>ERZ779737.387-NODE-387-length-42606-cov-3.363564_pt1 | contig 42606 bp, 37 predicted proteins | sample MGYA00511889_ERZ779737 | MGnify/ENA primary metagenome ERZ779737 (study PRJEB29588, sample SAMEA2163575) | human gut metagenome | biome: human gut; feature: human-associated habitat; material: faeces | place: Denmark | collected 2008/2010 ... | reverse complement strand
TCCTTCAGCTCGTCCTTCAGCTCGTCCTTCTTCTCGTCCATCGGCAAGCCCTTTCTGCCAGCCATCATCATAACCCGTCTTGATAACGCTGCACTGATAGCGCAGATTCTCCATGTGGCGGACATAATCATTTTTTTCCGCTACGGTCAACTTATCTATATCCAGGCATTTGCGGGCATCTGCCAAACCTGGGGCCTGGGCTGCCTCGCTGATCTCGCCGGTCTTGAGAAACTCGATCCATTCATCCAGATTGTTCACCGCCAGCTTATCAAAGTTATTCACGCAGAGCAGATAATACTCCGGGAATATGTCTCCGGCTTCGCGATTAGTCTTGCGCCCCTGAGGGATTTCATCACCGAAGAAGAGTTCACTCTGTCGGTTGGAGAGTTTCAGGATATCATCCGGCTGATGCAGTCCCTGGAACATCGTCTTGCCATGATATACATAATCCTTAGCCTGTCCCAATGTGAAATACACTATATTGATGGAATATACCTTGCGCACCTTGTCGTAATCATCGCCCAGACTGATATTGTCTGTGATGACCTTGGAAACTCCATAGAGCATACGGTGGAAATAGGTATGTTCCCGGGTATTCTGTATCTCGAAGATGATGAATTCTCCCTTTTCATTTTCTGCCAGGATATCCACTCTGTTGAATTTATCATTCTCGGTCTGCTGATTGCTCTCACTATCCAGGAATCGGTTGATCTTGAATTTCTCGTTCAACAGCGAACACATAAAGCCTTCCAGCACGGCATAGTTTGCCTTGTTGCGAAGCAGGCGCTTCATCGCCCAGTCAAATCTGATATAATTTGCCATATTCTTCCTCCATTTATTAATTTTCAGCTGCAAAGTTACGACTTTATTTTAAGACACCAAAGTTTTTTCGTATTTTTCTTGCTTATTACCAGAACTTTAGCTAGTAAGATTCTACTCTTATAGGGCGTGCGGAGATTCTGCCTTCAAGATTCTAAATGGAGCAAACAATAAATCGGGGGAAAATGCGTTATTGAATATAAAACTTAAATGTATGAAAGAATCAATATTCGTTACCTTGCAGAAATGCACGGTGTTTGAGGGGTTTACTCCAGAGGAAATCAGAGAGGCACTGTCGATGGTAAGCTACCGGATGGTGGAGCTTGCTGCCAGGGAAACCTATGTGCTGGCAGGAATGCCCTGCAGATATGCCGACATCATTGTCGAGGGGGAGATGATAGCCCGCATGTCAGGATTGTCGGGCAAGCAGGCTCAGATAGAGCGGTTGGGCGAATCGATGTTGATAGCCCCTGCCTTATATCTTCGCACATAATAACGAGATGCCCGTAAGCGTGGAGACAAGCAAGAAGACCACCCTCCTGCGCATGAGGCCTTCGGAACTGAAACTGCTGATAGATACTGATGAGCGCATACGCTGGAACTTCATCCAGCACCTGTCAAGGATAGATATCTTCCTTTCGCAGAAAATGCGCATGCTCTCCCTTTTCTCCGTCAAGGAGAAGGTGGCGCAATACCTCATCAAGATGGCTACCGAACAGCAGAGCAGAACCATCCATCTGGATGTCAGCCGACAGGAAATGGCAGATATCTTCGGTATCCAGAAGTTCTCACTCCTCCGCTGCCTCTCCGAATTCGAGGAGAAGGGTGCCATCAGGATTGAGGGCAAGACCATCACCATACTCAACTCGGATGAAATGAAATAAGGAGCAGGAATGAGAGGAAAGGAGAGAGAAAGAACCGATGAAGACGAAGTTCTCCACCTGCGCCTCCAGAGCCCATCTTCAGCACCACATCCGCTGCATCGGTTTGAAATCCCCCATTCCCATCACATTGCAGACTACATCCTGGTTGCTGGGGGATAACATATCCCCAGAGCATAAAGAGGTTAGGACATTTATTAGCGGCGGATTGTAAATCCGCCGGAACGCCTAACGGAGGAAAGGACATACATTCGTAATCTGCATCTCCGCTTTCTGTTTTTTATGAATTGCTCAGATTCTTAATGATTTCCAAAGACAGCTGGGTAGCTTTGGCAACCTGTTCGGCAGAAATTCCCATTGCCAGCATATTCTTTGCTATATCCTGAGCTTTCTGATTCATACCGATTTCAATACCCTCCGCAAGACCTTCACGCTTGGCTGTGTCTACGGAATTCTTGATGTCGCGATATGCCATCATGCTGGTCTCGTACTCCCTCATTTCCTGCGGAGTAAACTTAGCTATCTCGGCTTCCTCGAAGAGGCGGTCGAAAACCTTGTCGCACAGCTCCTTCGGACGCTGGGTAAGCTTATAGAGGTTCTTCAGTGCATAGAGCCACTTCTCGTAGAGCGTATCCAGTTTTTCCAGAGGTTTGTTGAACTTGGAAATCTCTACATAAATATATTCGAGTTTGTCGTAAAATACTTTGTGGGTAGCTGTGTCGCACAACTGCACATGATGGCGGATTTTCTCCTTGTCGAAGGCGTCCTCGTTCATGCTGAAGTTGAGCAGGGCTACAGTATAGACATGATTGAGTTTGAAATCCCAGTCACTCCCCTTTGGTGCCTGTTCACGGATAGGGAAGGTTGAGTAGAAAAGGGCGCGATCCTTGAAATACGTCTGGTAGGCATTCTGCATTTCTACGATGAACTTCTCGCCGTTTTCGCCCTCGCAATATACATCAAAGATGGCTCTGCGGTCGGTATATACATCTCCCACATGCTCTGGATTCAGATACGATACGTCCTTCACAACCTGTCTGCCATTAAACAAGCTGTTGAGGAAGCAAATGAGCAAATCCTTGTTCATTGCTGTTCCAAAAATTCGCTTGAAACCGAAGTCGGTCAGCAAGCTGATGTATCTTTCTTCTACCTGCTTCATAATCATCTGTTTTAAAAATCCATGCCGCAAAGGGCGACTCTAGTTAAAAGAATGATAAAACATTTTCTAATTTAATAATTGCTTAACCATTTGATTCACATCTAAATTCTTTTGGATGCAAATATACTGCAAAATCTTGATAACGCCAAATATTTGAATGAAATTAACATCATTATTGGTCAAATAATACTAATTCCCCCAACCTGCCAGAACATACAGGTTGGGGGAATTTCATGAGATGCTATGAAGCCAGCAGAGGCTGAAGCTTCGTGGCATCGAAGCAGGGACAGGCTTTCTGCATGCCCGGCAAATCGCGGTGACCCAGAATGGTCTTGATGGCCGGAAACTCACGGTGAAGACGGAGGATGAGAAGCTTCATCGCCTCCTTCTGGGCTGGCGTACGGGTATCAGAAATGCAACCGCTCGGCGACAAACCGCCCTCGTAGCAGATACCGATGGAATGAGCATTGTAGCCCAAGGCATGAGCACCCATCCGCTCCACCGGACGGCATGGATAAACCACACCTTCCTGGGTGATGTAAAAATGATAACCGATGTCGCGCCAACCGTTCACCACCACATGGTCGTGGCGCAACTGCTCCAGAGTGTACCGGTGATTGCAGCGGCTACCGCTGCAATGCACCACAATCATATCAATCTTTCTCATAAGCCGTCCTCCTCACTATAGGGTGCACGATGATACACCCAGTGCCCCAAGCAGGGCGGTTAATACTGTCACCACAAACTTGATGACCTCGTTCAGTGTCTGTCTCTTCTTTTCTGTCATACGCTAAGATTTTAAAGATTTAAATGAATAAAATTAAATGATACTTACCATGATGCCATGATGCAATGGTTCTACAAACTTACATTGTCACCATCAGAGCCTTCACCATCAGTACTGCCGCCCGTTGTACTGCCGCCCGTTGTACTGCCACCCGTTGTACTGCCACCCGTTGTACTGCCACCAGAGGTATGCTCGCCGTCGGTAGAAGAATCGCCACCTACAGAACTGTCTCCAGAAGTATTCTGCTTCTTGCTGGCAGCCTTCTTTGCCTCCTCGATGTCGATCGTCTTGGCACCCTCCTTCTCAGCCTTCAATGCGGCACGCTGTACTGCACGGGATGCTACCTGTACAAACTCCATATTCTGGAATACAGAATAGAGTTCCGGACCTGGAGCATACTGGACGTTGACACCCTTGATATGAATGTCGCTCTTGAAATCAGCGGCACTGTCAGCACCATCGCTGACAATCTGCAGACGGAACTTGCCCAAGTCGCCAAACTCCACCTGGTTACCACGCTGAAGCTCCAGTATCAGATTCTCTACCGCACTTACCAATACTGCGGTGACATCTGCGTAGGTAACCGTGGTCTGCATCGCAATCATCTTAGAGAACTTCTTGAGCGAAGTCTTCTCGTTCACCTGGGCACGGGCATAAAACTTACCCTTACCTGCATTCTTTCCAAACTTAGGAACGTACTTTACCAAACTGTAACTAACTGACATAATACTAAAAATTTAAATTGTGATAGAATGTTCGTGCATCGGACTCTTCCCGAATGCAATGGCAAAGTTACGAAACCGGCGAGGGGGCATCTGCACACTTTTGTCCGCTTCCGTCGTCTTCTGCACTCTTTCGCCTTCTTATGTTCACTTTTGCACTCTTTTATCAGGCACGCCAATCGCTCTTGGGAAAGAAGAGTATCGCTCATAGGAAAGATGAGTATCGCTCATAGGAGCGACAGACCACGCTGATAGGAATGATGGGTATCGCTGATAGGAGCGGCAGCCACCGCTGATAGGAACGAGGGCTATCGCTGATAGGAGCGACTGTCATCACTGATAAAAACGATGGACATCTGAAAAGAGAGCATATCACAATCAGGGCAAATCCGCAAAATAATACCACTATCAGAGCAAGTTTGGAATACCCTCAGGGCTAATTACAGAATAACGGAAGAATTCCAGCCACTACCAAAGCAACATCTAGCATTACAACATTCTGCAGTTCAAAAAGTTACGAAAAATTTTCTCCTTATACATTATACATATATAGGGGAAATGAATACGTTTTATATCTATCTACATCATACGTAATGCGTGAGGAGGATTATTTTTCTGCTTTTTTTTGAGAAAAAATTTGTTCGTTTCAGAAAAAAGTTGTAATTTTGCATTCGTAAAGCTCAGAGAACGTGTTTCTCATCCCGATACAATGTATTGGAAAAGCTTTTTGTAAGTAACTTCAATAATACACTCTAAGTACAAAGGGTTGGCCCCCTTTTTAGAGAATCCAAATTGAAATGCTTACCGGGCATTCTATGCCTGTTGTTTCGATTCAGAAATAACGGCATGGAAGAGAAGTAGGCAAATTTGGATAAAGTTGAGGAAGCGCGCCAATTCCCTTATTATTAAGGTCAATGTTTTCTTCAGTCAGTATTATTTGCCCACTTTGACTCCTTGCCGTCTTTAATAATAAACAACTACGATTCGCCCACAGTTCTGGACAGGTCGCTAACAATCTTAAAGTAAAGATAGTAATGAGTATTAAGTTCAAATCAGACTCGACCCTATCGGCCGAACCTTTCCCTTCTGCACCAGCAGAAAAGGACATCATCACACTCTTAGGAGTGCAGGGGCTTTCCCACAATGATTATTCCATTGTGGAACTAAAAGTTATGTTGCAGCTCATCAAGCATGCACAGAAGGTGATTGTCAACTACGTCATCCCAAAGCGTGTGAGCCACAACGGATTCTATTTCACTTCTGAGCAACTGGCTGCAGGTCACACCATTGTGGAGATGAAGCTCTCCGAGCTGGACATCACCGGAGGCAAGCACTGCGCCCAGTTGCGACAGGTGATTACCCAGATGCCGAGAAAACCTATCGAACTGCCTTTCAAGGTGGGCAATCAGACGGGTTATCGCCTCTTCGACTGCCTGTTTGAGAGCGAGGTATATAAGAACCGTCAGGGCAGATGGATGGCGAAGTTCATCTTCGGCAACAATCAGCTCCGATTCTTCTACAGCTTCAGCAAGGGTGCCAGCAAGATTGATCTGAATGTAGTTCAGAAGTGCAAAAGTGCATCGAGCATCAAGCTCTATCTCCTTTCCAACTGCTGGGCGATGAAAGGCTACACTATGATCAAGCCTGAAAACCTGATGGCGCTGATGCATGGCAGAAAAGACTACTATGCTTCGTGGTCGGAACTGGAACGTAAGACGATCCGCTTTGCCTGCAAAGACCTGAAGCGCCTCTACAATCACCACATCATCGACTTCTATCTCACCTACCAAGCCTTCTTCCGTGAAGAGGGAGAAAAGAAGCATCACCACATGCCGGATCACATCACCTTTACGCTTCACGACCGCAGAAGTACTGGAGACACAACGGGTGGCGGCAAGATTCCAGAAGAGTTGGTAGTAGCCCGCATCAAACTGAAAATAAGACTGATACTCAGCTACAAAGTAGAAGAAAGCTGTGCTGTCAAGCTGAGCAACCGACTTTCTATCGACCTGCTAGGCGAGCTGAACGACTGGTTTATCCGCAAGGATTATTACCTGCACAAATGTGAAGTGGAGCATAAAAAGATCAGAACCGGTGCCTATGTAGCCAAGGCCTTGGATGGCTTTTTCAAGGATCATCATGCGTAGATGAAGTTTACTTATGAAGATATCGAATCGTATGTATAGCAAGACGGAATTGGGCTTGCTCTTTTTTCCGGAAGCCACCAGCAAGGCGACAGCTCGCCGCCATCTGATGGATTGGATCAAGCGTTGCATTCCTTTATGGGATGAGTTGAAGAAGCAGGGATACCTGGTTGGCTGCCAATATTTTTCGCCCCGACAGGTAGCTGTAATCTTTGAGTATCTGGGGGAGCCGGACGAAAGCTGACTCCTCCCGCCAAGATGGTGTCTTCTTGAAGGTTATAGGAATGGGAACAGAAAGAATCATCCCCCAACCTGCAAACTGCGGGCTGGGGGATTTGCATGATGTGAGAGAAAGAGTTATGATGGTGTGGCTATAAAAAAGATATGCCCTCTTGCTTCGCAGCAAAAGGGCATACGCTCAGTTTTCATTGTTTGATTTGTGTAAGTCAATAAATGAACCAAATTTAATACTAAATCTTATAAACCTAATCTTACAATAAGCCTATTCTATAATTCATTCATTATTTATAATAGTTATTCCGTACATTTCGATTTTGCAAATCATTAACGACCATTATAGATAAATACGGATGAGCCTGGAAGATTCAATACCAAAGGAGTATCAATGTCGATAGACTTGTTGATTGGCATTCCATCCAATTCTGCCTGGTTAAAGGCATGGGTCAAGGTAATCTTTCCACGAACATAGGCAGGAATATCCAAGGCTTCCCTCAGGGTTGTGGTGAAGGTCTGTGCACTGGCTGAAGGGTTGCGCAAGGTAAGCACACTCTTCTTGCCGTTCCATGCAGCCCAGCCATATACATTTGCCTTCTTGCCATCCCAAGGATTGCCACCAACCCAGTGAGCATCAGGCAATACGTCGGCCTGTTCCTGCTGCCACTTGATGCACTCAGCCAAGTCTTTCCACAACGCTCCGGCGTTGCCCTGGTTGTCCTTGATTTCGTCCATCAGCTTGTAGTCGTTGTACAGCTCAACCATACCTGAACCACAGGCAAAGGCGCAGCGCATCTCACGAACGATTCCGTCGTAATCCATATTCTTGGAAACGGCACCCCAACGGCTCAGGATGAATCCGTGAGTCATCAATGTGTTGATAGGACAAACAGGTGATCTCTGAATGAAGTTCTGATAAACCAGACGGTCGCGATAGGTAATCCAGCGCTCACGGTCGGTGCCCTGGTCACCTGCCTCACCGTAATCACCCTCCTGACGCCATACGGCATCTGTGAAGCGGAACCAGAATGGAGAAGCCCAGGTTCCTACGGTGGTGTTGAGGAAGATGTCTGGACGCTTCTGGCGTACGGCACGCTCGATGCTGATGATAGCCTCAGCATTCTCTTCGCCTCTGGTTCCTTCGTCAGGACCGATGGCTGAAGCCTGTGCGCTGATGCCATCAAACTTGAAGAAGCGGAAGTCGTAACGGTCGATCATGTTGGTGCAGCAACGGATGAAGAAGTTGTAGTAATCCTCATTGCTCAGCTGCATACCACCCTTAGAACGCCAGTAAGCACGGCGATATTCGCCAGACTGACCATAGCCACCCACAGGACCCAGCCAGGCACCGATACCTGTGCCCATCTTCTTGGCCTCGTTGGCTGGTTCGTCGAATCCGTTAGGGAAGTTAGGATTGAAGGCCCAGGTTCCATACTGGTCCCAACCATCATCCCATACAAAGGCCTTTGGAGCCATCTGATATTTATCATAGAAGTGTGTCTTCCAGTGACTTACCACGTCGGCACACTGTTCTACGGTCATATTGCCTTTATAAGAAGGAGCTTGTGCGTTGTTGCGGTCGATGTTCAACTCATACCATGAGATATAGACCGGATAAGGTCTCCAAGCCACAGCTCTTTCACGCTCGCTGTAAGCCAGGAAAGAGCGGCGCAACTGCTTAGGCGCAACCAAGCCCACTACAGAACTGATGTTCCATGTTTTGCCAGCTTTTAAAGTGGTGTTTCTTCTCCATAAGCCTTCTATGTGGGTAGCATTGCCTTCATCCTTGCAGGAATTCAGACCCATTGGAGTTTCCAGACCAGCAAAGATATGATTGCTTGCCAGGATGGCACCACGGGTATTACCCACCACTTCTGGAGCGGTATAGGCACTGTTCTTGGCTACCAGGTAGTTCATTGCCACGATACCCTTCATAGGTAAGTCTTTGGCAGCCTGAATATCCATTTCTGTGCGCAGGTAGTGCGAGCCGTTTCTCAATACGGCGCGCCAAACGATAGAAAGTTCTTCGTATGTAAAACGAGCTTCCAGAGCCTTGCCTGCATAACGGAGAGATGCTGTTGCTGCAGATGGATTCTCCGCCAGGGTTGCCATCTTTACATCTTCCAGTTTCATCTCGGATGCGGTAATGGTTTTGCCGTCTCCCAAGAGAACCTTAAACAACTCTGTGCTAGGCTGCAGTCCCAGCTCAGAACAGCCGTTGAAGTAGAGTTTGCCACCTGTGTTGATGAAAGAGGCTTTCAATACCTTGTTGGCCAGCTGGTAGCTGTTTGACTTCTGGGTGATTTTAGCTACACCCGGTTGCTTTTTCTGGGGAAAGATGACAGCTTGTGCCCAACTTCCCATACACAGAGTTAGTGGCATTATAAGAGTAAGTGCCAGCTTTAATAAATTGTTTTTATTCATACTAATAATAAGTTGAAGCCCCTAGAAAAAAAGGGAGACACCATCCGCTTATGGTGTCTCCCCTTGCGTGACTTAAATTATTTTGTTAATGTACATGTAATGGTCCACACCTTGGTCTCTCCATTGGCAGCCTTTACTGCATACTTGTGTGGAGTGGTCCAGTCGGCTGGAACACCCAACTTTGGAGAACCTTCAACAGGAGTCATTACCGCAGCTGATGAAATCTGTACTGCAACAACGATGTTGTTGAGATTCACATTATTCTTCTCCTTTTCAGAGAAGTTGGATGGAACTGCAAATGTCAGGTTGCAGGTAGCAGCTTGGGCATCGATAGCCTCTGCTGTCTTCTGCAATTGCTTCTGGATAACCTGAGGCTCTCCGCTGGCATTAATCTTGTCTTCTCCAATGTAACGATACCAAGCATATCCTGCTGTGATGTCATTGCCATCGAAAGTTGGAAGGTCTTTGAGATCGCTCTCAAGACAAGAACTGAAACTGAGTGCCATGACGAGCATGGCAAGTATGATTTTAATGAATTTCATATTTTCAACGTTTATTTATGATTTATAAATATGAATTTATATCTGCTTCTGCTTGCAGATTACCAACCCTCGTTCTGCTGGTGATCGAGATCGTATGCCTCGCGCTTGTCAAGGAATGACTGAGCGATTGGGAACAGATAACGCTTGGTGGTAAACTGGCGCTGTGCACTACCGAGCAATGTAAGCTGGTTGACGAGCACCTGGCTGCGGTCGCGAGAGATTTCCATCTTATATACTGGGCGGTCGAGATCGTAGATGATGTCGCCTGCCTCACGTCCGTGGTTAGCATAGCCGCCATACTTACCCCAGCGGAGATAGCTGAAGTAGATATCACCATTCTCGTTAGCCATTTCTACACGGCGCTCACGGATGTAGTCTGCCCATGCAGCTTCCTCTGTTGTAGCTGTTGAAGGAGCAATCTTACCGTGCTTAACTCGTGTGGCGTTGAGAGCCTTTACTGCATTAGTTACATCGTGCTTCAGCAGATAAGCCTCTGCAAGGTTCATGTAAGCCTCGCCGGTGCGGCACATCACGTAGTGGAGCTGTACCAGACAGTCGAAGTATGCACGTGGCTCTGGATTCTCGATGTTAGACTTGCGCCAGTAGTAACCGGTTGTAGTGTTGTACCAGCCACCGTCTTCCTTATCACGTATACCCATAGAGCAGTTACCGCCAAGGTTTGTCTCTACAGTCTCACCAATCCATGAACAGCCATCATAAACGATAGATGATGCGAAACGAGCATCACGTCCGCTGTACATCAGTTCAGAAATGTTGCGTGTTGAGCCAGCCTTCAACTTGCCGTAATGCAGGTTGGTAGGATAAGCCGTGTTGAGCTGCTGGAAGTCCTGAGGAGTAGGCATGCGGCGTGCATTACCGTTCACCTGCTCGTAAGCGTCGAGCTGACCTTCTGCTGTTACGGTGTTTGGATCGATAGACTCAACATTCTCCTTGTACTGAGAAGTCTCGTTCCAAGGAAGGGCTTCACCTGTCTTCTCATCAGTTACGAGATACTGGTCAACCAAGTCCTGTGTTGGGAAATAGATTGCCCAGCCTTCATAGGTACGTCCGTTAGGATTCTTGAAGAGAATAGGACACTTAGAGTTGATGCAGTCATCCTGTGAAATGTTAGGATAGGTGCGGATCAGCTCCTCATAATTACCAATCCTGGTGTTAGCCTTCAAACGGTAGTAACCCCAGAGAATCTCAGCATTGGTTTCGTCTGTCTCGTTGAACAGACCACCGTAATTGTCTGAGAGAGAACAGTTCTGAGTAACATCAGAAGCGTAGGTAATCACCTTGTCAAGGTATTCAGCCTTCTTGGTGTAGGCGTATGCCTGCAGGCAGGCACGGCTCAACAGCAACTCGGCAGCATACTTGGTAGGCTCACCTGGTTGTGCCTGAGTTGGCATGTTAGGGATGGCAGCATCCTTTACCACACCCTTACAAACAGCACCTTGCTGTGCAATCATAGTTGCACCCAATGTGGTTGAGGTAGAAACAGTACTCGCATTGGCGCCACCTACTAAGATCGTAGATAGTAATAGGGTCATGCCAAACTGACTTTTTTTGCTCATAATTGTTTGGTTTTAATTGTTATATTATGTAGTTTTATAGAGATAATCAGATTCTTAATTATATAATTGTCTGACTAAGTTTTAATATATTGATTCAATTAATGATTCTTATCGCTTAGGCTTGTTTATTTTAATAACTGGTTGCAAATTTACGATAAATTTCAATAAGTTGTCTAAAAAAGTTAATAAATGCAAATGGGGCGAAAAAACATATAAAACTTGCTTTTTCGCCCTCTCTTTATCCTTTTTATATAATGTGGGGAAGTTAGAGAAGTTATCACTCCCCTTAACTTCCCTCAATTCCCTCATCAGCTGAAGAAACTGTAGCCCCAGATGGCCTGCATCATCCTGGCACAGAGCGAGGAGAAATTCTGATAGAGCTTAGGCGACCACTTCGTCATACCATACAGCTCCTTCTTCTCCAAAAACATCTCCTCGTTCCATTCGGTATAATCGTACTCATTGAAGTAGCGGGAGTAATCGCTCAGATTGTCTGCCGTAAAGCGGAGACGGGGATCGATGTAGCCAAACCACTCGGCACTCATCATCTGATGGGCAAAGGTGGCAAAGGTGCTCTCATGCTTGATCAGGTTGAGATGCTTCAGCACGCTCCATACGCAGAACCACTGGTTCTTCCGGGTAATCAGATTCACCATCTTGGAGATGGATTTCTTCAACTCCTCCAGATCCACCGAACGGCCCTTCACCGTAAGATAGAATACCTCATTATGAAGCGACTGCTCGAACTCCTCCGGAAATTCTATGGCACGGATGCGCTGCGTGATGATCTGGTATTTAGCCACAGCATCCACGAGCTTCAGGAATTCCTCGTTCGTAAAATTCACTTTTATCAGCGAAGCACCCAGCTGGCTCACATCATCTGCACTATTGAGAAATAGCAGGAGCAGATTCTGGGGCACCAGATGCTTCAACTCCCTTCTCGCCTGGAGCCATTGGTCCACGTTGAGCGGTTTGCCATCGTTGTCGTACTGCAGGTTGGAGAAATACAGTTCCAGCTTTTCGCTGCTGTCTTTTTCTGAGATGTATTTCTGTATCGCCCATTCCGTTAATCGAGCCGCTTCCTCGGGTGTCATTTCTGAATCTGTAACGTGGCAGACTCTGCGGAAATGCAGCACCAGATAGCTGGCGAGGCAATAGAGGCGGATGAGATACCACAGGCGTTCCTCGTATCTTACCCCCGGGAACTTCGTGATTTTATGATATTTCTGAATCATTTTCTCCGTATTCTGGATATCTCCCACCATCAGCTGTATCGATTCCTGGTTCATGCCATCCATCAGCAGCAGGTCGTGCAGCTTAGGCAGGAGCGTACTGATCTCTGAGGAGAACATCGGGGAAGAATGTCCTTCTACTTTCTTGCCAGCCTTGACCAGGGCTAGGACTTTTTTCATGAATTTGGTAAACTGGGTGGTGATGATGAGTTCGAAGGAGGTGAAATACATCTCGTTCTGCTCCTTGCGGTGATGGGAAACATCGGTATGCTGCAAGGCGAGGTCCTGGTCTGCCAGATAGCAGAGTCGGGCTGCCTTGGTACACAGGGAGTGGATGTCGAAGGTCATCTCCTGCGAGCTGTAATCTTCCCATCCGTCCATCAACACCTTGAGCATCATTGTAAAATGGTCGAGTTGACGATCGAAAACCTCGTAGCTGAATGCGGGGACTTGTTTATCTTGTTGAGTCTGTAGCATATTTCTAGTTTTATCGTGAATGGTTTGCGAAACGAAGTTCCGTAATCAATCTGCAAATTTACGTTTTTCCATCATTATCACCAAATGTTTTCCCGTAAAACTGAAGAAATCCGCCCGATTTTCCCACGCCTTTTCCCATACACCCTTGGGATTTTTCCCAAATGGAGCGGAATGGGCGTGGGAAAGGCGGGAAAATTTGGAAAACGACCCTACTATTGTGTATCTTTGCACCCGGAGTTGAGAAGACAGGATAGAAGATTCAGGCAGCAGTGGATAGAAAGCTACTTTCTAAAACACTCTTCACTCTTCACAAATGTGTTGTAAGTAATTAATATACAGTTGCTTAGGTGCGTGAAGAGTGGCTGCCGACTCTTCACCACTCTTCACCGCTCTTCATCCTCATCAAATTTGAGGGTGAATCACACATTAATTAATAATTTTAAAACCATGATTATGGAAACAAAAAGTAATTTGAAGTCATCAATGATGGCAGGTAATCAATCAGCAATCTACCAGGTAGAGAGTTTTCTGGAGGAGTTTTATCTCTTCCGCAGAAATGTTTTGAACGGAAAAACCGAGTTCTTCTGCATCAACCCTGAGGAGAAGAACTGGAAGGTTCTTACAGCTGAGGCTTTCAACTCCATCGTTCGCCGCGCCAAGAAATTGGGAATCGGCGAGAAGAAGTCGCCAAGACAGGACATCGAGGAGTACATCAAGTCGGATGCCGTTCCCGTCTTCGACCCTATCCAGGAATACATGAACAAGTTGCCGAAATGGGATGGCAAGAACCATGTGGCTGCTCTTTTCGGCAGAATTCCGGGGTTGACCAGCGAACAGCTTGGCTGGTGCGCCACCTGGTTCCGTTCGGCAGTAGCCCATTGGCTACAGATGGACATGCTGCACGGAAATGAAGCCGTACCGGTGCTTATCGGACAGCAGGGTTGCGGAAAAAGTACCTTCGCCGTCCGACTGCTGCCTGAGGAACTTCGCCAGTATTTCCTCGACCACATCAACTTCGGCAACAAGTTTGATTCTGAAATGGCGCTCACCCATAATCTTCTGGTGAACATTGATGAGCTTGCCAACATCACCGTTGCCCAGCAGGGCAAGCTGAAGCAGACGCTTTCGAAGGTAAAGGTGAATGGTCGTCCTATCTTCGGCAAGAGTCAGGCAGACCGCAGAAGATACGCCTCTTTTCTGGCAACCACCAACGATGAGCATCCTCTCTGCGACCCGACGGGAAGTCGCCGCTACCTCTGTCTTCGAGTTCCCGACGGGGAGTTTATAGACAACAGTTCGGTCATCAATTATGACCAGCTCTATGCACAAATGATGTATGAGCTTCGGGATAAGCAGACCCCTTATTGGTTTACCAATGATGAGGTGGCACGCATCCAGGAATTCAACCAGCCCTTCTTCAAGGTGGATGATCTGGAGACCATGATCAGCTACTGTTTCCGAATGCCGGCAGAGGAAGAGGAAGGTAGATGGATGGTTTGTTCCGAGGTTTTCGACGTGCTTCATCTGCAATATCCTATGCTGGTGGGAAGTTTGAGCACGAAGATCAAGATTGGTCAAGCCCTCAAGTTTATGGGATGCAAGAGCAAGCATACCAGAAACGGACAGGCCTATCAGCTCCTCGCTCTCTCGGCTTGAGAAAAACGGGGATAAACCGTGGGGAGCCTTTTCTCAACCGGAAGGTGTGAAGAGTGGTGAAGAGTTGTGAAGAGTGGTCGACCACTCTTCACCTCTCGCAACCCCAGTGTTTATCGGGGTTTCAGGCTAATCTGTGAAGAGTGAAGAGTAAAATGGAGAGCAAGGTTTTTCTATCTCCCGACGTATCGTTTCGTGCCTGGCAATGGCAAGATATTGCCCTGGTAAAGGGCAATATTGTGCCGTAGTGAGGCAATAAGAGAAAGGATCCGCTTTACCACCCGTCAGGACTATCATGACGACCTCTCTGAGACGTTCCGACATCTCGTTAATATTATTAATTAAAACATCACGCAAATATGAACAAGTACATTCCTTACAACATTACATGCCCATTGGCATCCTGCAGCCGTAGCAACACCTGTGCCCGCTACGCCAATTATCAGAAGGCAAAGGCTGAAGAAGCTTCCTTCATGGTCTTGAATACCGATCTTCTCCAGGTAGAGGGAGAGGGTTGTCCTTACCATCTCGTTTCCGAACGTCAGCGCTGGGCAAGAGGTTTCAGTCGTCTCTGCAAATCCATCCCATCGGGCAATGCCAAATATCTGAACGTATATACGCCATTCACCCAGCGCCGTTTCTACAAGGCAAAGAATGGCGAGTTTCCTCTCAATCCCCAGATGCAGGCAGAACTCCTGGAGATTTTCAAGGAGAGAGGTGCCGACCTCAGTCTGGGATTCGACAGCTACGAGGAGCAGGATGTGCTGGTAGAGAAGTAAGCGCAGATTATCTGCTAGGTTTTGGCAACTATAATGTAATTTTAGAAAATTGCACTGAATAGAGTGCAATTTTCGTTAAAAAGTGCACAGAACTCAGTGCACTTTTGCTATTTGTTCGTCTCTTTGCAGCCATAGAACAACATAATCAGGCGTTTAAATGTGTTTTTTCAGCAGCCATTTCCAGATAGGTATTACCTCTATCTTATAGTCATCTGTCTCTATCTGCGTCTCGTAGTCACGGGTGATGATGTAACCTTGATAGCCAGGAAAGGCTTTCAGGAATTTGATGAGTCCTCCTACTTCTCGCTCGTAGGTTGCCTCATCATTCAGATTGTATGATACCTGGATGGCCAGCTGGGCAGAAGGAACGCAGAAATCAATCTCTATATTCTTGTTGAAATAATAGAGGAAAGTTTCTTCTGTCGTGTTTCTGAATCTTCTGTTCAGCTCTATCGCCACCATATTCTCCAACAGCTTCGTTTCACCCTGAAACAGGAACAGATTGAGTATTCCATTATCAGCAATGTATCTTTTTTGAAGCGTTGCCTGTTCTGTCATAGGTGAAACCAGATTCGGAATCGGGAAGAAGAGATACGCATCTTGCATATATTCCAGATAATCCTTCAGGGCAGGCAAACTGACGGCGTCACCGGTAGATTTCACCATGTGTTGCAATCTGGTAAGGGATGAAGGCTGCATCACGCTATCGGCAAGTTTTTTAGCCAGGAAGCGGAATACTCTAGGATTGCGGATGCTGTTTCTCTCCACGATGTCGCCTATCAGAATCTTCTGATACAGGGCATTGAGGTATTCCCGTTTGTCGGGTTGCTCAAACGACTCTGCTATTCCTCCTTCGTAAAAGTAGGAATCAAAATAGTTGGATACTATTGATTTTATCTGCTGGTTGTATTCCCAGTTTTCACCTGGTTCCACTTGGTGATAGGTCAGGTATTCTGCAAATGAAAAAGGAAAGATTTCCTTCGGAATGTATCTTCCTCCTAGTGTAGAATACATTTCCTTGCCCAGCATCTTGGCGTTGCTGCCTGTAATCATCACGCGATATTGGGAATCTGCCAGGCGACGGGCAAATTTCTCCCAACCTTCCACATTCTGAATCTCGTCAAGATAGATGAGGGGCTGTTTGCCTGGGTATAGTTCCATGTAGGAATCCAGGATAATGCCCAGTTCTTCTGCCTTGAGGGATGACAGGCGCTCATCCTCAAAGTTGATGTAGAGGATATCTTGTGCCGACTGTTCTCCTTTTTGGAGTCTGGTCTGGATATCCTGATACAGTAAGTAGGATTTTCCTGCTCGCCTGAGACCTACGAGGATATAATTCGACTTATCGCCGAAAAGAAAATCCCGGTGAATCAGTTTGTAGTTCGGGATGGCTACTTGCTTCTCGATGATGATATTTTTGATAATTTGCTTGTCCATACAGAAATATTTTAAAGTGTACTTTGCAAAAATACGAAAATATCTCTAACTATACTTCGAAATAATTCGGAAAAGTAGCTTGTTTAAGGAAAATTAATGGTTTATAAAGCTTTTCCCTTACAAAGCTTTTACCCTTACAGAGCGCCTGGGGGGAGACATTCTATTGACGTCTGTCGGGAGACTTTCTTTTAAACAAACAAATCATCCATCGTAATCTGTTTCTGTACGATGTCGCTATGTTTGTTCTGCTTCAATCCGAAAGAAGTAATCAATGTGAGGAGAAGCGATTTGGAAGTCTTCGTCTCTTCTGTGAAGATACGAAGTTTCTCCTGCAATTTCTCCTCATATTCCTTGCTGATTTCGAATTCGCTCTTGTAGAATTGCATCTCACAGATGTTGATGGTTTCATCTTTCCGGTCTATCAGCAAGTCTATTTGAGTTCCCTTTTCTGTGTTGCTACTTCGCCATGAGCAAACCAAGGTCTGTACTCCCGAAATTCCCAGGGCATGCTTGATTTTGTCTATATGGTTTAGACAAAGCATCTCAAACGACAAGCCTGCCCAAGTATGGTATAGCAGACTGTTTTGGGAGGATGACCAGAAACTGGAATCCTGATACTTGTTGTGCTTGATGAAACGGAAGTAGAAGAGCGTATAGAAATCTACTAACTGAAATAAGGTGTTTCGCTTTTGGCGAATGTCGGAAGTCATCTTGTTGGTAGTGCTGAATGGTTCATATAGACGGATGAATCCGCATTGTTCCAATTCTTCCAGTACAGTAGAGAAGGCTCCGTTATCTTTACATCCTGATGCCTTGACCAGTTCCTGGCGGGTCATACCCATTCCTTTGGTAGCAAGGGCAGTAACCACGGCGATATGGTCGGCTGATTATGCCAATAGAGGTTCATTTGCCCAACCAATAGGGAAACCAAGAGCAGATTTGTCTATTTCTGGAAACTCAGCAAAAAGTCTATTTATCTTGTCAAGTATATCGTTGTTGGAAACATGATGTCAAGAAAATACTTAATGATATGCATATTTACTGAGCCCACTTACGAAAGTTCAGCTACATCATTTCCTTCTTAAACCAAAGCTCGAACACACAGTCGGCAATGAAGATGCCGTCTTTCTCCAGGGTAATCAATTCCTTATCGATGAGGGCTTTCTTGATGCGGTCGATGTTGGATTTGCTGCCCAGCGGATAGGTTTCTGCTACAGCTTGAGCGGTGAAGCCAGAGTGAACGCCACTGCAGAGGAGGCGCAGAAAGTTGAGCTGATAGGTGGTTAAGCCCTCGGTTTGCTGTACGAAGAGGCCATGACATTGTTGCAGCAAGGCACTGATGCCGCTTTGCAAAGTTTCTTCGTTTACCTCTTTCTCGGTTTCAGCCATCACGTTCCATGCCAACTGTTGTACATAAGAAGAATAGTTCTTTACGGTTTCACAGATTCTTGTAGCATATTCCTCTGATATTTTCTTGCCGTATTTCTCGAATCGGGAGCAGATAAAAGGCACCCAATATGCTGTAGGAATGCAATCCAAGTGCAGCATTTCGCCAAACATATAGAAAGGCATGCGACGGTTTTGGAAGATGTTTTCCATCAGATGCTTCTTGCTTCCAAAGAAACAGTATGATACATTCTGATGATGCTGCCAAGCGCCACGCAAGCGCTTCTGTACGGTTAAGGAATCAGGAAACTCTCCGATTTGCTGGAATTCGTCAATGCAGACCACCAGTCGGATTCCCTTTTCCTGAGCTATTCTTTCCGGAAGATTCAGAATCTCTTCTGGGGAATAGTCCTTAGGAGTAATTCCCAGGGATAAAGAATATTCGGATGTAGGATCTGGACTAAAAGAGATTTTTGGTGAAACTCTTACCAAGAACTGCTTGATGTTTTCTACTACTTGTTCCAGTTTATTACCCATAGATTGCATAACGGATTCTGCGAAGCGATTATAGAAATCATATTCGCTTCGACAGTCGTAAATGTCCATATACACCACTTTAATCTTTGGGTTGTCTATTTCGCCTATTACCTTTTTGACGAGAGAAGTTTTGCCCATGCGTCGGGGAGAGATGAGGATGACGTTGATGCCATGCTCAAAGTCTGCCTTCATGCGCTTGGTTTCTTCTATTCGGTCGGTGAAGTTGTTTCCGGCAACCGACATACCATATACGAATGCCTTTTCCATTGCTGTTTCTTTTTACTTGATTACGGATGCAAAGATAAGCAAAAAAAACAAAGTTCACAAGGTTGTGGACCACAAACTTGTGAACTTTTAATATTATTTTGTAAATCAAGCTTTTGAGGAAGAGGATCGTTGCCGGTCTCTATCTTCGGACCCCACTTGATCATCTTGGAACCATCGTTCGGTTTCATAATGATAATCGTTAGTTATTTTTTAAAACATTCATGATGTTGGCTGGTGGACGCTGGGCGAGGAGTTCCCGCTTCATGAAGTCCATGTAGGGAGCCACATGCGAATAATACTGGTAATATCCCTGACAGAGATAGTTCAGTCCCGGCTCTCCATACTTATCCTTCTCAAACCGGTTCTTCGGGCATTCACCATGACAGGCAAACTCCATATCGCACTCCTTGCACTGGCGGGGTAGCGAAGTGTGCTTTAGGCGGCTGAATGCCTGCTGCTTCTCGCCGTAAAGCATGTCGATGAGCGACTGCTCCCTGATGTTTCCCAGCTTGTATTCCGGAAAGACGAAGTGGTCGCAGGAATACACATCGCCATTGTGTTCCATCACGCCCGCATGGCCGCACTCCTTGGAATAAGCACAGATGCCCGGCAGCACACCCATCCAGTTGGCAAGCGTGCAGTCGAAGATTTCCACAAACATCTTACCCACATCGTGGCGCACCCAGTCATCAAAGATGGTGCAGAGGAAGTTGCCCCATTGTGTCGGGGTAACGGAAGCATCCGCAAGCGGAATCTCCCGGTCGTCGGCAAGACTCGCCAGGGTGCGGCCGTCTTCATGCTCGGTGAGTCGCTCCACGATAGGGGTAAACTGCAGGTACTGGCAACCGTTGTCCCTGAAGAAATGATAGAACTCCAGCGGATGCTCAGCGTTATAGGCGTTGACCACCGCCATAGCATTCCATTCCACCCGATGTTTCTTCAGCAGGCTGATGCCCTGCATCACCTTTTCCCAGGAAGGCTTTCCGGCAGGAGTTACGCGATAGTGGTCGTGATACTCCTGAGGTCCGTCGATGGAAATGCCTACCAGCCAATGGTTCTGTGCAAAGAACTCGCACCACTCGTCGGTGAGGAGAGTGCCGTTGGTCTGGATGACATTGTCTATCTGTTTGCCGTGGGCATACTTCTTCTGAAGCGCCAGCGCCTTCCTGTAGAAGTCGATGGAACGCATCAGCGGCTCGCCTCCGTGCCAGGTAAAGAGCACCTGGGGCATGGTCTGTGCCTCGATGTACTCCCGGGTGAATTGCTCCAGCATCTCATCAGTCATCAGATGTCGGGGAGTGTTCTGGTAAAGATGGTTCTTTTCCAGATAATAACAGTATTTGCAAGCCAGGTTGCAATGGGCGCCTGCGGGCTTCAGCATCACATACAAGGGCTTGGCAAATGGAGTTGCTATATTGTCGTTCATCATTTTTTCATGTTTTACATATGGAGGAAGTTAACTCCTTAATCCACTTTTGTTAAGAATCAGAACTTAGGCAGGGTAATCTTGAAATCCTGGTTGTCTCTGTGCTCCTTCTGGATGGCAGCCAGGAGTTCCTTTACGATTTCAGGATGATCTGCCGCTACATTATGATCTTCGTGGATATCCGATGCCAGGTTGTAGAGACGTGGCTCGCCCTTTACCACTACCATCTTCCAGTCGCCCTTTCTCACGCCAATCTGGTCGGTCTCGTGGAACTCCCAGTAGAGATAGTCGTGGTGCTTCTGCTCGGCATCCTTGCCCAGGAGGGTAGGAGCGATGGAGATTCCATCGAAACCATCACCTGCCAGCTTCTTGTTGGTATAGCGCTTGGCGAAGTTCTTGATTCCGGCAAGGTCGCAGAAGGTTGGCATCAGGTCGTAGAAGGCAAACTGGGTATCATTTACGCTGCCCGCCTTGATGTGCTCCGGCCACCAGGCGATGAACGGGATGCGGATGCCGCCCTCGTAGCACTGGCGCTTCAAGCCCTTCAGCTTGCCGTCGCGACCGAAGAACTTTGGATCGGCGCCGCCCTCCTCGTGAGGACCGTTATCTGATGTAAAGATTACCACGGTATTCTTGTCGAGACCCTTCTCCTTCAGCTTGGCGAAGATTTCGCCTACATACTGGTCGAGACGGGTAATCATTCCGGCAAACTGGGCGTGGGTATGAACCACGGCATTGTATCGGGAACCTTCCTGTCCGCCCCAGGTCTTGTCCTCGAAGAACTTCTTCTGATAGTTCTCCAGGATGGAATCCTCCGGCTGAGCCAGTTCGGCATGAGGCAGGGTATAGGTGAGGAAGCCTACGAATGGATGCTTACTGTCCTGACGGTCGATCCATTCCAGTGCCTTGTCGTGGATGATGCGGGCAGAATACTGGTTGCGCTTGTAATAATCCTTGCCGAACATCGGATACTGGATGTTCTGCTCCATGATTTCTCTTACCACAGCGGTATCTTCCTGTGACTTGCTGTAGCGGTTGAGGAAGTTAGGATAATAAAGATGGGCCTGGAACTGGCAGATGTAGCCGTAGAATTCATCTACGCCACGCTTGTCGGGAGTAGAGGCAGAACCTTCGTATCCGCCTGCCCACTTGCCGAAGACTCCGGTGCGATAACCCTTGTCCTTCAGCATCTCCGGAAGAATCTTATGCTGCGGGTCGTAAGGTTCCTGCCCCACAACAGAAAAGTCCTCATTTACTCCATACTTCACCATCGGCACGTTTCTCCAGTATTCCTTGTTGCCTCTTACGTGGGTATGACCAGTATGCTGACCCGTCATGATGGTAGCACGTGATGGGGCTGAAACCGGCGAACCGGCGTATGCCTGGGTGAATCGCATACCCTCTCTTGCCATCTGGTCGATGTTGGGGGTATGGATGTAAGGCTGACCGTAGCAGGCCAAGTCACCATATCCCATATCATCGCAGAGGATGAAGAGAATGTTAGGCTGCTGTACGTTCTGCTTGGCGCACACCAGGGTAGGCAGGCAAATCATGCCTACCCCAGTGAGCCATATTGTCTTGTTTGTCTTCATAAAATTCTGTTTTTTTTAATCTACTCATCAACCTTCAGATTCTTGCGGTAGTTGGCGAGAAGCTTCTTCAGTTCCTTCTCAATCTTCTGAGTGCCTGGTTTGCCGTAGATGTTGTGCAGCTCGTTAGGGTCGCTCTTGATATCATACAACTCCCAGTAGTCGATGTCGGCATCATCGGTGAAGTAATTGATAGACTTGAGGGCATTGAAGCAGTTGTTCTCTCTAGTGCCTGGCTGACCCTGGTACTTGTTTTCTACCACGGCTCTCTCGCCACCCTTGCCGTAGAAGTGAATCAGCTTGTAACGCTCGGTGCGCACACCGTCGTGCTTGCGTACCAGGTGGTAGGTAGGGTAATCATAATAATGATAGTACAGGCTCTTGCGCCACTTCTTGACAGGTGCTCCGGCAAACAGAGGCTGGAGTGAAGTGCCAGGCATGTACTTAGGCTTCTGCAAACCAGCCAGGTCGATGAAGGTAGGAGCGAAGTCGATGTTCTGAACCATCTGGTTGCACTCGCTTCCCTCCTTGATGTGCTTAGGATAGCTGATGATGAGTGGTGTATGGAATGACTCTTCGTACATGAATCGCTTGTCGAACCAGCCGTGCTCGCCCATGTAGAATCCCTGGTCGGATGTATAGACGATGATGGTGTTGTCGGTGAGGTTGTTCTTGTCGAGATATTCCAGCAGTCTGCCCACGCTCTCATCTACTGAGGCAATCACGGCCATGTAGTCGCGGATGTAGTTCTGGTATTTCCACTCGATCAACTCCTTGCCAGTCAGGTTCTTGCTCAGGAACTCACGGTTTCTTGGCATGTAGTAGGCATCGATGATGGCACGCTGCTGTGGAGTCATGCGGTTCATCTCGCCCATCAGTCCGGCATAGGAATCTCTTCCCTCAGGAGTAGATGGATCGTACATCTCAGGAACCTTCAGGTCGCGTACCATCTCCATATACTTGTCGATAGACATCTTCTGGGTGGATGCAGCAGAACCACGGGTCTCGTAATCATCCCAGAAAGTCTCTGGCAACGGGAAGTTGACGTTGGCATACTTGCTTACATACTTGGTGTTAGGCATCCAGAGACGGTGAGGTGCCTTGTGGTGAACCAGCAGACAGAATGGCTTGTTCTTGTCGCGGTTGTTCAGGTACTCGATGGCATGGTCGGTGATGAGGTCGGTGGCGTAGCCCATCTCCTGCTTGAAGTTACCGTACTGGCCGGTAGAAGCGAAGGTAGGATTGTAGTACTGACCCTGGTCATCCAGAACATGATAGTAGTCGAATCCCTTCGGACTGCATGACATGTGCCACTTGCCCACTACGGCAGTAGAATAGCCAGCCCCCTGCAGCAGTTCAGAGAAGAAGGTCTTGGTAGAGTCGATACCCTCGGCAAGCTGTCGCTGTCCGTTCTGGTGACTGTAAAGACCTGTCATCAGGCACGCACGGCTTGGAGTAGAGAGAGAGTTCTCCACGAAAGCCTCGTTGAATTTCATTCCCCTTTCAGCTAGGCGGTCGATGTTGGGTGTTGGTGCCAATTTGGAGATTGGACTACCGTATGCGCTGATGGCTTGCATGGCATGGTCATCACACATAATGTACAAGATGTTTGGTCGTTCTCCCTGAGCGAAGAGCGACAGCGGCATTACCTGTAAGGCAGCGAATGCCAGTAATGAACGATTGAGTTGATTTCGGTTGTTATTCATCATGATTCTGGTGATATATAGTTAATAATGAATGAATTGCTGATAAAGATAGTAGAGGTTGATAAAATGCCAAAAAGAGGGGGCGCCATCAGTTGGCGCACCCCTCGTAATTCATATCATTACCCCCTTACAAGGAAGTAACATTGAACTCAGATTTGCTGCAAACTACAATTTGCCCCTTTGTGTCATAGGTCATTTTAAATTGTTCTCATATAGGTGTAGTAATATTTGTATTTTTTGTCATCAAGCTAAAAGCTAGAATGCAGCGGATAATGTTGATATATGGGCATCTATTCTGCACCGCCTAAGACGATGCTGATGCCGCTAGTCGTGATAGGTTTTATATTGTAAGCAACTTCTGTCGAGCTATCAGACACGCTCCGATGACACCGGCCTGGTCTTTCAGCTCTGAAGTGACGATTTGTGAATCTTCGTTCATGATGTTGAGCGAATACTTCTTGATTCCCATGTTCACTGGCAGGGTGAGATAATCGCCTGTGACAGACATTTCTCCGCCGATGACCAGCATCTCTGGGTTGAATATGTTGATGATGCCTGCCAGTTGCTTGCCCAACTCATCTGCGATGTGTTGCAGGGTGGCGAGGCTCACTACATCTTCCTTAGCGATGGCATCCATGATGTCTTCCAGCGTAAGCTCCTCTTTCTGCTTGAGTACCTTGTCCGAGAGAATGGATGGCTTGCCAGCCAGGATATTCTCCATTAGTTTTCTCTTGAGTGCTCTGCCCGATACTTCTGTCTCCACGCAGCCGATCTTGCCGCAGTGGCAGATGATGTTGTTGTTGTAGGCGGTCATGTGACCGAACTCTCCAGAATATCCCGACTTGCCGTAGTACAGCTTGCCGTCGATAATGATTCCGATACCCAAACCCCAGCATACGTTGACGAAGATGACATCTTTCTTACCTTTACAGCATCCTTTGATAAACTCTCCGTAGGTCATACTGCGGGAATCGTTCTCGATGCAGGTTGGAAGCTCCAACAGTTCTGTGAGCTTCTCTGCCAGAGATTCTTCCAGGAAATTGAACATATTGTAAGCTCTTCCTTCCAGAGGTCTCACGCGTTCTGCTACGTTGACGCAAACTTCTAGGATTTCTTCTCTTTTAATAGGTAGATTGTCGATAAAGACATTAATAATCTTTCCCATCTCGGCAAGGCTCTCAGGCGTATTCTCATACACATAAGGAACTTTCTGCTTCTCTGTGATCAGATTGCCGCAGAAGTCGCTTGCTGCTAAGGCTAGGCAGTCCATTTCTGGGTTCACACCAACAAAGTAACCTGCGGTAGGTTGCAGGTCGTAAACCATCGGGATTCGGCCAGCGGAATCGGCTTTCTTTCCGATCTCCCTGACAAGTCCCTGTCCCATCAGTTCATTCAGAGCGTTCGTTGTCGTAGGGAGGCTCACCCCTATGCCCTTTGATAATTCAGGTATGGTAGAAGCGCCCTTTGCTATAAACTGCTCTAGTAGTCGTCTAGGAACAGAAGGTTTTCGATTGATGTTCTTAATATATTTTATTATGTCTTTAGCCATAACTAAAATTTTTTTTGTTGCAAAGATACTCTTTTTTAAGTTTGGTACAATGATTTGCGAGTTAATAAAACTTAATTGAGGCTATTTTTTTGCAAATTTCCTCTTCGGCGCTTCGTGATTTGAGTTTATACCTTATTATATATAGAGAGACATAAGAGTGATTTTATCTGCAACCCTTTCTTCAACTGATAAGCATTAAGTAGCCATAACTTACTGATATAATGGTAAAAACAACACTTATAAATAACGGCTTCTTGTCAATAAACTGAAAAAATAAAAGCCTTTTAGATTTATTAACCTAAAAAAGGAGGAAGTAATTAATAAAAGACGTATCTTTGCAAAATAAAATATTTTATTAAGTGTTCAACTGAAAATAAAAGATATTATTATCGAGGTTTCTAACTAAAATTAATATATATCTACTCTGCCTTCCAGCCCCCAAAAAGCTGGGGGGCAATTATTGCAACTAACACAATATTCAACTTTTATATGAAGAAAATCAACAAATTCTTAGGTTCGTTGGCAGCTTGCGCAGCGATGTTGGGGGGAGTCTCAACTCAGGCAGTAGCTGCAGATATTAATATTATCCCTGTGCCTGTGAAAACACAGGTGCAGAAGGGTGAGTTTGTATTGCCTCAAAAGGTAGTGATCTCTTATCAGACTGCGGATGGCAAGAACATCGCAGAGTATATGGCTGATAAGCTGAAGGCATCTACCGGCTATGATGTAACCGTAGGCGGCAAGAAGGGAAATATCTCTATCCAGATTTCTCCTTCCATGAAGATGGCTGAGGAAGGCTATCGCCTTACTGTTACCAGCAAGGGCGTAGTAATCAAGGCGAAGACCGGAAAGGGTGCCTTCTATGGTATGCAGAGCTTCATGCAGCTGCTGCCTGCACAGGTGGAGAGCGCTACCAAGGTGAGCGGCGTGAAGTGGGTGGCTCAGTGCTGTGACATCCAGGATGCGCCTCGCTTCGGCTACCGTGGCTTCCATCTCGATCCATGCCGTCACTTCATCACTGTAGAGAACGTGAAGAAGCAGCTCGACATCATGTCTATGTTCAAGGTAAACACCATGCACTTCCACCTCACTGAGGACCAGGGCTGGCGTATCGAAATCAAGAAATATCCTGAGCTGACTTCCATCGGCGGCTATCGCCTCCAGGGTGACGGTTCTACCTATGGCGGTTTCTATACCCAGGAGGAAATCAAGGACATCGTGGATTATGCAGCTAAGCGCTACATCACCGTGATTCCTGAAATCGACCTTCCTGGTCACATGATGGCAGCAATCGCTGCTTATCCATCTCTCTCCTGCAAGGGCGAGCAGTGGACTCCTAGAATGGTATGGGGTGTTGAGGATATCGTGATGTGTCCGGGTAAGGAAGATATGTTCCGCTTCCTGGAGGATATCGTTCGCGAGGTGGTGCCTCTCTTCCCTGGCAAGTATTTCCACATCGGTGGCGACGAGTGCCCTAAGACCAGCTGGAAGAACTGTCCTACCTGCCAGAAGCGCATCGAGGCTGAAGGCTTGCAGGCTGACGGCAAGCACTCTGCTGAGGAAAGACTCCAGAGCTACGTAATCAAGCGCATGGAAAAGATGCTGGCTAAGTACGGCAGAAAGATCATCGGCTGGGATGAAATCCTCGAAGGTGGTTTGAGTCCTGAGGCTACCGTGATGTCTTGGCGTGGTACATCCGGAGGTATTTCGGCTGCTTTGCAGAAGCATGACGTAATCATGACTCCTGGTAGCGGCGGTTTGTATCTCGACCATTATCAGGGCGACTACAAGATTGAGCCAGTTACTATTCCTAGTGCTCCTGCTTATCTCTCTAGAACATATAACTATGAGCCTGTGCCTGATACCATCAAGTCTCTGGGACTGGAGAAGCATATCCTCGGTGTGCAGTGCAACAACTGGTCGGAGTATATGTACACCAATGCCAAGATGGAGTATCAGATGTATCCTCGTTCTCTGGCTCTTGCTGAGATTGCATGGTCACCAGCCAAGAAGAAGAACTTCACAGACTTCGCACGTCGTGTAGATGCCAACAGCGTCCGCCTGGATGAGCGTCATGTACGTTATCATATTCCATTGCCAGAGCAGCCATACGGTTCTTGTGACAAGGTTGTGATTACCAAGGATACTGTAGTTACATTCCAGACATCACGTCCTATGAAGATGGTTTATACCTTGGACGGTTCTATTCCAACTCCATCTTCTGCAGTCTATACAGAGCCTATCAAGGTGAGCGGCAATACTACTATCAAGATTGCTACTGTTTTGCCTTCTGGCAAGATGAGCAAGGTGAGAACCATCGACGTAGAGAAGCAGAACTATGCTCCTGCTGTGAATGTAAGCGAAACCAAGGCTGGCTTGCAGCTGCGCCGTATCAAGGGTAATTACTTGAAGGTGAATCAGTTGGATTTGGCTGATGCTGAGTGGCAGGACTGTGGTACTGTTACCAACCTGAACAAGATGAAGGTGAGCCAGCCAGACGATGCTACTACCTTGCGTGGTGCCAACAACTATGGTGCGATTGCTGAGGGATTCATCAATGTTCCTGAGGATGGCGTTTACTATCTCTCTTCCCGCATGGAGCAGGTTTGGATCGACAACAAGCTCGTGATCAACAACGAGGGTGCCGTAAAGGCTGGTACCAACAGCGACAATGCTGTAGCTCTGGCTAAGGGTCTGCATCCAGTGAAGTTCGTTTATCTCTGCAATATCGTTGGTGGATGGCCATCTTGGTGGAGCAACCTCAACCTCGAAATGCGCAAGGATAATCAGAAGAAGTTCACAGCAGTAGAGGGAACTCAGTATTTCCACAAATAATTGAATTAAGAAGTTAAAGGAGTTAAGAAGTAATACCAATAACTGATTAGGAAAATGAATATCAGAACCATCGCAAATGTATCACTTTGCCTTGCCATGCTTTCGATGAGCAGTGGGGCGCTGGCTCAGAGTGAGTCTCGCTGGCAGAATGTGAACATCAATCAGCAGAACCGAGAGCCTCGACGCGCCAATTTCTTCGCATTCGAGAATTTGGAGAAGGCGCAGAGTTTTGATAAGAAGAAGTCGGCCAACTACCTTTCCATGGAAGGTATGTGGAAGTTTAATTTCGTGAAGGACCACAACAAGCGTCCTGCCAACTTCTTTGCACTGAAGTATGATGACTCACAGTGGAAGGATTTCCCTGTGCCGGGTTTGTTTGAGCTGAACGGCTATGGCGATGCTACCTATAAGAACATAGGCTATGCCTGGGCCACCCAGTTTGACCCGAATCCGCCATATATCAGCGAACTCAACAACTATACGGGTTCCTATCGCCGCACCTTCGAACTTCCAAAGGATTGGAAGGGCAAGGATGTGTATTTCCACGTGGGTTCTGCCACCAGTAACCTGACTCTCTGGGTGAACGGCAAGTACGTGGGATACAGCGAGGACAGCAAGGTGGCTGCCGAGTTCAACATCTCTAAATATCTCAAGCCGGGAAAGAACCTTATTGCCATGCAGGTGATGCGATGGTGCGATGGTTCTTATTTCGAGGACCAGGACTTCTGGCGCTTCACGGGTATCGCCCGTGAGGTGTATCTCTATGCGCGTCCGAAACTGCATGCTGCTGACATCCGTCTGAACGCTGCCTTGGAAAACAACTACCAGGATGGTGTGTTGAACTACAAGGTTTCCTTGAAGGGAGGAAAGACAGACGTTGCCATCACCTTGTGTGATAAGGAAGGCAAGCAGATTGCACAGGCTACCGGTGCACAGGGCGTCATCAAGGTACCAAAGGTAAATGCCTGGACGGCTGAGACTCCTTACTTATATAAGGCATATATCACCCTGAAGAACAAGCAGGGCGCCGCTGAGGTGATTCCGCAAAAAGTGGGATTCCGCAACGTGGAAATCAAGAACGCACAGCTGCTCGTTAACGGACAGCCTGTGCTGGTGAAGGGTGCCGACCGCCACGAGATGGATCCGGACGGTGGATACGTAGTGAGCCTGGAGCGCATGATCCAGGATATCAAGATCATGAAGCAGTTGAACATCAACGCCGTTCGCACCAGCCACTATCCATGTGATCCTCGCTGGTATGACCTTTGTGATGAATACGGTATCTACATCACCGCTGAGGCAAACCTCGAATCTCATGGTATGGGATATGAAGAGAAGTCGCTCGCCAAGTTCCCTGAGTACCTCGTACCTCACATCGAGCGCAACGAGGGCAATGTGAAGTCGCTCATCAATCATCCTTCCGTCATCGTATGGAGTTTGGGTAACGAGAGCGGCTATGGCGTCAACTTCGAGAAGGCTTACGACTGGGTGAAGGCGTGCGATAAGACCCGCCCTGCACAATATGAACGTGGCGGATACGACAGCAAGACAGATATCTACTGTCCGATGTACATCGGTTACGAGGAAAGCGAGAGCTATTGCAAGAGCAATGGTACCAAGCCATATATCCAGTGTGAGTATGCTCACGCCATGGGTAACTCTGAGGGTGGTTTCAAGGAGTATTGGGACCTGATCCGCAAGTATCCTAAGTACCAGGGTGGTTACATCTGGGACTTCGTTGACCAGGGTCTGCGCGACAAGAGTCCTGTCACCGGCAAGGAAATCTTTACCTATGGTGGCGACTACGGCCGCTATCCGGGCAGTGACTACAACTTCAACTGCAATGGTATCATCGCTCCTAACCGCCGTCTGAATCCTCATGCGTATGAGATTCAGTATGTTCTCCAGAACGTCTGGATTAAGGACTTTGATGCAGAGAATGGTTCTTTCAATGTCTATAACGAGAATTTCTTCAAGAATATCGATGACCTGAGCCTGACTGCTACCCTCTTTGCCAATGGCGTGAAGTTGACTACCGTAGCGATTCCAGATACCAAAGGCATTGCTCCACAGGCAACCAAGCTGGTAAAGAGCGAGGCGCTGAAGAGTGCCATCGAAAAGGCTGAGGCTGAGCACGCTACAGAGGAAATCACCATCAACTTTGCCTTTGCAAGTGATGGTAGCCAGCCGCTGGTTGACAAGGGGCAGGTGATGGCTCGCCAGCAGATTGTACTCAACGGATATGAGTTCGACAAGGTAGATGCTACTGCCAACACCGGCAGCAAGATTGAGGTTGAGGAGACCAACAGCTATGTGAAGGTTTCTGCTGAGAGAATGTCGGTTACCATCGGCAAGAAGACCGGTATGATTGATTACCTCGATGTGGATGGCGAACCAATGTTGAAGTTCCGTGAGAGTATGACTCCTGAGTTCTGGCGTGCTCCTACCGACAACGACTACGGTGCTTCTCTCCAGAAGAAGATGAGAGTCTGGAAGAACCCTCAGATGAACCTGAAGTCGTTCGACAAGAGTGAGAGCAAGGACAGCGTAGTACTGACTGCCAATTTCGAAATGCCTGAGGTGAAGGCTGAACTGATGCTCCGCTACCGTATCAATGCGGCTGGTGAAGTGACAGTTACCGAAAAGATGACAACAGACAAGGAGGCTAAGGTAGCTGATCTGTTCCGCTACGGTATGCAGTTGCAGATGCCTTCTTCTTTCTCTAAGTTGGAATACTATGGTAGAGGTCCGGAGGAGAACTACATCGACCGTCATTCTTCATCTTTCATCGGAAAGTATGAGGCTAACGTGAAGGACGAGTATTATCCATACGTCCGTCCACAGGAGAGCGGTAACCATACAGACATCCGCTACTTCTCTATCTTCAACCCAACCACCGGTAAGGGTATCACCTTCGAGGGCTATGCTCCTATGGAGTGCAGTGCTATCCCTTATCTGGTAGAGGATCTGGATGCAGGTATCGAGAAGGAGCATGCCTGGGGACAGCACAGCGGCGACCTGGTAGAAAAGGGTCTCGTACAGTTGCACATCCAGCAGCGCCAGTTTGGTCTGGGTTGTATTGACAGTTGGGGTGCTTCGCCAATGGAGAAATACCGCATGCACTATCAGGACCGCTGCTTCAGCTTCGTAATTAAAGCTAAGAAATAAGATATTTACACACTTGTGTATTCATGTAATTCATCGGATAAGTGCTCTTCTTGCAGGGATGCAAGGGAGCACTTTTTCTGTTTTATGGGGGGAAAAGTTTAAAAATAGATTAAATCCTTTGTTGATTCCCCCTTTTTTTCTTATTTTTGCAATTCTAACAAAATATAAAGGCAAACATAAGATAATTAAGATAATGGCAAGCGATAACAAAGGTCTTACGCCGATGATGCGACAATTCTTCGAGATGAAATCCAAGCATCCCGAGGCATTGCTGCTTTTCCGTTGTGGCGACTTCTACGAAACTTACTGCGAAGATGCGGTGGAGGCTTCCCGTATTCTCGGCATCACCCTGACCCGAAGAAACAATGGCGGTGCTACGGGCAGCATCGAGATGGCGGGATTCCCTCATCATGCACTCGATACTTACCTGCCTAAACTCATCAGGGCAGGAAAGCGAGTTGCCGTATGCGACCAGCTGGAAGACCCGAAGAAGAAACGCCTGGAAATCAAGGGCAAGAAGGGATTGAGCCAGATGGACAAGATGGTGAAGCGCGGTATTACCGAACTCGTTACTCCTGGTGTGGCGATGGGTGACAACGTGCTCAACTACAAGGAGAACAACTTCCTGGCTGCCATCCACTTCGGTAAGACTTCCTGCGGCGTAAGCTTCCTCGATATTTCTACCGGTGAGTTCCTCACCGGCGAGGGAACCTATGATTATGTAGAGAAACTGATGGGCAACTTCATGCCGAAAGAGGTGCTCTACGACCGTGCCCGAAAGAATGATTTCGAGAAATACTTCGGTACCAAATACTGCACCTTCGAACTCGACGACTGGGTTTTCACCGAGCAGACGGCGATGCAGAAACTCCTGGGACATTTCAAGACCAAGTCGCTGAAAGGCTTCGGTGTGGAACATCTCAAGAATGGTGTCATCGCCAGCGGTGCCATCATGCAGTATCTGGAGATTACCCAGCATACGCAGATCAACCATATCACGGCACTTTCGCGCATCGAAGAGGATAAGTTCGTGCGCATGGACCGATTCACCATCCGAAGTCTGGAGCTGGTAGCTCCGATGCAGGATGACGGTCTGTCTCTGCTCAACGTCATCGACAAGACTGTAACGGCAATGGGCGGACGAATGCTCCGCCGCTGGCTGGTGTTCCCGCTGAAGGATGTGCGTCCTATCAACGAGCGCCTCGATATCGTGGAGTATTTCTTCAAGGAGCCAGAGTTCCGACAGCTTCTCGACGACCAGCTTCATCGTATCGGCGACCTGGAGCGTATCATCTCCAAGGTGGCCGTGGGCAGAGTTTCGCCTAGAGAAGTGGTGCAGCTGAAGAATGCACTCGAAGCCATCCAGCCTATCAAGGTGGCTTGTCAGCATGCCAAGAACGATGCCCTGAAGCGAGTGGGAGAGCAGCTCAACGTCTGCGAAACCCTGAAAGACCGCATAGCCAGGGAGATTCAGCCTGATCCGCCTCAGCTTGTCAACAAGGGTGATGTGATAGCCGATGGCTATAATGCAGAACTCGACGATCTGCGTTCCATCAGCCGTCATGGCAAGGATTATCTTCTGAAGATTCAGGAGAGGGAGATCGAGAAGACGGGCATCAGCAGTCTGAAGGTAGGATATAATAATGTATTCGGTTATTACCTGGAAGTGCGCAACACCTTCAAGGACAAGGTGCCTGAAGAGTGGATCCGCAAGCAGACGCTGGCGCAGGCTGAGCGATATATTACCCAGGAACTCAAGGAATACGAGGAGAAGATTCTCGGTGCCGATGAGAAGATCCTGATTCTGGAGGCACGACTCTTCAATGAGTTGATTGCTGCCATGCAGGAGTATATCCCTCAGATTCAGATCAATGCCAACCTCATCGCCCGCATGGATTGTCTCTTGTCTTTTGCCAAGGCTTCGGATGAGAACCGCTATGTGCGCCCGGTTATTGATGATTCGCAGATACTGGATATCAAGCAGGGTCGCCATCCTGTGATTGAAACCCAGTTGCCGCTGGGCGAGCGATACGTGCCAAACGATGTGTTGCTCGATACCGAGAAGCAGCAGGTGATGATGATTACCGGTCCTAACATGGCGGGTAAATCAGCCTTGCTCCGCCAGACGGCGCTCATCGTGCTGCTGGCTCAGGTGGGCTGCTTTGTTCCTGCCGAGAGTGCAAGGGTGGGTCTGGTAGATAAGATCTTCACCCGTGTGGGAGCCAGCGACAACATCTCGCTGGGTGAATCTACCTTTATGGTGGAGATGACGGAGGCTGCCAACATTCTGAACAATGTGTCGCCCCGCTCCCTGGTACTTTTCGATGAGTTGGGTCGTGGAACATCCACCTACGATGGCATCAGCATCGCCTGGGCTATCGTGGAATATCTTCATGAGCACAAGAAGGCGCAGGCTCGCACCCTCTTTGCCACTCATTATCACGAGTTGAACGAGATGGAGAAGAATTTCCCTCGCATCAAGAACTTCAACGTGAGTGTGAAGGAGGTGGATGGCAAGGTTATCTTCCTGCGCAAGCTGGAGCCGGGTGGTAGCGAGCATTCCTTCGGTATCCACGTGGCAGAGATTGCCGGAATGCCGCGCAGCATCGTGAACCGTGCCAACGATATCCTGAAGCAGTTGGAGCAGGACAATGCCGGTGTAGGCGGTGCCGGCAAGCCTAACGTGCAGCATCTGGATGAGCCTAAGGAGGGAGTTCAGCTGAGTTTCTTCCAGTTAGACGACCCGGTGTTGAGCCAGATTCGTGATGAGATTCTGGGCCTGGATATCAACAACCTCACCCCGGTAGAGGCATTGAACAAGCTCAACGACATCAAGAAAATCCTGCTGGGTAGATAAGTAGATAAAATGCTCTCTAGAACGGATAAAAAAGGTTAAATATCCCCATCACAGAGGGGCACCCCTATCAAGGGCATCAAGGCGGTAGTGGTGGAGGACTATGGTAATGAAGGAAGTTATCGAATGGACTCAGCTTATACCGACAGCAAGGGTGATTATGTTACCAAGGAAAAGAGCATGGATGGTGCCATCGACTGGGTTCATAAAGAGAAACGACTGAAAGTGATTCTCGAAGATGTAGATGGTGGAGCCAATGGTGGTGAATTTGCCACGGATACCATCAAGTCGGAAAATATCACTGTAGAGCAAATGGGAAAAGGTGAAGGAACTTGGGATTGGGGCTCTTTTGAGGTTACTGCCAATGGCAAGATGAAGAAAAAGAAGTAGTCGTATGACAAATCCAGAATCTTTATCCCTTCGCCGTCGCTTGGCATTGGAGATAGCTCGAAGTCTTTATCAGCAGAAGGTGAAGGAGCATCCTTTGCGCCAACTCTTCTGGGAGTGTACCCTGCGCTGCAACCTGCATTGCCGCCATTGCGGAAGCGACTGCAAGGTGAAGGCAGGGCAGCAAGACATGCCTTTGGCAGACTTCTTGCGAGTACTAGACAACATCAGGCAGCAACCGACCCCGATATGCACCTCACTCCCGAAAAATACCGGGGCATCTTAGACTTCATCAAGCTTACTCGCAAGGAGGGCTTGATAGATTGCAGCTACGGCTGTGAGGGCTTCATGGGCAATTACGAGGGCGATATCCGCAATCATTTCTATTCATGCCAAGCTGGCGTAACAGTTGGTTCCGTTTTGGTGGATGGCTCCATCTCTGCCTGTGCCAGCATCCGTTCCAATTATCATCAGGGCAACATCTACCAAGAAAATTTTATGGAAGTGTGGCAGCATCGTTTTGCCCCTTATCGCAACCGAGAGTGGATGCGCAAGGATGAGTGCGCCCAGTGCCGCCACTTCCGCTATTGCCTAGGCAGTGGTATGCACTTGCGTGATGATGAGGGAAGGCTCATCATGTGCCCGCTGCATAGGTTGAAATAAGTTTTTTATTAGATAAATTGATTCAACCGTACAGGCGAAATTGTTTTTAAGACTAGAAGAAAGTTCCGTTCAGCGACGTTGAACCTACATTCAGCGTCGCTGAACCTACATTCAACGTCGGCGAACGGAGATTCAACGTCGCTGAACGAAACTTTCTACTAACTCTAGAAACATTTTCCTTTAAAGGTAGATAGTAATTCCTTTAAGGGAAGAATTATTTCGAACTTAAGGACATTGATGTCTGAAAGGATGTTCTTTTTCTTATTTTATAGGGTGATAGTATTTTTATGGGATATTGATATCAGCTCAGATTGGCTAATAATTACTAAAAGTTACCTTAAGGTAAGTTACCTTTGGGTAACTTTTTGTATATTTGCAGGTGATACGAATGTTGTAAAACAGATAAAACGAATTTAATTAGAAGAATATGGCAGTGTTGCAATCTCCTTTTCAGTTTGGTACTTTGGCTACCGAAGAGAATTTTATCGACCGAATGGAAGACAGGGCTTTGCTCAAGCAACTCCTGGCTTCCCATATCAATGTGATGCTCATTTCTCCACGTCGATGGGGAAAATCGTCGCTTGTCAAGAAGGCGATGACGGAACTGAGTGCGGAAGATAAGGAGGTGAGGATCTGCTATATAGATGCTTTCAGTATCGGCTCGGAAGCAGAATTCTATCGCACTTTTGCCAGTCAGGTCATAGCCTGTGCTTCTTCCAAGATAGAACGTTGGATAGAGGATGCCAAGAAGTTCTTGACGGGTGTGGTTCCACAGATAGTAGTTAACGATCAGATTACGGATTTTGTGGCTTTCGACCTGAAGTTTGTTCCGCAAGAAAGAGATAAGATGGCGATTCTCCAATTGCCGGAGTTGCTGGCGAAGGAAAAGGGAATCAGGATTATTGTGTGCATAGATGAATTCCAGCAGTTGGCTAATCTCCCGGAATATAAGGATATGGAGGGCAAGATGCGCTCAGTATGGCAACAGCAGCAGTTGACCTCTTATTGCCTTTATGGCAGCAAGCGTAATATGATGCTCAACATCTTCAACAATTCTAACAGTCCGTTCTATCGTTTCGGACAGGTTATCTTCATGCAGAAGATAGCCAAGGAGCATTGGGTTCCTTTTATCTTATCATCTTTCGAGAAGACCGGCAAGCGTATTTCTGAATCTTTTGCCAGCAGAATTTGCGATGTGGTGGAGTGTCATTCCTGGTATCTGCAGCAGTTGTGCTATTTTATTTGGAGCTTTACGGTTTCTGAGGTGACGGAAGAAGTGTTCTCTCTCGGTCTCAAGCAGGTATTGAACATCAATACCCCTATGTTTCAGAACGATACGGAAAATCTCAGTTCTACCCAGATAGAGATGCTCAAGGCGATAGCTGATGGTGAGCAGCATTTCTCATCACAAGCAGTGAAGCAGGTGTATAATCTGGGTAATCCCAATACGATAGTTAAGAACAAGAAGATTCTTCAGAACAAGGATATCATAGAGAAGCAGAAAGCTGATTTTGTATTTGTAGATCCGATTTATCGTCTATGGTTTAAGGAAGAGTATTGCTAAAAGGCAGAAAAGGTTCTTGGTGACACCAGTGACACTTATGACACTTGTTTTCTAAAACTTTCTTCACGCGGGCGGGCAGGAAAAATTTTTCTGAAAAGCTTCCCGCCCGCCTACGTGAGAGAGATTTTAAGAAAAACCTGTCACCAGTGTCATCTGTCATTCCTAAGTAAGTTACTTAGCTATAGTAACCAAGTCACTTAGCTATCATAAGCAAGTTACTTAGCCGTCATAAGCAAGTCTCTTTTACCATTGGAATTAATCATCTTTCTGAGCTAATCATCAGAAAAAGAAAGAAAATCCGTGAGACACCGTGAATAACCGTGAGAAACCGTGAATGGCGGATTCTCATGGATGTATCTTTGCATTGTGATTCAGAAAGGACTACAGACAATGCGCAGCGCTACTTAACTTTGTTCAGATGAAAGTTCTGCTTTTTTCTAATTTTATAGAGACATTCTTTTGTAGTTTCTTTATTTTTTCGTACTTTTGCAAAAAAAAGAGGGAATGAAAGAAAAGGTCATATATTTGTTGTTAATCATCATGATTCTTACATCTTGTGCAGGAAACAGGATGTATGATGACTTGATGCAGCGGGCAGATAGCATCATGAATGCGGATGATGACTCCGCCAAGGTTGCCATCCGGATGCTTGAAGAGCCTTATGAGAAATTTTCGTATATGCTAACAGATTAAAGAATAAAGAAATATATGAGAGTAATAATGGTAAGATGCATTTTCTTGGTCTTTTTTATGGTTATCACTACCATAAGTTCTTATGGACAAAATGAGGAACAGAAGATGATGGGGGAGGCTAAATTGAAAGAGGAGAGCTTACTGACTCGTGATACGTTATCTTATGCACTCAACGATGTCGTAATAAAAGGATCAGCCAAGAGTATGCGTATTACGGACAATTCCGTCATCATGAACATCGCAAACACAGAATTGGCAAAGAAAGGAAAGCTCTTGGATATTTTGACTTATATGCCTTTTGTTAGTAAACAAAATAATAACATTATTGTTGCAGGTAAAGGAGAACCTATCTTTTACCTTAATGGTCATCGCTTGTATGAATCGTCTGAACTGGAAAAACTATTGGCTTCTGACATCAAGGACATTGAAGTCGTAACTTCGCCTGGTGCCGAATATGATGCCAGTGCTAAAGCTGTGATTAAAATCAGAACAATAAAACCAAAAGGTGTTGGATTTAGCGGAAACGTAGAAAGTACTTTCGCTTACTTAGGCAATCATAAACTCTCAGAAATACCTAGAAGTAATTTCAATTATAGAACAGGTGGCTTGGATGTCTTTGCGTCTCTAAATCTTCGTGATACAAGAACAAAGAGCGAGTCAAGCCAAAACATGTCGTTAACAAATGAGGACACTTATGCCCAAAATGAAACTTCCGTAACACGTAATACTTGGTTGGGCTATGATGGAAACATAGGTATGGACTATACTGCCAAGTCTTGGAATTTCGGCATAAAATATGCTTTTACAAAGACTCCATATAATAAAGCTACAACAGAAGGCGACGTGCAAGTGATGAAGAATGAAGAAACTTTTTATGACCTATGGTTGAAAAATGCTACCGACATCAATATGTTGGTTCAAAACCTCAGTGCTTATGCTATTTATGACTTGAGTAAACATAGCAAACTTTTTATGGACTGGTATCTTAGCAAGAGCGACAATGATACAGAACAGGACATCGAAGAGATTTACACTGCAAGCTCCCCAAAATATACAAGTTCACATAGCTCCTATTCCAACAAGTTTTTTGCTGGAAAATTAGAAATGCAGCACACATTCAACTTTGGTAATATAAAGTACGGAACAGAATGCTCCCAAACACGATATACAACTGCCTTTGAAAATAAGGATAACAGTCTTCTGACTCCTGCTTCAAGTAGCCTAAGAAAAGAAAAAACGATAGCGGCATACACAAGCCTTACTCTGAAAAGCGACTTTATGACTACTTCTGCAGGAATGAGATATGAATATTGCAAAGTAAACTATGAAAGCAGCGACTATGACGATTCCTGGAATGAGTCGAATTGGTTCCCTTTCATATCACTGCAAAAAAGGTTAGGCAAGGTAAAGCTCAGTGTGAGTTATACCAATAAAATCAAGCGACCGGTGTATTACTCTTTTAGGAACAATGTTACCTATCGTTCTCCATTTGAGTATTCCACAGGAAATCCTAGTTTGAAATCAACGTTTTATCATACCATCAGTTCGTTGCTATCTTATAAGAATCTGAGTGCTTCTGTGACCTATGAAGCACAGAAACATCCAGTCTTCTATATGATTCGACAATATGGTGACAACAATGCAGTAATGGTTCGTCCAGAGAACGTTAAGTCTTACAAGCATTTGGTCGTTACGGGGAATTGGTTTACCACACTAGGTCCTTGAACTCCCTATATCAGTGCTTCATTAGAAAAGCCTTTCTTAAAGATAGAATATACTCAATATAAAAAGATGAGAGCGAATATTGAGTTGTTTAATACATTTTCCACACACCAAGGTTATAACTTTGATGTAAACTTCTCTTTTTCTAGTGGCGGCAATCAAAATATAATGGATAGAAAAGCTAACAGTATGTTCCAGCTAGGAGCATATAAGAATTTCTTGGGAGAAAATCTATATGTTGGTATCTATTATATGGATGTCTTCAAAACACAGAAGAGTAAGTACACCATTCTGTTGGACAATGTTTGGCAGCACAAGTCATCCTATGATTTTAACAATGGTATTTATATCACAGCTATCTATAAGTTTAACAATGCCAATAGCAGATATCATGGTAATCAAGCGGGACTTTCTGAAAAAGCTAGGATTGCCATGTAAGCAGGGTAAAGAGGGCGTGTCATCAAGCTCATAACACATCTATTATAAAAGGTTATCCAAGGGTAAATTACCTTTAGATAACCTTTATTTTTATATCTTATTCATCATCCTTGTTGTCTGCTACAACCTGCGGACCTCTTACCTTGTCCTTCAGACTCAGACCTTTCTTGATTTCGATGTTCACACCATCGCTCAATCCGGTGGTTACTTGCTTGCGCTCGTAGGTCTTCTTCTCGCCGCTGCCCTTTACGATATAGACAAAGGTGCTGTCGCCGCTGAACTCGATAGCACTCTCGGGCACGGTAATCACGTGGCTCGCCTTTGCCAATACGATCTCAGCATTAGCACTGTAGCCGGAACGGATCTTGCCGCCCTTTACAGAGCGGACGGCTGCCTTTACCTCAAACTGATTGGCTCCATTGTTCTCTACAGCCTTTGGAGAAATATACTCCAGGTCGGCATCAAACTTCAGGTCCTGCATCGCTCCGATGGTAATCTTCATCGGCATTCCCACTACCAGATTGCCCACCTCGGTCTCGTCGATGTTGCCACGGAAGATGAGGTCGTTCATGTTTGCTACACTGGCGATGGTGGTTCCGTCATTGAAGGTGTTGGTAAGAATCACGGAGTTACCCACCTTGACAGGAATATCGAGGATAATTCCCGAAATGGTAGAACGGATGAGGGTGGAAGAGGCGCTGGCATTGCTCTTGGAAACACCATCACGAACCACTTCGAGTGCATCCAGGGCGGCAACCTTCTCCTCCTTTGCCTGTTGCAACGACTGTTTTACCTTATCAAACTCATCGGCGCTGACCAGCTGCTTCTTGTAGAGCTGTTCCTCGCGACCATAGTTTACCTGTGCCTGCTTCAGGTTAATCTCGGCAAGGCGCACACGAGCCTGCGCCGAACTGAGCTGTCCCATGTCCGGAATCACCTTTACCTTGGCGATAACCTCGCCTGCCTGCACGAAATCGCCTGCCTGCTTGCAGATTTCGGTGATGATACCGCTGATCTGAGGCTTTACGTTCACCTCGTTGCGAGGCTCAATCTTACCCGTAATCACCGTGGTTTTCAACACATCGCCCATCTTTGGGGTAAACTCGGTATATTCCACAGGCTTAGGCTGTGATTTCTCATAAAGGAACACGAAGGTTCCGATGAAAATCAAGGCGACTATCGCCGCAACTATCAACTTTGAATACTTCTTATACATTGAACTTTGAATTTTGAACGTTGAACTTTATGATTACCTGATGAACTCTGAGATATTGACTTGAAGCATTTCATAAAGTTCAATGTTCAAATCTCAAAGTTCAAAGTTATTTATTCGTCTCTCATTGCATCTACCGGCTTGATGCTCATGGCTCGCCAGGCGGGGGCAAGTCCGGCAAGACCGCCAAGGATGCAGATGAGGATGGCTGAAGAGATGGCTGTCCAGAAATCTACCTGGAAGTGGGCGGTGAGAATGCCATCCGTGGTGTTCGCCATCTCCAGCATCTGCAGGATGGCTACTCCGAAGATGATGCCGCTCATGCCTGCCACCAGGGTGAGGAGAATACTCTCTGAGATGATTTGCGAGAGAATCATCTTCGGCGTGGCTCCGATGGCTCGGCGAATGCCTATCTCGGTGGTTCGCTCCTTCACCGTTACCATCATGATGTTGGAAACTCCGATGGCGCCGGCGAGAAGGGTGCCGATACCTACCAGCCAGATGAGGAAGTTGACGCCCTTAAACAGGTTGTCGAGCATCTGGAAGAGCACCTCCGTATTGAATACCATGATTCCTTTTTCGTCTGAAGGGTCGATGTTGTGAGCCCTGGCTATGGTTTCACGCATTCGCTGGGCGATGCTGCTCATCACCACGCCCGGCTTACCGGTGGTGGCGATGATGTCGATGGCGGTTCCGCGGTTGTAGGCGGTGCGGAGCACGGATTGCGGAATGGTGATGGTTTCGTCGGCTCTACCGCCGAAGTTGATGCCATTTCCCGAGCGGTAATCTACACCCACCACCGTGTAATAGGTGGAATCCACTCGTACACTCTTGCCGCACGGGTCACCGCCGCCGGGGAAGAGGGTCTTGTAAATCTGTTTGCCGATGACGCAAACCTTGCGCTGGCGGCGCACATCCATCTCGTTGATGTATCTGCCGTAAAACATTTTAGGCGCAGAAACCTGGGCGTAATCGGGATTCACACCCTGGGTGCTGCCGCTGAATTTCTTGTCGCCAAACACCACCGACTTGTTGCCTCCGAAGAGCAGCGGGGTAATGACATCGAGTTCGGGCACCCTGTGGCGCAGTCGCTCCAGGTCTTTCTCTTCCATCTGCCAGGAACGCCCCTTGTTGAATCCCTTGTAGGGTTTGGTGGTGTTCTGCGCCCAGATGATGGCGGTGTTGGTGGCGAAGCCTGCGAAGTTGTTTTGCAGCATCTCCTTCAGTCCCTGGCCGCCACCCATCAGGGCGATGAGCATAAACACGCCCCAGAACACGCCGAAGCCCGTGAGCAGACTGCGGCTCTTGTTCCTCGTGATGGTGTCGAGAATCTCCTTATATGTATCTAAATCGAAACGCATATATTAAAGGTGTAAGCCTAATTAAAAATTAAACACTTCACATTAAACATTAAATGACTATTCCGCTCTCAACGCCTCTATAGGACGTATTTTAGCTGCCTTGATAGCAGGTATGAGTCCGGCAATGGTTCCTGCTATCACGATGGTGATGGTGGCTCCGATACAAGTACCTATACCCACTGTGGGGTTGACAAACATGGTTGCTTTGAAAAGTCCTGTATCTACAGTAGTATGACCTATGGTTTTGTCCATCAGCTCATTGGCTGCCACGCCACACACCATACCTATATATCCAAAGAACGAAGTGATGATGATACTCTCGGTGATGATGAGTTTCAATATTGACCAAGGTTTGGCTCCTATGGCCTTGCGCACACCAAA
>ERZ779737.379-NODE-379-length-43216-cov-6.912745_pt1 | contig 43216 bp, 42 predicted proteins | sample MGYA00511889_ERZ779737 | MGnify/ENA primary metagenome ERZ779737 (study PRJEB29588, sample SAMEA2163575) | human gut metagenome | biome: human gut; feature: human-associated habitat; material: faeces | place: Denmark | collected 2008/2010 ... | reverse complement strand
CTGGCTGTCCAAGACGACGCAATGGAATTCTTTCAATCATAGGTTCGATAACTTCTTTTGGCACAGCTTAACTTTCATAAGACAGTAGAGAACCACTGTACTAATAATGATTACGAACCAAATTAACACCTTGCCCATTCGACCACTCCTCTCAAATAAAAAGAGGACCAAACCAGCTGATGGAGTATTCCATCTCAAGTGCTAATTTAGTCCTCACTAAATGTTTTTGATATAAAATTGTACCTAATCTAAGCGCACAGATTCACTCTCAGACTGATTGTGGACATCTGTGATGCTGACTTGAATTTTCGGTTTAATATTGCAGCGCTGCCCTATCTTTACCGCTAAAATGGTATAAAAATAAGGACTAAATTAGTGCTAACCCCTTGATTTTACTGGGTTTCTCTAACTTTGTCCTTATTATAACGCGCTCATCATCTATAACAATATTCTTAAGATATCGACTTTTATTAGCCTTTTTTATTGTTTCAACAAATGACGAATTCTCCATAAGCGCTTCTGGAGAAATGAATAAGATTCTAGCCTTCTTATCCTCTATTGCCTTAAGTATAGGTCCAGCTGCAACACCACTTGAATAAGAAAAAATCTCTTCCTCATTTCCGGTTCGTCTAATAATTTCTTTTGTTACGCGCTCCTGATCTAATGCCAATGAAACTGTTGGTACAACAACAATTGTAAGCCCCTCTTTTTGGTACGATAATGTCTGTGTTACCATACTCTTTCCTCCGCCAGTTGGCAGAGAAATCATTGTAGTATATCCATCGGGCGTATTAAGAGCACCGTATACTCCTAATTTCTGGTCTAGCGATTTGAACTGGGTGTATCCCGTCAATCTATAAATGTATGGATCCGTTATCAAATTGGCTTCTGTTTTCTGCGAAAAATCATCCACATCCTTAAGAAAAGCAGATCTCACAAAAAAATCATTTATCCCTTGTGGAAGATCATATGTTGCAAAATATTTCTTCTCGATGCCATCAAATATTATTCCAAAAGAGTTATCTTTCAATAAAACATCCTTGTTCCATGAAAAATTATCGTCAAATACAATCATGTAATCACGTAATGCTAAAATAAAATCATTCTTATACTTCATGTCATCTGAATATAATTTATACGCTCTGATAAGCCTCTTGATTGTATTGTAAAAGAATTGTTCCTTTGCATTTTTCGGTTTTTCTAGATAAATATCTGCAGATTCGATTTTGCCGTTTAAATATTGTTCAACTCTATATGCTATATCTTCCTTATTCATCTTCAGCTCCAATCATCATTATAAAAGCAACTGACTCAAGATGTATTTTGGGGCGTTTCATCGCATCTAATACAACTTTTTGGTTTTCTTGCAGCTTGTCAATACCCTCATCATCCATTCCGTAGTACTCCTTATTAGCCATTCTAGCTGATAAAGATCTTTCCATTTCTTCTCTTGCGCCTCTAATATTTGATCGTCTTTTAAACACCTCTACTGCTTTTGTATATGCTTCTTTTCTTGATGAAGTTAATAATTCGTCCCAGTCTTCTCCTCCATAATTTTCAATAAACCAATCTATGTTTCTTCCTTCAAATTCGTCTTTTAAAAATTTCGCTTCTCTACTTCGTTTTCCTAGGTGAACGATTTTCATTTTGGGAGCAAATCCTTTATTAATAATCGATGTGTATTCACGTATTATTGATTCATCATCAAGCTCATCAGGATTATTAATAGTAATCGGAACAATAACCTGATCTGAAAGCAAATAATTTCTATACGGACTCATTGCATATAACGATACTCCCGCGTCTAACATGTAAGCACTGTCAGGTGCAATTGACCATGTAAAAATTAGCCCAGTCCAATCAAACCTACATAAAGTTGCAAACGCACTTGCGCAACCTTTACAAGAATTGATAGCATTATCTACAATGCATTCAAAAATTTCATCTCCTGGCGCAAAAAAGTGCAAATAATCATTCTCTATTGCAAGTTTTCTTGAAAAAGTTCCTCTGATTGCTCTTTCCTGTGAACGCTTAGCAATGCTCTTTTCATAAGCAGCCTGAACTCTAGTTAATACTTTATTTTGCTCTGTATTGAGATAGTCATTCCATTTTGGCGGAATTAACTGCGAATTAATAGCGGATTTTGGAGAAAATGAATTAGCTGAATACATTATCTCTCCATTCTTTTTTACCGAACCATGAAAACCTGCCAAGCTTGCCCAATTAGACATAGTTGATGCAAATAATTCATTTTCATTCTGAGAATAATACTCAATCAATCTTCTTAATTCAGCATACATTGGTCGATAAATAAAACCTGCCGCATCAAAGTTTTGCTCTTTACGAATTACCTCCTTCATTATATTTGCCAAATCTACAATGTGTGGAATCTTATCAAAAAGTCCATATTTAAAATCATCCTTGATTGCAGAAATTATCTCATCATTAATATCTTTCATGATGATTTCCATACCGCTTAAAGATTGATTAAATATCTTTAAGCCGTCTTTAAAAAAGGTAAACAAAGCTTCTTCAAATGTATCTTTGGTATGTACAACAACAGAATATACAACTGGTCGAGACATATCTCTTTCAAGTCGATCCAATCGGCCAATTCTTTGTTCTATCATGCTCGCATCCCATGGCAGATCAATATGAATAATATAATCTGCACACTGAAAGTTTCTTCCCTCTCCTCCAGTATAGTCGCATAACATGATTCTACATTCATCCTGTGTCTGAAATCGATACGCATTCAATTCTATTTCTTCAGTAGACAAATTCGAACCAAAAAAAGCTCACTTCATCACAAGGGAATACCGTTGATAATGCTTTTTTATATACATCAAATGTTTCTTCATAATTAGTAAATAAAACTAACTTTTTGTCATAAAATTCATCAAACAAAGCATTTAGTATTACAACTAATCTGGTAGAATAAGAGTCTTCATATTTATCCGGATCATTTAATATTTCTTTGATATGATCAACATTATACTTTTCAGCATCCAACCATTTTCTTGCATTCTCCTTCAATTCCATCGGCATATCAGTATCAATCACGCTTTTTTCAAATGCCCATGGCGAGCTAAAAAACCTCGATAATATTTGTTTTATATCTTGTTCGATATCCAGGGAGTTTGATTCAATACAACTGACAATCCAATTTGATAAATCGTTATATGTAATTTGTTCATATAAAGCCTTATCCCCATCAAGAGCATATTCTAGTTCCACAAGTTCTCTCGTTGCCATCAGTTGTATATCATCTTCATTATCTTCAAGTATTTTCCTTCGATTTCGAATAATATTGCTTTCAATCTGATAATTACTACAAATATATGAAATTATAACCTTAATACGATATACTCCTAAGTCTTCATCATCAAATCTAATTTCATCTAATAAATCAGATAGTTTTATATCATCTAAATCATCACATATATCACTTAGATCATCATATATCTCTTCAAAGATTTCCTTACACTCCTCACTTTCGTGAGGGTCAGCTCCATCAGTTACACAACTTATTTCCTCTTCATAATCTCCTAATTCATCAAGAATCAGAGCAGTTTTTTGTATAATTTTTGTTTGTTTCTCGATTAATTCAGAAAATCTCTCGTTACCAAACCCATCATATTTATTTGGCAAAAGTAGTCTTAATAGATCTAAGTATTCTTCCTTTTTCTGCTGAACTGGAGTTGCACTCAGCAACAATACATTTTTGGATTTTGCACTAAGCGAATGCATAGTTTCATAAGTATCTTTGATAAACAGATACTTATGTACTTCATCAATAATCAAAAAGTCCCAAGACACTGAAAGATCCGAATACCCCACTTCTTCAATGCTTTTTACAAAGACTGAATTCTGATTTGCCCCCGTTCCAACTGGAATATTAAACTTTAACAACAATTCTGAAATCCATTGCTCTTTTAATGCTTTCGGAACCAGAATCAATGCTTTAGTTTTACTCTCGTTCAATGTAAAGATTTTATATATGGAGATTGCCTCTACAGTTTTACCCATTCCTACTTCATCGGCAAGCATATACCTACATGGTGATTCTTGGAGGCATCTCATAATCGTATTAACCTGATGAGGCATCAAGTATATTTTTGAACCAGCCAATTCCTTAAATCCATAAATAGAATTTTCAAGCACGTTCATACTTTTAGACACAACCGCTCGTCCTAGATACCATGCTGGATTTTGAAATTCATAGTTTCGCATCTGAGTACATGGGTCAACCTGTCCATTATTAAATGCTGCAACTATTTCTCGCTCTGAAACTTTTTTAATTCCCCTGTCTTCAAGATTTTGAACATAATAATAGAAAAATCCATCTGTTCCGCTCTGACACGATAGGATTTTATGCTGCTCTCCCTTGATTAATACAACTGAATTAATAAAAAGCCTACATCTTTCAACACTCCCTATTGGCAATTCTATTGTTCCTTTTGGAAGATTTTCAAAAAACAATAAAACTCCAAATGGATCGTTAATCTTTACCGATACAGTCTTTTTAAATTCATCAATTCCTGTTATTTGACCACAGACAAAGACTCTTGGTTCATTAACACTTTCTATATCCGCTGGACACCTAACATACATTTTGGACTTTATCATTTATTGTCCTCCAATACATCTTCATTCAACATTTGCATAGTAATCTACACATAATTCGCGATTTGTACAGTACTTACACCAAAGATCTGTACTCCCTATAAATTTGATTTTCTCTAACGCTTGTTGTGAAAATTCAGCATCTATCTTCTCTTGACTGACATCAGGAAATTTATCCTTAAGAATATCTTGGTTATGTTTTTGGGGATTTTTCAATTGCTTATAAATAAACAATTCTCGGATAATCATATACTTTCGGTCTTCAGAAGAAAGTAACGGAAAACTATATCCATTATTTATGCGATTACGTATATTATTTATAATGTCAATTCGATTTACATTTACAGCAAAAGGGAAATACTTTTTAATCTCATCATATGTTTCATTCAATTTATCTAGCAAAATAATTTCACTATTAGGAAGACCTTGCAAACTTTCTTTCACCTCGTTTTCCAGCCACACCTCTAGATATTTTGCGAGTAGAAAATTATCCTTATAAACGGTATTTCCTTCTACTAAACTTTCTAATAAAAAGCGCTTTTTGCATATCTTATATCGATAGTAATCATAAACTGCAAAGCCACCTGTTGCTTCATTCTCAAGTTTTATCTCCGAACTATCTACCAATGTATGATTTATCCGTCTATCAATATCTCGATCTTTATTCAGTCCTAGTATTCTTAGCAAATAATATGGTTCTCTCTCCAAATCCCCATCACGCTTTACATAGCTCAATTTATATCTTGCACGATTAAATTCTAGTCCAAAAATCAGTGCGTATCTTTTGAAGTTTTTGTACTCCTTTTTTGACTTAACAAACACTTGATATTTCCAATCTACTGGATTCTGTGCCAACTCAAAAAAATCACTATTTAGAGGCCATGTAAACTCTCTTTGCTTTATCGAATCAATATCTTCATCTGTCAAGCAAGCAAAATGTAATACACAATTAGCTTCCTTGGTTGTCCTTAATACATCACCATCAATCTGTTCAAAATTTCTTACTATCCAATTAGCACTTTTCCCTGGCTTAGTCTCTTGAACGAGATACAGCGACATTGTCGACTTCAGACATTCAAAAGAAGCAGAAGCATCTATATTTTCCACTTCGTCTAATCTCGCTAAAACTCGATTGATAATATCAGTAAATTCTTCCGATAGTTTTCTGTCTTCAATTATCTCTTCCTGAAGATACTTTTTTAATCGCTTATAAAAATCCCTAAAGTTGTGAGGTCTTTTTTCAAAATCTTCATAGAAAAATGCCGCTAGTTCCTCCAAATCATTTAGTGCATTCTCTAACTCCTGTATTTCGTCGTTTGTTACGGAATAGTAAGAAATATGAGACAAATACTCCTTTCTATCTTCATCCATAACAAACTTCTTATTCTTTTTTACTTTTTTAAGTCGTGAAAGCATCTCATTTACGGAATTACAACCTTCAAATAAAGCTTCCATTTTGCCAAATGTAGAAGCTATGCTTCCTGCCCTTTTTTCAAATAAAATCCCAGAACTCAAACATTCCCTTATGTCATTTATGTCTGATATAAGAATGCCATTTGTTTCAGAATCCCACATATTTGCAACAGCAATAAAAAAATGTCCCAAAGGATAATTCAAAAACTGTCTCTCTCCAAATTGTTCAGGAAAATATATTTTTAGTATGTCATTTACAGAACTATCCGCAGAATAAATTTGTTCCTTCATAGCTGCCATCGGCCTATCTGGATCCTTTTTGACAGCTTCTTCAAATTGTCTTGAAACATATCCTACAAATTCGGTCATATTATCAAATTCAATAATTTCATATGGATGAGGAACTGTGATATCTTCTTTTCTACCAGATAAAAGTCGTCCCATATTTTGAGCTAAAACATTACCCTCATATGAGGTTGATTTCGCATCAGTTGGAACAAATTCCACTCCAGGAAAATCCTTAATTTCACAATCAAATGCTGAGTAAATATCAATCCATGTCTGATAGATATTCTTAAATTGCCTCTGGTAATTTATAAGCAAAATGACCTTTTTATACTTTGCAATTTCTTCAATTGTTCTAAGTATCAAAGGCGAAAATTGATGTACACCATGAATTACTATTGTATCCATAGATGTTACTTCTATATCATTTTGTACATTAGCAATTTCTTTAGCGCCCTTCATTGCTTCAAAAATAGCTTGATTTATTTCCTCTTCTTTAAAACTATCATTTAAAAGGAATAATTCTGCTTTATCAGACTCCAAAATATACTTATAAACAGAGACAATAAATTGCTGTTCAGCTGTCAAATATTTATCAACTATATTATCTGGGTTTATTCGCAATTCAAACATTGTTCTTATGCTAGTAAAGACTTCATCTCTGTTGAATAAAAAAGATTTCTTCACATTTTCAAGTTCAAGATCTGACAAACCAATATTCGCATGATAATTAGCTATTACGTTATCAATAGCTGCATGTTGTTTAATTGCACATGACGTAGACACCCATTCACTAAAAAGAGCACTAGTTAAATTCATAACAGTCGTTACTCTTCCTATTTGAAATGAGCTTCCATAAACAGACTTAAGACCATTTACCAGCGTCTGAGATACACAGAAATATGGACATGACGATATTTCTTTCCATAAATTAGTATTCTCTTTTAGTTTATATGGATCATGATATGTATAAACTGTTATAGGCATTTTATCCCTCCAGTAACGATGCCCAACTTATGCTTGAAACACTATCAAGATTATTAATCCAGATACAATTTCTGATTGCTCGTGTTAGTGCAACATACAAGATACGAGATTCCTCAGCAACCTGTTCCTCGATTTCCTTGTTTTCACAATAGTTGGAATTTCTTTCTCTGATTTCATTCTCAAACAAAACTGTATATGAAAGGCTGTTGTCGCAATAATTTGCCTCCAACTTTGCCTTTTTAATATTACTGATGTCTTCTGATGTGAACGGAAGAATCACAGTCCCATATTCAAGTCCTTTAGATTTATGAACTGTAGTACATATAATATGCACACCCTCATCATCAACATCTGCAGATCTTGAAAGTTGTTGCTGACTTGTCAAAATATTTATACTTAAATATTCAAGAACTTGATTCAACGTCAATGCATCAATTCTCGAGAATTTGATCATGCATTCTAATAGATATTCATAATTTGCAATATATAATCTTTTCTTCTCAGCCAAACAACTATATATTTCCCATGGTTTTAGTGCATCAAAGATTCGTTTTAATGCAAATAACACTGGCTGAGTATAGACTTCATTTAAGGTGTCAAACCAAGTAATTCCTGTGCGCAACTCGAAGAATTCATTCAAAATTCGATTTAACTCATCAAGTTTTTGCTCATTACTCATTCCACGCATTTTAGCGTAATCCAATTTTAAATCTGTATAATTTGATTCAATAAAGTTCACTAAATATACTGGATTTGTACTATGTGTGATTGCTAATACCAATTTATATAAATCTAATGTTGAAGGTATTTGAAATAAGTCTCCACCTGTACTTACCTCAACGTTTACCCCCTTCTTGTTGGCAGCATTTATTACGCACTCAACTTGCCAATTACTACGTACAAGAACAGCTATCGTCCTCTCCTCTTTCGACAAGCTCTTCTGCACCATTAATGTTTCTATTTTTTTCTTTTCTTCATCCAATGTGTCTACCAGCAACTCTAGTAATACTTCAGCATCTTTTCCATGACAAGGTAATTCAACAAATAGATTTTCCTCTGTTGCGTCAGAAAAAACATTACTTGTTAATCGATCTTCCTCTCCTTGATACGGCAAAACACCCTGACTTCCCATTTTTGCAAATAGTCCATCAAATAATTCAAGTAGTCTTCCATCGGTTCGATAATTACGATTCAGTCTAAAGCGTTTCCATTCAATATCTTTTCCATATTGTAGCTTTTGGAAAGCGTTCAGCTTAGCGCCTCTAAATCTATAAATACTTTGTTTAAGATCTCCAACTACAAACAATTTACAATCGGCATTCATTAGTGCTTGCAATTTCTGAAAGATCTCTATCTGTACATCATCAGTATCCTGAAATTCGTCAATAAACATATACCGTAATCGTAAATCTTCTATTATTTCGCATCCACTTGAGAGAACCTTTCCTAGTTCAATTAAACACTCCTTCAAATCAACATCATTGCTATTCTTCATCGACTCAATATATGTTGCCTCTGCAGGAAAAACCACTCTTGTTAATAGTTCATTGAAATACGGTATATTATTATCTACAGTTACGCCCATTTCAGCTGGTTTTATCTGTTCAAGATTAATGCTTTTTGCAAACAATTTATCTGCTATTGACATTAATTTTTTCTTTAAATCATAAATAGGAACAGGCAGTTCATTCACGAAATTAGAGTTTTTCTCTTCCATTTCTTCAAGAAATTCACCCAGGAAAATATCATATGCTTTTCCTCTTTTGTACTCGTTTGAAGAGATTCTAAAATTTGTTCCCAATCCAGTATATAATGATTCTCCACGTAAAATTCCTATTGCAAATTTATGTATTGTAGATATCTGCGCCCTATCTATATCCTCAACATATTTAAGATATTTCTCACTTCCAGTTAATACAAAGTAGTTTATAAACATCTGCTTCAATCTCTTTTTCATATTGATTGCCGCATCATTTGTAAATGTAACCATTGCTATTTCATCAGCAATATTCATAACAGGATCAAGTTCCTTGTTGCACAAAAAAGCAACTCTTGAAACCATAGAAAAAGTTTTTCCGGTTCCAGCTCCTGCCTCAACTAGAATATTCTTTTCTGTAGTTGCATGTTCGACCTCATACTGCTGAAGGTTAAACTCAGTATTTTCTGATAGTTTCCTAAGAATTATCTTATTATCATCTGTTACTTTTCCTTCTACTATCTCAAAACTAGTCTCGCAAATTCTTGAAAGAGCTGAATACATATATAGTTCAAAATTAAAAATCCGAAAAATATCATCTTCATAATGTTTTTCCATTTTCTCAGAAGAACCAACAAATAAATTATTCTTCTTGTATCCTATATTCATCTTTTTTAGAAAGTAATCTAGATAAGACAATATAGACTTAAAGCTCTCTCTTCTCTCAACAAATACAACTGTTTTTACTCCAGCAGCATACATGTCTACTACTTCTTTGCACTTTGAAGCATCAACACTTGAAGGTAGGAAAAATAATTTCGAATATGGAGTTATCGCATCTGCATACTCATTTTTTTTCATCAAATCAGGTTCGTAATTTCTACGAATCCTTAACATCAGATCATAAGTAAAATCGGAATGAGGAATGAGATTATTTTTTTCAAAAACAGTGTTTATTTTTTTGTTTAACAAATCACCATCATCTAAATCTTCACTAAAAATGGTATATGCTTCTTCTGAAATAATATTTAAATGCTTTTCTAAATACTCTTCCTTGGATATAAATGGATAGCACACCATATCCAAGACCAAAGGACTTACATTATACTTTTCGCTAATCTTATTTAATAAAGCAAATCTATATGCTCTTGCCTGTTTTTTAGGAGATGTTTGAGTTTTGTCGTACCCTTCTACTTCTATTTCATCCACACCATTTACACATATCTTATCTGCTTTCCATCCTTTTACCTCAATAATCAACATTCCCACATTTTCAATCATGAGACAGAAATCGTATTCGCGACCGTTAATTTCCCTCTGATTATAGACAACAATATCATTTGGCAAATATTCATTTAGTCTCTCCCATACTTTTGCCTCCCCATTGTAGGTCGGTTTTTTATCAATCATTTTAGCCATCAGTCTAACCTCACAACTTATAAATCATCTGGAACTATCTCAACAACATCATCAATAGTACAATCTAACGCTCTGCATATTTTTGCCATAACTTCAATTGTCACATTCTCATCGTTTAATAGTTTCGTCATTGTACTGTTTCCAATTCCAGCCAAATCACGCAAGTCCTTCTTCTTCATATTTCTATCAATAAGAACTTTGAATAATTTTTTATAAGTTACTCCCATGGTTCCTCCTGCACTTACAATAACGATTACTTGTATCAATCGACTCATTTGGGCGATATCATAAAACTTGTTATAAAATTCCCTATTTTAATAATATCACTTTCTATCCCATATGCAATCAGAAATGTTGCGGATTGGGTATTTTATTTGTGTTTATCTACAATCATCTTCAAAGTACAATCTTTCCTTTTGTGAATATTGTTCAATTCTAACTTCCAAACCTACACTCATCAAAATACAGACAAGTCAAGCAACACTGCCCACATCTTTTTTCTCTAATTCGCTTCTTTCTATTAAGCCAATATAAGAATCTTCCCATACAAATTCCTCCCATGGTTTTCGATAATCTTACTCTACTCAAAATGCTGTACCTTAAAAACGCCAGCTTGATTTTGATCCACTACAAATAAAAAGAAGGCAACCATCACAGGTAAGTTCCCGCAACAATTGCCTTCACGTTTTCCATTTATTCTATTCAAGATTTGAAAGAAATTCTTTAGCAGCTTCTTTCATTTCTTCCACAACTTCACTTGGTCCTGTCACCTTTACATCCTTACCAAGACTAAAGATCCAGCCAAAGAACTGTCGACTTACATTCACATCCACATGTAGCTCGCTATGCTCATCATCGATAGGTCTGAAGGTAATATCCTTGCCAAATCTATCAATGAATACACCACACATATAGTTAGCAAATTCAATTTTTACTCTTGTCTTCTTGCCTTGATACATTCCAAAAGTTGACTTCGAATACTCTGCCATATCAAAATTTTTGAATGCATCTTTACCGGCACGCTTCTCTTCCTCCACAGAGAGTCGCATCATTTTATCAACACGGTAATGCTTAATCTGCTGATCCAGATCATCAAAAGCTACCATATAATAATTCTCATCATCCCAAGTAAGAGCCCAGGGACTGACTACAAACCAGTCACCATTATGTCTAGGAACCAGTTTCTTGTTGATGTCCCACTTATAATATTTGAATTTAATCTTCTTGTTCTCATTGATAGCCGTATGAATGTCATCCACGTTATAGTAAACAGATTCATTCATCGTCTTAACTCGATCATTAATGTAGACCTGACGCTGAAGCTGCTTAGCCTGATGCTCGCTAACAAAGCTCTTAATCTTACCAATCAGCTCACGAGACTTTGACTGTGTAATGAACTTCGAAGATTGAATTGCATCAATAAGAAGCTTTACCTCTGCCAATTCAAACTTACGAGAACCAACATGATAATACGTCTCTCGACCAATTTGTTCTTTGATTATTTCAATGCCAAACTTATCAGTCATATCCTGAAAGTCAGCGTAGATACTCTTACGTTCTGCAGTGACTTCATACTTCTCTAACTCTTCCATAATCTGAGGCATAGTAATTGCATGCTCATCATCAGTTTTCTCCTGCATGATCTGCATTAAGTAAGAAAATTTGAACTTTTGATTAGTACCTCGTGCCACAGAAAACACCTCCTTAGATTTTCTTCTATACTCAATTATCGGCATGTTTAAGTCAAAAGTCTATCTCAAAATAATAATTAAATGATTTTTATCGTACATCTCCCTCACTCACAATACATGACTCCCAATACACAACTTACGACCAGACAAAGGAAAATGTGCTGAATATACTTGGCTTATAATTTGATTCGGAGGTATTAAATATGACTGGTACTGATAAGATATGCGAACTACTTAATGATTACTTTCTGAAGTGTAAATCTGAAGGCAAAGAGTATGTAATACTCAGAGCTTCAGACATTGAAGACATGTTTGACATTGCTAGAACAATCTACGGAGATCCAAGCAAAAACAGATATCCTGCAATATGCTCCGCCATGAAAAGATTAATGAATGACAAAGATGATATCGTGTTTGCTACTCCTAGTGAGCAAAGTCCATCTTTCTCAATAAAATACTATTTATAAATAGCGCCGCACAAAGGGCACAATCTTCGTGTTTTCAACATTTTCGCAAGCAGTGGAATGTGGTGCCACATCCGCATTTTTGCTTGTCGGGGCACTTCCCCAATCCCCTAGAACCTCGTCGATGACTCGGAGCTGTAGCCCTTTGGGCATAAAAAAGCAGGGTACCTACATCGATGTAAGTACCCTTGGAATTATAACGAAGAATGTGATCTACTTCGCTGATGTTCATCGTGTTCATGCTCCTGTTTCTTTAGGAACTGGTCGATGTTATACTTCGCTGTCTGATAATCCTTCATCTCTTTTTGAGCTTATTTATACTCTGCATAAGTCAGTTTCTTTTGTTGCAGAATCTCTTCGTATTCTGCATTCAGCTCTCTGATTTTGGGAATAGGTCCTTCTATTTGGTTGAAGGCATCCTTAGCTGCTTTGTGAAGTATCAACGTTTCTCGGTGTTCTTCATAGAACTTTTTACTGTAGCCAGACTTACGATATTCTGCAAAAACATCCTTGGTCTTTGAGTAATTGATTATGTGCTTTTTAAGCGCAGCTATCTCCATCAGCCTTGCCTCTAATGCCATGCTCCATTAGAAAAATCAAAGTCTGTGACACCTGCTTCACGTTATGAAGCTTGGCCCATCGCTCATAGTCTGGACCTTTTCCTTTTGCAATAATCTCCTGGATATCAAGCAGCATATCCAGTTTCTTTTCCTGCTTCTTATGAGCAGTTGTCTTTTCTTTTGAAGATGGCTCCATCTCGCCAGCAATCTTTTTGATGATATCTTCATCACGATATCCAGCTCCTAGTGATCTAAATCGTAGGAATGATTTCTGTCCTTTGCCCTTAACTGCAATATATTTTCCACGCTTTATCTCATAGCCTTCTTCCTGTAGAAGCTTCAAAAACTCATCCAAGTTTTTGGGCTTTTGAAGAAGAATAGCATCAATTGCATCTCTGATTTCTTCACGATATCTGGTATACTCTCTCCACTTTCCCATTTTGCCACGGCCTGTCTAGAAACATCGCATTTTTCTGCTAATGCTTCTTGTGTCATATCTTCTTTTCTTCTTAAAGTACTTAACTGTTCTGAAAAAATCATCCTATTTGCTCCTTCCATTAGCTTGCTTTTATGTTATCAGCGCTATTTCTCATATACCACCAACTGGCTCTTGCACTTTTCGCAACTATCGGTAGCATTTGTATAGTGTTTTTCACAAGATAAGTCTATTAAAAAAGGTGTCCCTTAAAAACACCAACTTTTGGTCGCCTAAAGGACACCTTCATTCATCATATAATTATCGGATTAGTATAACTTTGCACCAGCAGGAATAGCATCGTCAAGCACTACAAGATTAAGCTGCTCCTCACCGTTTATATTGTGAATTGCTGAAAGAAGCATTCCGCAAGACTCTACTCCCATCATTGGTCTAGGTGGAAGATTTGTGATTGCAAGTAATGTCTTTCCAACCAGATCCTCTGGCTCATAGAAAGCATGAATACCAGAAAGGATTGTTCTGTCTGTACCAGTTCCATCATCAAGTGTGAACTGAAGAAGTTTCTTGCTCTTAGGAACCGCAACGCATTCCTTAACCTTAACTACTCTGAAGTCTGACTTTGAGAATGTATCAAAATCAACTGTCTCTTCGAATAAAGACTCGATTTCGATACCATTAGTTTCTTCTACTACTTCTTCCACAGCATCAGTACCCTCCGTTACTTCTAATTCCATATTATCCATCGTGTAACACTCCTTGTATCTGTAAATATTTCCATATCTTTATACCATAGATGGAGACAGAAAACTAACACATTTTTACTAAGCTATCTTTTTTACAGCAAAATCTGCATATGTTTTTATCCCATAGATTGCCACTCCAGATAAACATACTGTAATCAATACTGTAGCTGCAGACCATTCAGTTAAAGACATATTAATAGTTGTATTCTTCATAACCTCTGTCACACATTGATTTGGTTCATATATAATTTTGTTTTCCATAATACAATACTCCTTCCTAAGCTACGCTTTTAATTACATTTACTATCTTGTCACTATATTTTCCGATAAAAAGCCCTGCAACCAATGTTCCAAATGGTATTGCAATCTTGGTAAACCAATCTTCTTCCTTTTCAGCGGGTACTTTAACAACCTTAATCACTTCTTTTACAACAATCTCAGGTTCCATATCTTCTATCATCTCAGAAGCAAAACCAGGTAAAAGATCACCATTTTTATCAATATAGCATGTTGTGATTCTATGTCCTCGACAAGATGATTGATGGTTGATCTCTAATGCGTCCTTACTTAGCATACGGTCATTTGTAATTAGCAATATGCTTGCATCAGTCCTATCAAGTATTATGCAAGATAACAATACTTTATCAGCAAAGGCTGACTCCATTTCATATTGAAATATTTCCTCGTCTTCGATTTCAAATATATCTCTATGACTAGATAGGATGGATATTGCCTGATTCGCAGCCTCAGCTTTATCTTTGTCTGTCGAGTTATAGTTTCTAATTAGTTCAAGCCATACTACCTTTAATACTATAATTTTCTTTTCTGCGTCTCTCAAAGATTTCTCAGCCTGCTTCACAAACTTTTTAAAACCCACAAAGTTCATTGCTGCTGATGTGTCCAAATATATCTTCTGTTGTTCATTTACATCTACTTTTTTATTACCAATTCCCATAGTGCGGTCTCCTTTTGATAAATTGACAATTGAATTAATACATCGATGTTGGTATTATATTAACATCATATATTGACCGCGTAAATTACGCACTTTATATATATTGACCGCACAGGAGATTTATATGCCAAAAGGTGAAATTGCAAAAATTCCAGTTAATAAAGAAATTTTTATTGCTGTATTAAATGCAAAGGGATACAGTATTCGAAAGCTCAGTGAAGAGCACGGAGAAATATGTAGCGATAGAACTTTACGAAGAGCTTTAAATGCTCATCAAATTCAAGATAAGTATGTTGATGATATCGCCAAGCTATTAGATGTTGATCCTCGATTTTTGACAGGCGAAATCTCACGTATTGATCCAAAAATGTCTAGAGTTAAGAATATTCCTATGCAATACTATCTTGCACAAATTAACAATTATCCTTCTTCAAGAAAAGAATTGGATGATTTACAAAAGACTGCTATAGAGGATCATCTTAAAAATATATTGTCGTTATTTGAATTTTCATACGACCAATTTGAGAACCTTGAATTCGAAAAACAATATAATTTCCAGCACGATCTATTTGAATCAATAGCTAATGTGCTTGCTAAATACTTTAAGGAGGATGGCTATGGTAATAAAGAACGTCCTGCCTTGGACACACTCATTCTAAGCCTTGAAGGTTATTATGAAGATGAGTGTGAACTCAGATGTGCAGACACCATTATACGTGAAAAATTTATTCAATCACCTCCCAAAGGATATACCGCTGATAAAATAAGAACGATGACTCGTGAGGAAATTCTTGATTTAGATATGTACTTACAATGGAAAAACTATGAACCCTCTGAGGAAGATTTTGAAATGGAGAGACAACTTCATTCAAGACACTTTAAAGACTAAGTATTATCTTATATTAAAGGACTGGCCAATTTAACCAGTCCTTGTCTATTTCGTCATTATATTACACCGCAGCCTTATTCATGCTACAGCTAAAGTAATTCAACACACCCACCACACACATTGCAATTGCAGTAATCGTAAGCTGCGTTGTGCTTGAATCATAATCATTCCAAATATATGCCATCAGACCAGCTATCAGGATTGAGAATACTGCAAATAAGATTCTACCAATCTTGAACACTCCTTGGATAACCAGGCAAACAATCAAAACTCCAAAGAACATCAGCCATCTGAAGCCAGAGTTGATATTCATATTAAGTGTAAGTAGCTGTACAAGAATACTTGCCAGCAATGAATTTGTAACCTCAAAATGCATAAGCAGGAATAATCCTAATCTTAATAGCATTGATAATATCATCAGCATGAAGCTGAATACAGAAGCAGCTAACATTCCCATATTATAGATTTCCTTTCGCTTTCTCATTCATTACCTTGTAGGCAATGAGTCTAAAAACATAATCTGGCATCTGACGGGTTCCGCGTTCCCACTCAGTCATAGTTCTGTATGGAATGCAGAGCCATTCAGCAAACTCTTTTCTATTCATACCGGTTGAAATACGAAGCATTCTAAACACATAACCGAGATCACTCTTCTTGGACTTCTCAATCAGAATCTCCTGCCCTTCAACGGTATATACATATTCTTCCTTGATTTCTTCGAATTCTGAATCTAGTGACTTAGGCATATCTCTACCTCCTATTTACACTGTGTGTATCCGCTTATTATATATACACACAGTGTAAACGTCAATATTATTCTTAGAAATCATCAAATATAGTCTCAATGTATTTGTTAAGCACCTTTACATTAACCAGCATCTTTCGGCCAATTTTTCTTGTGGCCTTAGCTTCCTTTGCAAGATCAGCAAAGAAATGAATTCCCATTGAATACAATAGTCTGCCCTCATCAATAGATACATATGGCTTCTGTGCAGCTTCAACCAAATATCTTAATGTCTCAATATTGTCACTTGCATCTATAATCCCTTTTCTTTTATGTGCCATAATACAAACCTCCTATCGTGCCCTGGCATACTGCGGAAAATCGTGATTCACCTCTGCCTGGTAATAACTGCTCATGGTGGACGGTGCATTGAAAAGCATCGCCAACATGTATTTCTTGATATTTCGTACCTTGGTTATGTTGGACTTAAGGCATTCCATCACATACTCGATGTGACCGCTGTGAAGCTTTAAGAACTTGCTACGAACAATGGACATCGGATACCTGGTACAGTTGATGACTATGGTGTCTGCCTGACTTACAACAGTCTCAACGATGATCTCATAAATACCTTCAACCATATCCCTTTCGAACTTGAATCTATCAAGCAGGATATCCAGCTCGATATTCTCCTTAATCAGCTCTGCATATGCATTCACATCAATCTCATCTAATCTTTTCGTATCAGCTGATGAGATAAGATTAGATTCAGTATCACTCTGTATAGTATTAATATATTTATTCTCTTTAGGGCTCATTTCTTGGGAATCTAGAGTCCCATCTTTTGAGATTCTAGATTCGCAAATCTTGGGAGTCTTGAATCCCACATTTTGCGATTCAGAACCACTTTTTCCAAGCTCAAAATTCTTCACATATATGATGGTTGGCTTGCCCTGGCCCTGCTTTTTTCGTTCAATCAATCCTATGCCTGTACCACAATCAAGCTCCTGCAGAGTCTTCATTCCCTTGTTCTTGGAGCAGCCCATAGCCTCCATAACATCCTCTATGGAATAGTAGATATAAACCCTTCCAGACTCGTCCAACCAGCCATTTTTAGCGGATAATGACATCCTATCAAGCATCAGACCATAGAGTATTTTTGCATCGCTTGTAAGAACCTTGAACACTTCTTCAGTCATAGGTGCCTTGGGAATTCTGTAGAAGGTAAAGGAGTCTGCCTCTGCTCCATAGAAATATTTAAAACCAAAATCATTCTCCAATTTGCTCATCCTCCTCTCCTTTACTGGGTGCCAAAAATGCACCTCTCGTGGTTCCTATATGGCACCTTGGCAGACTGTATTTTGAACTTCTTTACATAGAGAACACTTGGCCTTCCAAAGCCCTGTGGTTTCTTTTCTACTAGTCCCATATCAGATAACTCATTAAGGCTGGCCATAGCCTTCTTCTTGGAGATATTCATATCCTCCATAATCTCTGAAATCGGATACAGCACATAGGCTCTGTTATCATCATCCAACCACTGATTCTTAAATGACAGGCTCATCTTATCTAACAACAATCCATATAGCATCTTTGATTCCATGGACAGAGGATCAAGTATCTCCTCTGTCATCATGGCTCTTGGAATACGAATAAAACTGTACTGATCTGCCTGGTCCTTGTCATAATATGAAAAATCCATTACTCATCATCCTCCTCATATTCCTGCTCTTCCTTCCACTTAGCCAACAGCTCATAAATCAGATTCTCGCGATCCTTAACTGACATAGTTCCCGGGAAATACTGATTCAGCTTCTTTTCTGAAAGAGTAATTTTCCTCTTGGAACTTGGAACTGGCTTAAGACTATTATAAAAGGTAATTAATTCCTGCTGAGTTACATGCTCCTTGTCTACCTCACGACGAAAGGCTGTAACCATCTCCCACTTGATAACTCCGTTTTCTTTTATATATTCATAGGTCCAGCGCTGAACCTGCTTCGATAGATGTGAAAGTTCTACAGCTGTCATTAGCGGTATCTTCTTAATATCAACCATATCCAAAAGCTCTGGTATCAACTCAATCAATCTCATAAATCTGTAGACCTGATTCTTACTATCACCCACTAATCGTGCCAAATCTTCATCAGCTCTCAACTTCGTACCAACTTGGTACGAAGTTAAATCAGATCTAGCGCCTTGTCGTTTCATGGCATCATATCTCATCTTATAAGCAAAGGCCTTCTCACTAGGCAAAATCTCTTCCCTCTGAACATTAGCATCTACCATCATGATAGTTGCTTCATCATCAGTTACTTCCTTTACAATAGCTAGAACCTTACGAAGACCAGCCCTTTTAGCTGCATGAAGTCTTCTATGACCAGATATCATTTCATAAGTGCCTTCATCATCAAGTCTTACAATCACTGGAGTAAGAACACCATTTACCTTGATGCTCTCAACCAGCTCATCCATCTTTTCATCATCCAAAACCTTGAAGGGATGATTCTCAAAAGGATAGATTGCTTCTACTTCAATATCTGTTGTGCCCTCTGTGCTTGGTACACAGAGGAGCTCATCGATACTTGTCATTTTAATTTTCTGTCCTGGTCTATTAGCCATTGCTGATTACCTCCTTAATAAGTGATGTATAGGCAAAGGCTGCCTTGCCCTTAGGATCATAAACATAGAGACTGCTTCCCTCTGCAGAAATCTCTGCGGCTCTTACTGCTAAAGGAATCTCACAGTCAAATACCTTGATGGATGATGAATAAGCATCATAAACCTGCAAAGCAATATCCTTGGCATAATTTGTTCTGTTATCTACCATCGTAAGAAGGATTCCTTCTACCTGAAGCTTAGGATTCAACTGTCTCTTCACGCGACCGATAGTCTTGATCAGCTGCTGAAGACCCTTCACTGGCAGATAAGCAGCCTGCACCGGGATCAACACTGAGTCTGCGCATGCAAGAGCATTTACTGTAAGAATTCCAAGAGAAGGCATACAATCGATGATGATGTAGTCATATTTTGCCCTTACACGCTCCACATAGGCTTTAAGAATCGTTTCCCTACTAATAACACCAATAAGCGATACCTCCATACCGGAAAGCTCAATATTGCCAGGAAGGATATCAACTCCCTCTGCATGATGCAAAAGATCTTCCTCTGGATCAAACTCTTCGTCGTTAATCACATTCATAAGTACTGTAGACAGCGTATTTCCCATCTTATCCGGCTCTGGATAGCCAAGGCTGATAGTTAATGAGCCCTGTGGATCCGCATCGATCATAAGCACTCTTTTGCCCTCTCTGGCTAAACCTATTCCTAAATTGACACAGGTGACAGTTTTACCAACTCCACCCTTCTGATTTGCAACTGCAATAACCTTACAAATAATCAAAACTCTCCTTCCACTGCAAACAATTCCAGGTATTCATCTAATTTGTTCTTATTAATCAAAACCGCTGAGCCAATCTTGTAGACTGCTCCAGCTCTGTAGGCATACTTCCTAATGGTGCTTTCACCCATGGAATAGATAATTCTTGCCTCATCATATCTAAGAAACTTCTTCTGGCCGGATTCTATTAATCGAAGCAGATCCTCCGGCGACGTCTTTTCGCGTTTTCTAGCCATTTAGTCCTCACTTTCTTCTGCATCCCAAAGCGCATCAAAGAATGGCTCAAAGATATCCAGATCTACCAGGGTAGTCTTTCTAATCGGCATATTAGCTCCGCATTCCTTGGCCAGCTTTATAAAGGCTGTGTATGGCAGTCCATACTGTCTGGCTCCGTCATAGTAGCTGACATACCTTTGTCTTCTTCCTTCGAGGTACTCGTCCAAGTCAGGACCTTTGTTTTTCTTTGGCATAGGCCTCCTCCTTATTTGTTTTTCACCAAATCACAAGAGAAAAAGGGAACAAAAAAGGACACCTACCAGAGTCTTTAAACTCTAATAAGTGTCCTATACTTTCCAGGTGAAACTGCTCCTCCTGGCCTATATTTTTCATTTTGACGCAAATCTGACGCAATGAATACTGATTATTAACTGTTTATCCGTATTCCGTATCAGACCGTGTAATGGGTTATAGTGGCTTATCAGCCCTCATATCCGTTTGATAGGATCGAGGTCAATTTACGTATTATTGGTCAATTTTGGTCACAAATAAATCGATTTAAGCACTGATAACGACAATTACTTATCCAAACTCTTCATCGTCGGGAACAGCAGCACGTCCCTGATCGCGGGGCTGTTGGTCAGGAGCATCACCAGGCGGTCGATGCCGTAGCCGATTCCGCCGGTGGGCGGCATACCGATCTCCAGTGCGTTCATGAAGTCCTCATCGGTGGTGTTGGCCTCCTCGTCGCCTGCTGCCAGTGCAGCCTCCTGCGCCTTGAAGCGCTCGCGCTGGTCGATGGGGTCGTTCAGCTCGGAGTATGCGTTGCACATTTCCCTGCCATAGATGAACAGCTCAAAACGCTCCACATAATCCGGCTTGTCCGGCTTTCTCTTGGTAAGAGGTGAAATCTCCACCGGGTGATCCATAATGAACACGGGCTGGATCAGGTGCTCCTCCACATATTCCTCAAAGAACAGATTCAGGATGTCGCCCTTCGTGTGGCGCTCCTCGTAATGCACATTCTTCTCATCCGCAATCTTCTTTGCAGCGGCGGTATCCGCAATCTGGTCGAAGTCCACACCTGCGTACTTCTTCACAGCGTCAACCATGGTCAGACGCTCAAAAGGCTTTCCGAGGTCAATCATTTCCTCCGCGTAGGGAATCAGCGTTGTACCGCAGACCTCCTGCGCCACATAGCGGAACATGTTCTCCGTCAGGTCCATCATACCGTTGTAATCCGTATATGCCTGATACAGCTCCATCAGGGTAAACTCGGGATTGTGTCTGGTGTCCAGTCCCTCGTTACGGAACACACGGCCAATCTCGTACACGCGCTCCATGCCGCCCACGATCAGTCTCTTTAAGTAAAGCTCCAAAGAGATGCGGAGCTTCACATCCTCGTCAAGCGCATTATAGTGGGTCTCAAAGGGTCTTGCCGCAGCGCCGCCTGCATTTGCAACCAGCATGGGGGTTTCCACTTCCAAAAATCCCTCACCCTCAAGGTATCTGCGGATTGCGCTGATGATTCTGGAGCGCTTTACAAAGGTTTCCTTCACATCCTGATTCATAATCAGGTCGGTATATCTCTGTCTGTAACGAATGTCCGTGTTGGTCAGGCCATGGAACTTCTCGGGAAGGATCTGGAGACTCTTGCTGAGCAGAAGCACCTCTGCCGCATGAACGGAGATCTCTCCGGTCTTGGTCTTGAACACTTCGCCCCTGATGCCTACAATGTCACCCACATCATATTTCTTGAAATCGGCGTAGGATTCCTCTCCAATGTTGTCCCTTGCCACGTATGCCTGAATATTTCCCTGCAAATCCTGCACGTTGCAGAAGGACGCTTTCCCCATCACGCGCTTCTGCATGATACGTCCGGCAATGCTGACCGTCTTTCCCTCCAGCTCCTCAAAGTGCTCCTTGATCTCCGCACTGTGGTAGGTTACCTCATACTTCGTAACCTTGAAGGGATCTCTTCCGGCTTCCTGCAATGCAGCAAGCTTTTCTCTTCTCACCTTGAGAAGCTGATGGATATCCTGCTCCTGCTGCCCGCCCTGATTGTTCACGTTCTGTTCGTTCTTATTCTGTGTATCTGCCACTTTTTCCGCTCCTCTAGTTGGATCTCTGAATCTCAAGCACCTTGTACTTCAGTACGCCCGCCTGTGTCTCGACTTCTACCACATCACCCAGCTTGCTTCCGATCAGCGCCTTGCCGACCGGACTCTCGTTGGAGATCTTGCCCTTCAGGCTGTTTGCCTCGGTAGAACCCACGATCTTGTACTCCATCTCCTCGTTGTATTCCAGATCCAGAATTTTTACCATACATCCAATGTTGATCTTGTCAAGATCAACCTCATCTTCGACTACCACTTCGGCATTCTTCAGGATCTTCTCCAGTTCCTCGATACGAGCCTCAATGTCTCTCTGCTCGTCCTTTGCTGCATCATACTCTGCGTTCTCGGACAGGTCTCCCTGCTCTCTCGCCTCTTTGATCTTCTGTGCAACTTCCTTACGTTTGATGACTTTCAGATCGTGCAGCTCGTCCTCATATTTTCTCAAGCCTTCATAGGTCAAAATGTTCTTTTTGGATTCCATGATATTCGCCTTCCTGGTCAAATTTTCCTTTTTAAATTCCGGTGATTTCGTCACAGTGCCGACACCCCACCTAGATTAACGTAGGTATTATACAGAATTTTCCCACAGGTGTCAAGGTGCGCGTTGTATGCCTGTTCCCCACCCTGCTCACAGGCTACATCTTTTTCCACGCAGAATAGATGTCAAGGTAATAGGCGTCATGCAGTCCGCTGCACAGGCGTCCCGCTTCCGATCCCTCCGTCATGGTATACAGCCATACGCAGTTATGGGGAAGGGCGGCGGGTTTGATCAGCCGCAGATCCGCACCCGATACCAATAACAGCCCCCGGTCACCGTCCGGCAGATGAAGCTTTCGTATGTCACTGCCGGTCTCGATCAGAAAACCATATTCCTCATAGATCTCCTCCTGCAGTTCCTCAAGCGCCTGCGGATCATCCGTCAGAATCCCGATATAGCGTGTCCGCCTTGCAAACAGGCGCACCCATTCCCCGGTATTTATGTGGTAATCGGCTGCAAGCAGCAGCGCCTCGGGGAAAGTCTGCCACCAAAGTTCTTTCCGGCTCTGCGTCATCCGGAACCATTGCAGCAAAAAGAGGCTCCACTCCATGGAAAGAGGCTCCCGCTTCCGCCCCAGAAAAGTATCCGCGCCGTCCCCGTACAGATAACAGACCGTTCTCCCTTCCCCGGGAACATCGATACCGGAAAGATACGCAGTCTTTTCCTCCGGTTTCCAACGGCGTTTCCTTCTCTCAAATCCGGGCAGTACCACCGATACCAATAATACTTTCTCGTTTTCCGTACCGTATATATGCTCCTCTATGAAATACTGCCAGTTTTCCCTGCGCCGTCTCCTGCCGCAGCACGCTTCATCCACGGTAAAAAAAATAACAGCATATTGATCCAAGGGTACACTCCTTTCCCTTTGAAAATATGCTGTTCCAATATAACGTATGCCATGACTTTCCGCTTTGTTTTGAAACGTGTCGTTTCCCTAGCTTTGAAAAACCGCATCCAGACTTTGCAGCAATTCCTCCATGGTCTCCATGGAATTGATCATCCGGCGGTATTTTGCGGAGCCGGGAAGTCCGGTGGTATACCACGCAAGGTGCTTACGCATCTCCCTCACGCCGGTATATTCTCCCTTAACGGCAAGCTGCAGAGCCGCATGGCGCTCCACAACACGGCGTATCTGCGCCGGATCGGGTCTGGGAGGAATCACACCCGTATCCAGATATTCTGTCACCTCCCGGAAAATCCAAGGATTTCCCTGTGCGCCCCTGCCGATCATAATACCGTCGCATCCGGTTTCGTCCAACATGCGCTTTGCGCTCAAGGCGTCCGTCACATCGCCGTTTCCGATCACGGGAATGCGCACTGCCTCCTTCACCGCACGGATGCAGTCCCAATCTGCCTTTCCGCTGTAATACTGCTCCCTTGTCCTTCCGTGAACCGCCACCGCCGCCGCGCCTGCGCTCTCGGCGATCTTCGCGATCTCCACCGCATTCAGGTGCGCGTCGTCAAAGCCCTTGCGGATCTTCACCGTCACCGGTTTCTTTATGGCATGGGACACCTTGTATACAATCTGCTCCACCAGCTTCGGATTCTTCATCAACGCGGAGCCCTCTCCGTTATTGACCACCTTCGGAACCGGGCATCCCATGTTGATATCCAGAATGGCAAACGGTCTGTCCTCGATTTTTTTCGCCATCTCCGCCATGATATCGGGATCCGAGCCGAATAATTGCAGGGACACCGGACACTCCTCCGGGCGGATTGCCATCAGATCTTCCGTATTCCGGTTGTGGTAATAAATTGCTTTTGCGCTGACCATCTCCATGCACAAAAGACCTGCCCCCTGCTCCTTGCAAAGAAGCCGGAAGGGCAGATCTGTCACGCCCGCCATAGGGGCAAGAATCACCTGATTATCCAGTTCCACGTTTCCAATCTGAAGTTTCATTCCCTACCGCTCGCTTCTCCGGTTTTTCTCATAGATCAGGTACAGCCCGTCCAGTGTGAGGAAGCTGTCATACACATCGATGCTCTCGGTCTCCTCGGAGATCACACGGCCGAGACCGCCCGTGGCTACCACCTTCATGTCCTGATAGCCGCTTTCCTCCCGCACCTTCTTTATGATGTACTCCGTCTGCCCGATCTGTCCGAAGAAAATGCCCGCCTGCATGCTGGTCACGGTTTCCTGTGCCAGAATGGAACGGGGCTTCTTCAGTTCAACCTTCGGCAGCATCGCCGTCTGGTCTGCCAGCGCATCCGCACTGATACGCACGCCTGGAGCCGTGATGCCCGCCTGAAAATTTCCTTCCCGTCCCACCAGATCGTAGGTGGTGGCGGTACCGAAATCGATGACCAGTACCGGTCCACCGTACTTTTCATATGCAGCCACCGCATCTACAATACGGTCTGCACCGATGGCGCGGGGATTCTCCGTGGACACCTTGATGCCGGTCTTGACGCCGGGGCCCACGATGAGCGGCGTGTGTCCCAAATAGCGCACGATGGCGCCGGTCAGGGAGTGCATCACATCCGAAACCACGCTGGCAATGATCGTCCCCTCAATTTGCCCGGGATCAATCTTCTTCACACGCAGAAGCTCCCCCAGCAGAATGCCGTACTCGTCCGAAGTGCGGGACTGCTTGGTTGTAATGCGGAATGTGGCCTGCAACGCCTTTTCCGCATAAACGCCGCATGTAATGTTGGTGTTTCCCACATCAATTGCCAGAATCATCGTCTTCCTCCAAAAGTGCGCTCACATCCTCATGCAGGATAAAAATCCTGTAATAGAGGCTCAGGCTCTCAAGCAATTCCCTGCGCTTTCTCCGTACCTCCGAAACCATCAGACCGCTGCTGATCTCATCATAATAGATATCATCATCGTCGGCATTGGTCTCTAAAAGAATGCCGCCCTCCGCATCGAAGGCGATGGTGAAAACACCGCCAACCTCCTCCGCGAAAAGCACACACAGAATGTGCAGCTCGTCCTTGATTGCATCCGGCAGTCCCTTAAAAGTCTCGTTGAAATAATATTTCATCTCGTAGGAATTGGCTCCGCAGAGCACGGTCTTCCCATCTTTTTCCTGTTCAGACATACCCATATATCCCGCGCACCGATACCTCTCCGGCATAGACCTCCTTCACGGAACCGTCCGCCGTGCGTACCAGCAGCTCTCCTTTTTCGTTGATTCCCAATGCTGTACCGCTGTATTCTCCCGCAGGATCCAGCACCCGCACCTCCCTGCCGAGGTTCACAAGCGCCCCGTTGTATCCCTGCTTTAGGAGGGACAGATCCTTCGTTTGCAGGAACTTTTCGTAGTCGGCCTCAAAATGCTCCATGATCTTCTGCAAAAGCGCCGCTCTGGACACCGGTTTTCCTGCTGCCTCCTCCAGACTGGTCGCCTTGTCTGCAATCTCCGCAGGGAAGGTCTGTTCCTTCACATTGATTCCCACGCCGATGACCACATGCCGGATCTCCATTCCCTCAAGACTCATTTCCGTCAGGATCCCGGTCACTTTCTTTCCGCCCATCACAACATCGTTCGGCCATTTGATCCCGGCATCCATACCGCAGATTTCCTGTACCGCTTCCCTGACCGCAAGCGCCATCACCAGCGTCACCATGGATGCGCAGTCCGTGGCATATTCCGGTCTGAGAAGAAGCGTAAAATAGATATTGCTTCCGGCAGGCGACCGCCAGTCCCTGCCCCGTCTTCCCCGTCCTGCGGTCTGCTCCTCGGCAACCACCAGCGTCCCTTGGGCAGCGCCCTGCTCCGCCAGCCGTTTTGCCTGCACGTTGGTGGAATCCGTGATCTCATAGAACACCACATTTCGTCCCGCCCACCTTGTGCGGATTCTGCTCTCGAGCTCGTTTTTGCCATAAAGCTCCCGCTCCGAGACCAGGCGGTAGCCTCTGTTCTGCACCGCGTCGATGTCGTAGCCTTCTTTTTTCAGTTGGTTGATCGCCTTCCAGACAGCCGCCCTTGTGACACCGAAGTGCTCGCAAAGCTCCTGACCGGAAACATAATCCCCGGACTCCCTTAACAGGGACAATATTTCTGATTTCATAAGGTTGCCGCCATCACTGCCTTGATGGTGTGCATCCTGTTTTCCGCCTCGTCAAAAACTACGGACTGCGGGGATTCAAACACCTCGTCCGTCACTTCCATTTCCGTAATGCCGAACTTCTTTCCCATCTCGGCGCCGATCTTGGTCCTGAGATCATGGAATGCCGGCAGACAATGCATAAAGATTGCCTTGCTTCCCGCGTTTTCCATCACCTTTCTGTTCACCTGATAAGGAGAAAGCTCCTCGATCCGGCTCTCCCACACTTCATCAGGCTCTCCCATGGACACCCACACATCCGTGCACACCACATCCACATTGCGGGTTCCTGCATCCACATCCTCCGTCAGTGTGATGGTTCCGCCGGTCTCTGCCGCAATCTTCTCACACTCTGCCACAAGCTCCGGTGCAGGGAAGTACTTCTTCGTGGTGCAGGCGGTAAAATGCATGCCCATCTTGGCACATGCCACCATAAGCGAATTGCCCATATTGTATCGGGCGTCACCCATGTAGGTCAGCTTGATTCCTTTCAGGTAGCCGAAATGCTCCCGGATGGTGAGCAGATCCGCCAGCATCTGAGTGGGATGAAACTCGTTGGTCAGACCGTTCCAGACCGGAACGCCGGCATACCGTGCCAGCTCCTCCACGATCTCCTGACCGTAGCCCCGGTACTCGATTCCCTCGTACATGCGTCCCAACACTCTTGCGGTGTCCGCAATGCTCTCCTTCTTACCGATCTGGGACCCCTGCGGATCCAGATAGGTGGTGCCGAGTCCCAGATCATGGGCGGCAACCTCAAAGGAGCAGCGGGTGCGCGTGCTGGTCTTTTCAAAAATCAGCGCCACATTCTTTCCCCGGAAAGTGTCCACGGGGATTCCCTTCTTTTTCTTGTCCTTCAGGTCTGCGGCAAGATCCAGCAGATAAGTGATCTCCTCCGGTGTAAAATCAAGCAGCTTTAAAAAATGACGTCCTTTCAGATCCATGGAAATGCCTCCTTATTCTTTTCACGGGAAAAAGAGAGCCTGCCCGCAGACTCTCCTTCTCAACCGGGTCTTATCTTACAATTATTTGTTGTCGGAAACCTCTCTGAATGCGGTTGCCAGAGATGCAATTCCCTGCAGATCGGCAGGAAGCAGGATCTTGGTTGCCTTGCCGTCCGCTGCCTTCTCAAATGCCTCCAGACTCTTGATCTTCAGCACAGCCTCATCCGCGCCCGCCTCTTTCAGCATTTTGATACCGTCGGCATTTGCCTGCTGCACCTTGAGGATTGCCTCCGCTTCACCTTCTGCCTCGCGGATCATCTTCTCCTTCTCAGCCTCTGCGCGAAGGATTGCGGACTGCTTCTCAGCCTCTGCGCGAAGAATTGCGGATTCCTTTTCACCCTCTGCCTGAAGGATGCTTGCCTTCTTCTCACCTTCTGCTCTGGTCACGGCCTCACGTCTCTCACGCTCTGCCTTCATCTGTCTCTCCATGGCATTCTGGATCTCTGCGGGAGGAATGATGTTCTTCAGCTCCACACGATTCACCTTGATACCCCAGGGATCGGTTGCAATATCCAGTGCCGCACGCATCTGCGTATTGATGGTCTCACGGGAGGTCAAGGTCTCATCCAGCTCCAGATCACCGATGATGTTACGAAGCGTGGTTGCCGTCAGATTCTCGATCGCCATCATGGGATTTTCCACACCGTAGGTAAACAGTCTGGGATCCGTGATCTGATAGAACACAACCGTATCGATTCTCATGGTAACGTTATCCTTCGTGATTACGGGCTGGGGCGGGAAATCCGCTACCTGCTCCTTCAGGTTGACTCTTCTTGCCACCCTGTCCAAGAACGGCAACTTGAGGTGCATGCCGACCGACCAGGTACCCTGATATGCACCAAGTCTCTCCACCACGTAAGCCTGTGCCTGAGGCACGATCTTGATACAGGAAACCAGTATCAACAACAACAGTACGATCAATGCAATAATAATAAATTCCATTTTTTCTCCCTCCGCCGTACAAAACGGCTTTTATTTTCTTTTTTCACTTTTTAAGACTGCATCTGCTGCGGTTCCACGATCAGCTTCACGCCGCTCACCGCGCACACCACCACAACGGTTCCCACCGGAATCTTCTGTGCCTCATTGCGGCTTCGTGCAGACCATTCCTGGCCGCTCACCGTAACCTGTCCGACACCTTCCAGATTGTTGATCTCACTGATCACGATTGCCTGCCTTCCGATCATGCTCTCCACATTCGTCCGCACACGATCCTTGTTGAAATACTTCACCGCAATCGGTCTTGTGAAGAACAGGAGCACGATGGACACAATCAGGAACAGTGCCACCTGCAGCACCAACGGGGCATGCAATGCAGCCGCGATCGCTGCGATCAAGGCACCGCCGGCAAACCAGATTGTGGTAAGTCCCATGGTCGCCAGCTCCGCCACGATAAAAAGGATCAGCAGAACCAGCCATACAAACAACATGCTATTCATCTTTCCTACCCCCTTTTCCTTTCACCTTTATACTCTCTTATCTTACTACACCGGGCGCATTCGGGCAACTGTTTTTCTGCACGATAAGCCTTCTTAAAGCGGAAGGGTGCGCACGTTGAGGGTATACCGAAAAAAACGGTGGGATGCCGCCGCGCAGCATCCCATCGTTTTTTTAGTAGAATACATGATTTCCGATCACCAGACCGCTTCTGCCGTTGTTTCTTCTGAAGTGGGTCAGATCGCCCACGTTGGAAACACCGGAGATTGCCTCGATAGCGGCATCAATACAGCTCTGTTTAATCTTGCCGGATTCCAATACCCGGTTCACCTTTCCGCTCTGGGCGGGTGTGAACTGTCCCGACGCATAGATTACGCCGTGAATGGTATCAGGGTAAGCCGCGCTCCGCACACGGTTCATCACGACCGCGCCTACCGCCAGCTGTCCCTCGTAGGGTTCTCCGCCTGCCTCGCACTGGATCAGCGCCGCAAGCAACAGGGTGGTGTCTGCATCCGTGGTGTACGCACCGTAATTCTTATGGCGCTTCTTCTCGGCTTCCTCTGCCTCGCGCGCCTTGATTGCCTCCATGGTCTCACCCGCATCGATCTTGAACTCGATGGTGATATAGTCCGTGGACACATAGCCGTCCGCACCGTCATAATCGATGCATGCCCAGCCATCCTCGCTGATTTCCAGCACTTCCACTTCATCGCCCTTCGGAAGGATACCGTAAACCTCGGCATCCATGTTGGGCTCTTTGCGCACATTCAGTCCATCGTCGATATGCGCCACCGTGACGCCCACATCCGCCGCCAGCGCCTCCGCCTCCTCGTCAAAGAGAAGGTACTCGTCGCTTGCCCAGCCGATCAGGTCGCCCGACTGGATCTTGGTCCAGCCGTCCTTTCGTTCCAGAACCGTGCCGCCGCAGTCCTTGTAGAGCTTTCCTGCCTTTTCGGCATCCGCATCGGGCTCCACGCGCACATTCAATGTATGGGTTACATTTGCCATCACAAGGGTCGACTTCTCTTCCGGCTGAATCGCATCCAGATCCACATTAAGTGCCCTTGCCGTTTCATACAGCACATCCGCGGTACTCGCCGTGCCCACATCCAGCACAGCCGACACACCGCCGTTCGTTCCACTCAGGTAATTACTCGCGCTGCCGGCTTCTGCAACCATGCTTGCCTCAAAAAGCATTGCCAGTGAAAGGATCATACCGGCAATCCCCGCAAGCAGCCATCTGCCTCTTGCCATTTTCTTTACCTCCGTTTGTTGCACGTAACAATAATATATACCGATTTTGTTACATTTATTACAAATTTGTTAAATTTGTTATGGGAGATATCATAGCAGAAGACATTTTTTTTGTCAAGCGCTTACTTTTTTTACAGCAGATCAAAGGTTCTTTGACTTTTCGATGCAGGCTTCCATGGCGTCCATCACCGCGGCGCGCATGCCCATTTCCTCCAAAACCTTGACCGCCGCGATGGTTGTTCCGCCGGGGGAGCATACCATATCCTTCAATTCTCCGGGATGTCTGCCGGTTTCCAGCATAAGCTTCGCACTTCCGAGCACCGACTGTGCCGCCATCTCATACGCCTGTTTTCTGGGCATTCCGGCGCATACCGCCTCATCCGCCATCGCCTCGATAAACATGAACACATAGGCAGGAGAGCTTCCGCTGACGCCCACCACCACATCCATTAGGCGCTCCGGCACCTCACTCACCGTTCCGAAGGACGCAAGCACTTTTCCCACGCGCTCCTTCTCCTCTGCGGTCACAAGTTCACCGTAGGTCACTGCCGTACACCCCTCCAGCACCAGTGCGGGCGTGTTCGGCATACAGCGGACCAGCTTGCATTTTTTTCCGAACAATCCCTCTATGTAAGCCAGCGTTTTTCCTGCGGCAATGCTGACAATTACCGTATCTTCACGGACGACATCCCTGATCTGGGCGATCACCTCCGGGAAAAAGACCGGTTTTACAGCCAGAAAAAGAATGTCCGCACGGGCTGCCACCGTGGCGTTATCCGCCACCTCAATTCCGTACTTTTCCCTGCATTTTTTCATGGTTTCCTGCGTTTTTGCAGAGCCGATGATCTCATTTGATAACACAAGTTCTTTTTTGAGGATTCCCCCAATTATGGCAGTTGCCATATTTCCCAGTCCAATAAATCCAATCATAGCATTCTCCTGTTAAATCTTGTTTTAATTTCTTTGTCTATGCGCTTCGTACATCAGAATCGCAGCGGAAACCGCCGCATTCAAGGATTCCAATTTTCCTTCCATGGGGATTCGGAGATAGAAATCCGCCGCATCGGCTGTCTCCTTCGTAAGGCCGTTTCCCTCGTTTCCGATCAGAAAAGCAGTGCCCTTCCGATAGTCGAACGCATCGTAGGAGACCGTTCCCTTCAGGTGCGCCGCGTAGGTAACAATGCCTTTCTCCCGCATTTTTTCCATTATGGGCGAAAGAGTTTCTACATATATAAAAGGGACTCTGAAAACAGATCCCATGGTGGAACGAATTGTCTTGGGGTTGAACAGATCCACTGTCTCCCGCGTCATGATCACGCCGCTTACACCCGCGCCCTCTCCCGTGCGGAACATGGTTCCCAGATTCCCCGGATCCTGCAAGTTTTCCAGTATCAGGTAAAGACCGTCCGGAGAGAGAATGTCCTCCGCCTCGTAGCGCGGCTGATCCAGTACCGACAAAATTCCCTGGGGTGTCTGCGTATCCGCAGCCTTTTTCATGACCTCTTCCGTCACTGTCTCGTAACCGGAACGCTCCAGTTTATTTGATAACAGCTGCTCTTTTTCCATTTTTCCCTGTTTCAGCCGGGCAATCAGCTCCTCTGTCACATAAATTTCACGGATCAGGGCGTCCGGAGCCTCCAAAAACATTTTGGTTCCCTCCGCCACGAAAACACCGTCGCGTCTGCGCTCCTTTGCCTTGGTCTGCCACTGCACAAGCTGTTTGATTTTTGCGTTTGCGGTACTGGTAATCATGGTCTGTGCTCCTCACCTTGCATATAAGACGAAAACTCCCCACAGCTTCACTGTGAGGAGTGCATGTTTCCGCTTATTTAGACAGCAGTCTGCTGATCTCATAGGGATACTCGGGGATGCCCTTGGTCATCGCCAGTGCTTCCTCAATATCGAAGTCCACAAATTCACCGTGCTTGTAGCCGACCACTCTCTTGGTCTTTCCGGCAATCAGAAGATCTACGGCATATGCGCCCATGATGGATGCGTAGTAACGATCCTTGCAGGTAGGTGAACCACCGCGCTGCATATGTCCCAGAATCGTCGCACGGGTCTCAATGCCCGTAGCCGCCTCGATTCTCTTTGCCATGGAATTGGAATGACCGATTCCCTCTGCATTGATGATGATGTGGTGCTTCTTTCCCATCTTACGCTTTTCGATGATGTTGTTAATGATCGCCTGCTCATCATAATCGTATTTTTCGGGAAGAAGGATATCCTCGGCGCCATTTGCGATACCGCACCACAGCGCGATGTATCCGGCATTCCGTCCCATAACCTCGATGATACTGCAGCGCTCATGGGAGGAGGAAGTATCCCTTACCTTATCAATGGCTTCCATCGCCGTGTTGATTGCGGTGTCGAAACCAATGGTGTAATCCGTACATGCAATGTCCAGATCGATGGTTCCCGGAAGTCCGATGGCATTGATGCCCAGTCTCGCAAGCGCCTGTGCGCCGCGGTAGGAGCCGTCGCCGCCGATTACCACCAGACCGTCGATTCCGTGCTTCTTACAGATATCCGCACCGCGCTGCTGTACCTCCGGATTTTTGAACTCCGGACATCTGGCTGTTCCCAGAATCGTACCGCCTCGCTGGATAATATCGGAGACATCCTTTGCCTCCATATCTATGATCTCTTCATTCAAAAGGCCCATATAGCCTCGCTCTATACCCTTAACATTCAATCCTCTGGCAATTGCAGTACGCACAACTGCGCGGATTGCGGCATTCATACCGGGGGCGTCGCCGCCGCTTGTCAACACGGCTACTGTCTTTACATGATCTGCCATGATTCAGTCCTCCTAAATAATTTATTCTATTTTAATCCTATTTCCCTGCATTTTCAATCATTTTTATGATATTTTTTTCACAAAATTTACGCTTGCTGTACCGCGCGCACATTCTGCTCCCCGAAAAGCTCCTGCAACGCATGGATCAGGGCTTCGTCCGCCTTGACGTTATGGTTGCGGGAGAGCTCCCGCATCGCCTTGGGATTCTGGATGTAGATGGCAACACTGTCATCCCCCTCCGACTGCGCGATGGCGTCGAACAGCTTCTGCTCCGACTCCTTGTATGCCTCCATGGTCGGGAACTGGATCCAGAGCTTCTTCGTGGGTTTGTCAAATGCCATGATCTTCTCGCAGATGATCTTGCCGTCCTTGTCCTCCTCCACGGAAGCCCTGCCTCTCACGAACACCTTCGCGTCCTCCGTAAGCAGCACCGCATTCTTCTCATAATCCCTCGGGAATACCACCACTTCCACCGTTCCCACCAGATCCTCAATGGTCAGAAACGCCATCACCTTGTCATTCTTGGTATACTTGATGGTTTTCTCCGCAATCATGCCTCCCACAACCACGTTCTCGCCGTCCTTGATACGCACGGTGTTGGTCTCCTCATCCAGCGCAAAATCCGCCGTGGTGGCGCTGATTCTCTTCCGCCACGTGGTCTCGTATTCCTGCAGGGGATGACCGCTGACATACACGCCCAGCACTTCCTTTTCAAATCCCAGCATCATTTCCTTGGAATACTCTCCCACATTGGGAAGCTTCACGTCAAAGCTGTCCTTCTCCTCCTCCCCCACTATGTCAAACAGGGACATCTGCCCCGCCATATTGTTCTTTTTGTCGCGCTGCACATGATCCATGATCTGCACATACACACTCATGAACTGCTTTCTGGTTCCGCCCAGACTGTCCAGCGCCCCCGCCTTGATAAAGTTCTCTATCGCCCGCTTGTTCACATCCTTGTCCGCGATCCGGGTGATAAAATCCTTCAGATTGGTAAACGTGCCTCTCTCCCTGCGCTCATTTACCACCGCCTCGATCACCGGCCAGCCCACGCCCTTGATGGCGGTCAGGGCATAACGGATGCTTCCGCCGGAAACGGAAAATCCGCTCTCTCCTTCGTTGATGTCGGGCGGCAGAATGGAAATGCCCATATTGCGGCACACCAGAATGTACTCCGCAACCTTCTTGGGATTGTCGATCACGGAGGTCAGCAGCGCCGCCATAAATTCCACCGGGTAGTAATATTTCAAATATGCAGTCTGGTAAGAAACCACGGCATAGCAGGCAGCATGGGATTTGTTGAACGCATACTTGGCAAAATCCATCATGGTATCGTAGATCTGCCCTGCCACATCCTCACTGATTCCCCGGGAGATACATCCCGGAACGCCCTCCTCCGCGTTGCCGTAGATAAAGTTGGCGCGCTCCTTCTCCATCACATACTGTTTCTTCTTGCTCATGGCACGGCGCACAAGATCGCTTCGGCCCAGCGTGTAGCCGCCCAGATCCCGCACGATCTGCATAACCTGCTCCTGATACACGATACAGCCGTAGGTGGGTGCCAGAATATGCTCCAGTTCCGGGCACGCATATGTGATATCCGCGCTGTTGTTCTTGCCCTTGATATATTTGGGTATGAAATCCATGGGGCCCGGACGGTACAGGGAAATTCCCGCGATCACGTCCTCCAGATTCTGGGGGCGCAGCTCCTTCATAAAGCTCTTCATCCCCGCGCTCTCCAACTGGAACACGCCGTCCGTCCTGCCCGTGCCGATAGAGTCGAGCACCTTCTTGTCGTCATAGTCGATGTGATCCACATCAATATGAACCCCGGTATCCTTCTCGATCATGTCAACGGCATCCTTGATCACCGTCAGGGTGCGCAGTCCCAGAAAGTCCATCTTCAAAAGTCCAAGCTCTTCCAGCGTCGTCATGGTAAACTGCGTGGTGATGGAACCGTCCGATCCCCGGGACAGGGGCACAAACTCGTCCGCCGATTTCTGGCAGATCACCACGCCCGCCGCATGCATGGAGGTATGTCTGGGCAGACCTTCCAGCCGCCTGCACATGTCGATCAGATGCTTTACCTGCTCGTCACTGTTGTAAAGGTTGCGGAACTCAGGGTTCATCTCCAGTGCCCGGTCAATGGTGATATTGAGCTCGTTGGGAATCATCTTTGCAATGGAGTCCACAAACGCATATGGCAGATCCATCACGCGCCCCACATCCCGGATCACGCCCTTCGCCGCCATGGTACCGAACGTCACGATCTGCACCACCTTGTCGGCACCGTACTTGCGCCCCACATAATCGATCACTTCCTGCCTTCTCTCAAAGCAGAAATCCACGTCAATATCGGGCATGGACACACGTTCCGGGTTTAGGAAACGCTCAAACAGCAGGTTGTAGCGGATCGGGTCAATATTGGTGATCTTCAGGCAGTAAGCCACGATGCTGCCCGCCGCCGATCCTCTTCCCGGCCCCACCGGAATGCCGTTTTCCTTCGCGTAGTTGATGAAATCCCACACGATCAGGAAATAATCCACATAGCCCATGGTGCGGATGACGCCCAGCTCATAATCCAGCCTCTCCCGCAGCGTCTGCCCGGTATTTCCCGCAGGCTTATTTTCATCCTCGTACCGCTCCTTCAGCCCGTCCGTACAGAGCTTGTTCAGGTAACTCCAGGAATCGTACCCCTCCGGCACATCATATTTCGGCAGCTTTGTCACGCCAAATTCAATTTCCACATTGCAGCGGTCTGCAATCCTCTGGGTGTTTTCCACCGCCTCCCACGCATAGGGGAACAGCCCCTTCATCTCCTCCTCGCTCTTGACGTAATACTGTCCGCCCACATAGCGCATTCTGTCCTCGTCCGCCAGCTTCTTTCCCGTCTGCAGGCAGAGCAGGATATCATGGGAATCCACATCCTCCTTGTAGGTGTAATGCACATCATTCGTAACCACCAGCGGAATATCCAGCTCGCGGCTCATTTTCATCAGCTCCGTATTCACCGTGCGCTGCTCGGGAATGCCGTGATCCTGCATCTCCAAAAAGTAGTTTCCCTTTCCGAAGCATGCCTCGTACTTTTTTGCCGCCTTGCGCGCTTCATCCACAAGTCCCTTCACGATATAGCGCTGCACTTCCCCGGCAAGACATGCGGACAGGGCAATGATCCCCTCATGGTACCGGTTCAGAACCTCCATATCCACCCGCGGTTTGTAGTAATAGCCCTCGGTAAAGCCCCGGCTCACGATCTTCATCAGATTGGCATAACCGGTGTTGTTCTCGGCAAGAAGCACCAAATGATAGTACCTGTCCTCCCCGCCTGTCAGCTCCTTGTCAAACCTTGAATTGGGTGCCACATAGACCTCGCAGCCCAGAATCGGCTTGATCCCTGCTTCCCGCGCTGCCCGGTAAAAGTCGATCACACCGTACATAACGCCGTGATCCGTGATGGCGGCACTGTCCATTCCCAGCTCTTTCACACGCTTCACATATTCTTTTATTTTGTTGGAGCCGTCCAGCAGGGAATATTCCGTGTGGACATGCAGGTGCGTAAATGCCATGACGCTTCCTATCCTTTCCGTCCTACTCTATCCGATACAAGTAGACCCTGTAATAGCTGTCCTCTTCCTCAAAAATCCGTTCCAGACACAAATTCATCTCTTCCGCCGTCTGAATCTCTCCCGCCGACAGAATATACTTGCAATTCATCTCCGCCATCGCTTCGGTATTCAGCTCCAGACTGTGATACACAATCCCGTACTGCTTGCCGAAATAGGAGGCAAATCCGTACTCTGCGGAGCAGAGATAGCAGCGGTTTCCCCAGTCGTCAAAATATAAAATGTTGAGAGCGCTCCTGTTGAGTTCCCTCTCGATAATCCTTCGGAATGCATGCTTGTAAGCAAGACTGTAATTATTGGAATACATATCAATGGTATAAAACCCGTTCATTACCGCAACCGCCGGCTGAATTCCCAGGCTTGCCACCCGGTATTCACTTTGGGTCATGCCGGTCTCCTCCTCAATATACTCCATGATTTCGGCGTACAACGCTTCATCAAAATATTGTTCCCAGCTAACCATCTTAAGCGTTTCCGGTTTGAACATCTGATGCACGTTCAACTTAAAATTGCTGCCGAGCAGCACCGCAACCCCCACACACCCAAGCACCGCAATGCCTGCACACCATGCACATACCCGGGGTAATTCCGCATAAATAATCTGCAGGGCGCATCCGAATGCCAAATACCACAGCAGCGGATAAAACCAGTAAATACGGTCAGTCTGAAAATACTTCACAAGCCCTCCGATCTGATTGCGGATCTGAACCACCGCATTGCAGTTTGCCGCCGCATAGAAAAGTCCGATCAACAGGATCAGCCCTGCCAGCAGTCCGGTCAATTTAAGCAGGTTCCGGCTCTGTATGCCGCACCTTTTATAAAAAATTCCTCCGAAGAAAAGTACCGCCGCAATGGGTATCACAAGGTACTTCTGACAGGTCGGCGCGTAGGCATTTCCTTCCCAGAGAATCCCCTTCAAGCCGTCCAGAAACCGGACACCCTGCAATACAATTTCCTCCTTGTGGCTGGGCTCGCCGTTTCCGGCAAACACCTGCAGCAGCAAGGACATATTTTGCAATACATAGCATGCCAGAGAAAGAAAAAAAGCAATCAGTAGCTCCTTGCGGTATTTTCTTTTTGCAATGGCAAAAACCGCCGCAAGTACAAGCGCCCCCAGCACCGCATACCCGATCAGAACTAAAGAGGAGGAAAAGCAATACAGCGCAATCAGCGCATAACACGGAAGCTTTTTCCCACCCCTGCACAGCCTGATTACCGCATAAACCAAAAGCGGAAGTCCGGCAACGCTCAGACCGTACACGGAGTAAAAGGGAAGATAGGCAAAAAAGACCGCCACGCAAAACGCAATTTTTACGTCAATTCCCAATTCCTTTTGCAAAAGATACATGCCTGTAAACGCGGCAAGAAGCACACAGTACTGATTGAGCAGAAATGCCGGAAAGGGCGGCAGTACGGCGTAAAACAGTACCGTCAGGAAAGACGGCGGAATCAGTGCATTGCGGGACACGCCACACATAACCTCCGGGAACACGCTCCGTCCGTCAAAGAGATGCTTTGCCCCAAGATAGTATGTCACAATCTCTCCGTCCAGCTGATCGCTCACCGGTATCACACAATTTTCCCTCAAAACAAGATACGGCAGATACCCTGCGGTAACTGCCAATATCCCCAATAAAAAGGGTAAAACTCGATTCACGTTCTGCTTTGTTTCGTGCCTCATTTTTGCCTTTGCTTTCCTCTTAAATTCTATTTCAGCCTGTCTGCCATGGTATAGAAATCGTAATACATCCCTTTTTGTTCCATCAGGGAGGCATGGTTTCCCTCCTCCACAATGCCCTCGTCCGTAAGCACCAGAATCCGATCAGAGTTCTTGATGCTGGAAAGCCTATGGGCAATGGTGATGGTCGTGCGTCCCTCGGACAGCCTGTTCAGGGAATTTGCCACGGCAAACTCACTCTCATTGTCAAGTGCGGATGTCGCCTCATCCAGAATCATAATGGACGGATTTTTCAGGAACACACGGGCAATGCTGATCCGCTGCTTCTGTCCTCCCGAAAGCTTCACGCCCCGCTCTCCCACATAGGTATCGTACCCATCCTTCAGCTCCATGATAAACTCATGGGCACCCGCCTGTCTGGCAGCTTCCATCGCCGCTTCCCTGGTTGCCTGCGGGCAGCCGTACAGGATATTTTCCAGCACAGTTCCCGAAAACAGGTACACATCCTGCTGCACAATCCCGATGTTGCCGCGCAGACTCTTCAAGGTAAAATGCCTGATATCCGTTCCGTCTATCAGAATTTTTCCCGCCGTCACATCGTAAAATCTTGGAATCAGATTACAGAGCGTCGTCTTTCCGCCGCCGGAAGGCCCTACAATGGCGAGCTTCTCCCCTGCATTCACATGCAGATTCAGCCCCGTAAAGACGATATTGTGATCGTCCGGGTACTCAAAGGATACATTTTCAAAAGTGATTTCGCCCTTCGGTTTCGGCATTTCCACCGCATCCGCGTCGTCGAAAATCTCAATATCCGCATCCATGATCTGTAAAAAGCGTTCGATTCCGGTCAGTCCTCTCTGGAACTGCTCCGCAAACTCAATGATTCTTCTTATGGTTGCGATCAGAGTGGAGACATACATAATGTAGGCAACCAGATCTCCCGGGGTAATCAGCCCCCTTATCAGGAAGATACCGCCGCCGAGAATCACCGTCAGATACATCAGACCGTCAAACGCTCTGGTTGCGGTCTGGAATGTTGCCATATAACGGTAGGTCTCTTTTTTGATATCGAAGAATTTCCGGTTTCCCTTCTCAAACTTCTCAATCTCCACCGCCTCATTGGTAAACGCCTTTACCACCTTCTGTCCAAGCAGACTGTCCTCTATGGCGGCGTTCAGTTCTCCGATCTGCATACGCTGCTTTGCAAACGCCCTTCTGCTCCTGCGGTTCAGCTTGATGCAGACATATGCCATAACAGGCACGATCACAAAAATCATCACCGTAAGCGGGAGGTTCACCGTTCCCAGAATGATAAAGGAGACAAGCGCCTTGATCCCGGCAATGAAGAACTCTTCGGGGCAATGGTGGGCAAATTCCGTTACGTCAAACAGATCATTGGTGATACGCCCCATGATCTGTCCCACCTTCGTATTGTTGTAGTAGGTGTTGGAAAGCATCTGCAAATGGCTGTACGCGTCCCTGCGCATATCCGTCTCAATCCGTGCTCCCATCACATGTCCCATATCCGCCATGTAATAGTTTGCCAGACAGTCCACAATGCGCAGCACCAGATACAAAAGGGACAATTTCCCGATCACACCGACCGACAGGGACGCCAGATCGCGCATGCCCGTATTGGTAATGTAGCGGATGATCATGGGCAGTACCAGCTCACATACCGTAGTGAGCGAGGCGCACGCCAGATCCGTTATCATAACCGCCTTATGCTTTTTATAGTAGGGAGCAAATCGTTTGATCAGCTCCCCCGTGGAATATTCTTTGTTGTTCATATCACCGTCACTGCTTTGTTTCCGCTGTCATTTCTGACTACCGGGGACCATACTGTGCATCCACCTCGTCTGCGGATCCGCCATCTTTATTCTCAAATCCGTAATAGACATAGCCAAGTCCTGCCGGATCTCCGTTTTCCCACCAGAGAGAGCCTCCCTCGTTTTCAAATGCGGTATAGTCGTAGAGATACGGATTTCGCGCGCAGACCCGGAACAGACGCTCCAGATGGTCGCCCTCTTCATCGTAGGCAGGCATGCCCCACCAGTCGCCGTTGCCTCTGGCTTTTTCTGCGCTGGCATAAAGACCATAGCCTTCAAACGAGCCTGCAATTGAATCAAACTCGCCGCTGTCAAAATCAGATCCGCTTGTCGCGAAATTGATTTCCTGCACAAATCTGTCGCCGTCGTATCTCCATAACATAGTATAGTAGCTGACGCCATCCGCAACCAGACCGTAATATGCCTGACTATCCAGTGCAATATGGTTGTAGGTACCGTCATACATCAGGTAGGCATTGAGATCCATGGCATCCGGGTCTCCGGACACCCAAAGTCCCAAATTCTGCTCCGCAGACATATAGACGGTATATTCCTCCACCTCATACATCTGAAGCCACATATCTACATTTCCCCGCTCTTCCCCCAGATAACTATCTGAGAGCTTTCCGACGGCTACCAGCATCTCCGCCTGTCCGTCTCCGTCATAGTCCCGGATGTCGTACATCAGAATCGCCCTTGTTTCCTCTATTCTCTTAGACCATGCACTCCAATCGTACTCTTCATCTATTTGATAATCTGCCATATAGATTGCATTACAATCCAGCAATCCGTATGTGGAAATCAGGGTAGCGTCCAGATAATTTTGCAGTGTCTCGCCCGCTTTTTCCCGGGCTTCCTCCGCAAGGCGCTGCCGTTCTTCTTCCTCACGCTGTTCCTGCTCAATGCGGAGCTGCTCCTGATACGCTTCCTGCTGTGCCTCGATCTCCGAAACCTGCTTCTTGATCTTTTTAGAGGATGCCCTATCATCGGCATTCTGCAAAATTTCCAGTGCCTTGTCATAATCGCCGTCCGCCGCGCAGCTCTCCGCCCACTTTATGTAGGTATCCGTCAAGCCGTCCGCTGCGTCCTCGCTGGCAGGCTCCAGATCCAGCACCGCCATGTATGCGGCAATGGCTTCCTCGTATTGCAGCTCGTCCAGATACTGCTCCGCCAGTGCCAGCTGATCCTTCACTTTTCTGTCATGGGACGCCTTGCTGATAAACATAAAGGACACCACGCCAACTCCCACCAGCAAAAGCACCACAAGGATCGCCAAAAATACCTTGAAGCCGGTTTTCTTTTTCTTCACCGGCGCAGGTTGCGCCATAGGCTGGGGCTGCTGCATGGGCACTGCCTGCACCACAGGTTGCGCGAGTGCCGCCTGCGCCATGGGCTGAGGCTGCACGGGCTGTGCAGGTGCAGCTTGCGCCTGCACCTCGTTCAGCACTGCACCACATCCCGCACAGAACCGCGCGTCATCAACATTCTGTTTTCCACATTTCGGACAATACATCTTTTGTTTTCTCCCTGTCTCTTCTTTAGTTCTTTGTTCCGCACTGCATGCAGAAGGATGCTCCGTCCTGCAGCACCGCACCGCACTTCACGCAGGTACGTTTTACAGGTTCTGCTGCAGCCAGTGCTGCCATCGTGGGAATCGCTGCGGTTTCCTGCGGCATCGGCTGAATCACGGGCTGCGGTGTGGGATCAAGCGGCTGCACGATGGGCTGCGGCGCAGGATCAAGCGGCTGCACAATAGGCTGCGGTGCGGGATTCGTAGGCTGTGCTACGGGCTGCGGCGCTGCCTGCTGTACGGTAACGTGGGGAACCTCCCCCTGTGCAACCAGTCTTTCAAGGTAGTAGTTCATTTTCGTCAGCTCTTTCAGCATCTTGTTGATCTTGAAATACCACAGGACAATCAGTCGAACCAGAAAGAACAGGCCGATCCACACAAGCAATCCTGCCACGATCACTACAATTGCAATTCCAATGCCCTGACTCATCAGGGAGTCTACATCATACAAACCTAATCTCATTTTTTTCTTTTCCTTTCCTCATAAGTTTTTGTTTTTCGTTTCACCGGTATTATCATTGTAGCACCCATCATAAAGCAAGTCTAATACTTTTTGTCCGATTAAGAAAGGAACTTTATCTTTTTGGTATGGCGGGTACAGGAGGAGGAAAAGTGTGATCTGTACCCGATTTGAGCAGGGAATTGGACGAAAACCGGGTACAGCAGCACAAAAAGCGCTTCCTGTACCCGATCGGAGCGAGAAATCGGACGAAAACCGGGTACAGCAACACAAAAAGCGCTTCCTGTACCCGATCTAAGCGAGAAATCGGACGAAAACCGGGTACAGCAACACAAAAAGCGCTTCCTGTACC
>ERZ779737.373-NODE-373-length-43811-cov-5.056861_pt1 | contig 43811 bp, 38 predicted proteins | sample MGYA00511889_ERZ779737 | MGnify/ENA primary metagenome ERZ779737 (study PRJEB29588, sample SAMEA2163575) | human gut metagenome | biome: human gut; feature: human-associated habitat; material: faeces | place: Denmark | collected 2008/2010 ... | reverse complement strand
GCTGGGTTCAGAACGTCGTGAGACAGTTCGGTCCCTATCCATCGTGGGCGTAGGATATTTGAGAGGCTCTGCCCCTAGTACGAGAGGACCAGGGTGGACGCACCTATGGCGCACCAGTTGTCACGCCAGTGGCATAGCTGGGTAACGATGTGCGGATGGGATAAACGCTGAAAGCATCTAAGCGTGAAACCCGCCTCAAGATAAGATATCCCTAAAGAGCAATCTGAGTAAGGCCCCTTATAGACCATAAGGTTGATAGGTCAGGTGTGTAAGTGCAGCAATGCATTCAGCTTACTGATACTAATAGGCCGAGGGCTTCAATCAAATAAATACGTTAAACACTCTTATTTCTATGCAGTTGTGAATGTGCACACATTCAACCATAACCGGTGATTATAGCAAGGAGGATCCACCTGTTCTCATACCGAACACAGAAGTTAAGCTCCTTAGCGCAGAAAGTACTTGATTGGACACGATCTGGGAGGATATGACGTTGCCGGTTTTTCAGAAAAGAAGAAGCACGAAAGTGCTTCTTTTTTGTTTTATTTTGTTAAATAAGTGTCCAAAAAAACACGGAGTGTGATAGCACGACGTGTTTTTTATTGAGTATAAATTCGGGAGGATATGACATTTTAAAAGTAAGTAAATATTTGCAAAAGAAAAACACGGAATGTGGAAACACGAAGTGTAAACACTGCGTGTTTTTATTGAGTATAAATTCGGGAGGATATGACGCCCATGGTTTTTCAGAAAATGCAAGCACGAAAGTGCTTCTTTTTTTTAATTTGTATGTTTACAAACAACAAGAGGAGTTATATGGATTTTTACCGTTTTGATTGTTTATCGGCTTATAAAAAAATAGGGCGTTTAAAAGGGGTAAAGCGGTATAAAATTCTTGCGTTTTATCGGCGTTAGTTTCTTAGGATTTGCCATTTAAATTTTTGATAGGGAGCTGCGTATTTAATTGATATATGTTCAAATTTAAAGATTTAAAAATATGCTTTTGATTTTAATTTGTTATTAAATTTATATATTGAAAAATTTTCTAAATAGTTTTTAAATGCTAAAATGCACATATGTGAAATAATTTAAAAATCCGAGATGTATGCGTATTAATTCAGTAAGCGTAAAACGAATAAACGTATGCGATTTTGTGTTTCATTAAAAATAAAGATACGCAAAGAATGGTTTTGCCTATCTCTGTTTCAACCCCCTATCGTATAGAAATGATAAAGGCGCAAGGAAATTGGATTATCTTGCCTTGATGATATTATTGTTTGCCGCGTTCGGCAAGCGCCGACGTTAACGTCTTCTTCCATATCTTAAAATCGAATTTGGCATTTGCCGGTGACGTGGACGGCAGGCAATCGGTTATTGCCATAAGATTGGGATATGCCTTTTTGAAATATTTTTTCGCCGCCCCACCGTTTAAGAATATCCTTTTAATGTCTGCCGTTTTAAAAATCTGAGTCATATCGCATACGACGGCATTTTTAATGTTTGCGTCGAGCGAGCCTTCGATTTCGCATTCCACCACGACGTCCCAGAGGGCGACGTTGTGTTTTAAAAGCATAGATTTTTTCTCTTCGACAGTGGTCGGAAGTTTCTCGCCGAAAATTTGGGCGAGCGTGCTCCAAAAGCGGTTTTGTCTGTTTCCGTAATAGAAATTCTCTTCCCTCGATTTGACGCTCGGAAAGCTTCCCAAAATCAAAATTTTACTGTCGCCGTTAACGAACGGACAAAATCCTCGTATGCTCATATTTAAATATTACCACAAATAAATTGCAGTGTTCTCATATTTTTATATATTCATCTGTAAAAATTTAAAATCGGGCATCTATGCGAGTAGGGCGGCAGATAACGCACCTCGGTCAGCGCCCAAAGAGCGGATAAATTTTTGCAACGCTCAAAAACGAAAAAATGTTACGGCGGATAATGCAAAAAAAATGCGGCGTAAAGCCGCATAGTTTAGGCGTGTAGGATTTAATTATACATATCGTGGTTGATATTGTTTGCCCTCGTCTATGGCGGCGAGTAAAGTTTGTGCCGTCAAAGAGAAATCCGCCACCATGGAATTCGGTTTTTCGGTCGGAGCGTCCTGCCTTAGCGGAACGAAAAAAACGTTTTTGGTGTTGGTCAAAAGTCCTACATTTTTAGCGTTCGCACCCAATGCGTCGTTTGACGACAGAGCGATGACAACAGGACGGTTGTTTCTCAGCTGAGCCTTGACCGCAAGCGTGACGGGCGTATCGGTGATGCCGTTTGCGATTTTTGCCAGAGTATTGCCTGTGCAGGGCAAAACAAGAACTGCGTCAAGGTTTGCCTTTGCAATAGGTTCGGCGTCTTGCAGAGTGCAAATTATTTTTTTACCCGTCTTTTCTTCTACCGCCTGTCTGAAATCATCGGCTTTGAAAAATCGGGTGTCAAGATTTTTGACGTTAAAACTGAATATCGGCGTTATGTCAAAGCCTTTTGATATTAAATCATCTATTGCGGCAAGCGTTGTCTTTAGGGTGCAAAACGAGCCGCATACGCAAAAGCCTATCCTTTTCATTTAATACTCCTTTTGATAAAGTCGTAAATCAGTTTAGCCGACGACTTGGGATAACATTTGGCGGGCAGACCGCCAAAGTATGCCGAACCGTTTTTCATCAGATTTATATCCTTATAGTAGTCGCCTGCCAGGTCTATATAGAGTGTTGTCGCAGACGGTTTGGCAACAATCGGAACGGGCGCGGTGTTGATTATCACGTCATATTTTGAAAAGTCAAGCTCGCCCAGCGACATTACCTCATTCGCGAAAGCCCGAGCCTGTCTTGCCGACGAAGTGGAAGCGACATCGTATTTAGCTCCGAGTCCCCAAAGAATTTTAGAGAGGTGAACGCCTATCCTGCCAAAGCCTATGATGAGAATTTTGGCATCGGAAGGCGAGATTTTGAAATCGCTCAAAATATTGAGCGCGGCGATTGCCGTGAGCGAGGCATTTTGGTCGGCAAAAATTTCGTCGCTCAGCATGCAGAAATTTGGATATCCGTCAAGAAGTTTCAGGGCTCCTTTATCGATTTTACCGTAAAAGAAAACAGAGTCGCAGGGCAAAATTTCCTTTTTGACAAAGGCGGCGTCTACGCTTGTCTGCGGAGCAGCAACGAATATCTCCTTTTCATTTTTTGTTTCGTCATCTAACATAAGCTGCCAAAGGGCCGCCATACGTTCGTCATTTCCAAAAATTTTCGCTTTCATAATGTATACTATGTGCTTTTTTAAAAGGGTGACACAACGGCAAAAAAAACCATAGTATGCATTGGAGGCTGTTATGTCAGTAAGAATGTTTTTGGGCGGAAATACCGCCAACGGATTTAAAAGTTATTTTGAAGAGCGGCTCGCGCCGATGAAAAAAATATACATATTAAAAGGCGGCGCGGGAACGGGCAAAAGCACGCTTATGAAAAAGGTTGCCGATTTTGCCGAGGCCGAAAAGCTAAAGACGCAGCTTTGGTATTGCAGCGGAGACGTCAAAAGTCTTGACGGCGTTTGTCTTGTCGATAAAGGAATTGCGATAGTTGACGGAACGGCGCCGCACGTCGTTGAGGCAAAATATCCCGCAGTGAGAGATAAACTCATAGCTCTCGGCGATTATATCGACGAGGGCAAAGTTTTACCTCATTATGAAGAAATCGCTTCTCTATGTTCGGAGAAGATGAAGAGATATAACAAAGCGTATAGATATTTAAAAACGGCAAAATTTTTCGAAGATACCATAAATGAAGATTGCGAGATAATAAGGCCAAAGCTTGTTCAGATATGTTCAAAAGTGGCATACGAGGTGAGGAAACTTACCAAAATCACAAGGCAGTTTATGAGTGCAATATCTCCGCAAGGTGTGGTATCATTCGACGATTGTCTCGAGGGAAAACAGTTAATTTCGTTATATTATGAATATCCCAAGCAACGTGAGCAGTTTTTTGAAATCCTCACGAATATGCTTTGCGGATACGAAGCGTATATGAACCCGCTGGGCTCGGGCATAGATTGTCTTGTCGTGGGAAGATACGCGATTATTCCTTACGTGTCGCAAGAAGCGGGCGAAGTCGTCGATTTAAACCTTGCTTTAAAAAGGACTCCGTCGGACATGGCTTATGAGAAGGGCGAATTTGAAAGGAATTTAAGTTATGCCACAGACGAGTTGTCAAAGGCGAGAGAAGCTCACCTCAAAGTGGAAGATATTTATATCCCTGCCATGGATTTTGACGGAGTAAACTCCGAGACCGAAAAGGTTTTAAAGGAGATATTTTCCTAAAAGACTTCGGCGTTAAAAAACACTAAAGGGAAAACTTAAAAGAGGTCTTGCGAAAATCGAGGCGCGACAAAAAAAAGTGTGCGGCTATGCCAAAACGCTCAAATCAAAAAAGGGAGCATATTGCTCCTTTTTTTGTTTGAAAGCACAATATAAACAAACACAAGACAAACGAAAGGCGAATACAGACGGATACAGTCAAACACAAGGTAAACAAAAGGCGAATACAAGACGGATACAAGTCAAATATAATACATTCACAAGAGAGCTATAAAGACAATTATAAAACAAATGCTTAAAATACTGTTTTTAACATTTATATTAAATAATTATAAAATTGCCTAATTATTTATGTTTCGGCATAGCTTAAAGCCCTTTGGCAGCATAAAACAGCGAAAAAACCGATAAAAATGAGGGGAAAAACCGTCTGAAAAACTGAAAAAAAATGACAAAAGCCATTTTGCTATTGACTTTTGACAGGGTGGTATATTAAAATGAAAATGTATAATAGCATAATAGTCTAATTCTGTAAATCAGACGTTACTTTGACATACTGTCAAACAGGGGAGTTTATGGGAAAGAAAGGTAAAATTTTTATTTCATTATTACTTGTGATAATGATTTGCGCGCTCGGCGCAGTCCTTTCCGCATGCGGTGAGGAAGAGTCCGTTGTGCCCACAACTATTGTGGAAAATAACGTTCAGATAGGCACAAGTCTGTCGCCGCTGCCTGTGGAAGACTTTGAGTTTTCTTTAATCACTTTTAAAGTGAGATATTCCGACGGCTCGACAAGCGGCGATATAAAACTTACCGAATCGATGGTTACTAACCTCGACGAGGTTAACAACACGATTTCGCAGGTTAAACAAGGCTATCTCGAAAAATCCGAAGTTTTAATCAATGCGCAATATTCGGCGAGCGGAAAGACGTTGACGCACACGTTTATCGTACATATAAAAGCTCCCGAGGTGACGTTTACCGTTTTCGGCAACGGAGCGGCAAACGGTGATATTACAATTGGCGTTCCTATCGGAAAGACCTTTAATTCCTATGACAGTTTTATATCTTTTATAAACGAAAAAGCAGGTCAGATTTTGCAGACCGGCTATAATTTGCAGAGCATATACTGGCTCAACAGGGCGGAATATACCCCCGGTATGGACGAGGACGATTTCAGCGATGAAAATAAAGGTATTGATATCAAAAACGTGAATAACTGGGCAAGCTCGGGAACGGGCGGAAGCATAGCTTCGCTCGTCGCTTCCAAGGATATGTATTTCTGGTGCTCCTGGACGAGAGCTTCGGTTACCGTCACGTTCAACTATAACTTCAATCAATACTATATCTCCAACGCATCCTTCTATCACAGAACTTATTCGGTGAACAAGCCTTCCGGAACAGGCGTAGGATATTATCTTGAAGACTCAAACGGCGACCGCTATACTCTTATAAACGCTCAGAATCAGATAGTCACCGAAATTTATACCCAGAACATCGATAAGATTCAAAGACCCACAACATACGTTGACGAAACGACTCTCGGCAAACAGCCTTGGGATAACCCCAACACGCCTATGAACGATATAGTGGAAGGACGCACGTTTGTCGGCTGGTATTATCTTGACGCAAACGGAAATAAACAGTCGTGGTCATTCAATAACGTCGTCAGAGAGAATATGACTTTCTACGCCGAATGGGCGGATAGAGAATATACCATTACATTTGACCTCGGAGGCGGATATCTCGGCAGCACGCTCTATATCTCCGACGACGGCAAACTCCTTTGCGAAAATACAAGCTCGGTCAATTCTGCCGTAGGAACAATCGACAGAATGGGAACGCTTGTCGATACGGACGGAACTTCAAAATCCGTTCCGACCGTCGTTTCTTATACGGGCTTGACATACAGGCAAAACGTTTTCGGAACTACGGGTAAAAATTTCTATCTTACAAAGACCGTTAACGATATAAACGCCAACCATTATATTTATAAAGGTAAGATAAGCGAAGGGCAATATTATTATGATTTCGCAGGCTGGTATCTCGACGCCAACTTCACTCAGCCGTTCAGCATGAACGCCAATGAGTTTACCAAAGACCTCTATCTCTATGCCAAGTGGGAACTCGTCGAGAGCAAAGAGACGGCGTTCTATACCGATTATCTTTTTAAAGGTTATCTTGAACTAAAAGACGACGGAACGTATAAGATTACCGGGGTTGCGGATAAGACGATAACCACACTCAGAATTCCTACGTCGATAGGCGGTATTGCCATTACCGAAATCGGCGCAAGAGCGTTCAGCGGATGCTCGTCGCTTCTCAACGTCGAATTTGTCGGCGGCAGCGAATCTAAACTTGAAAAGATAGGCGACAGGGCTTTTGAATTCTGTAGCAGACTTTCGCTCATAAACAAAGTCGCATTGACGATACCCGGCGACGTAGGTGAAGATATTCTTTCAACGGCGGTTGACGGTGCAAGCGCACTCAGACAGCTCGGCAGCCTCACCTCGGTCGGCGTCGACGTCTTTAAGGGCACGGCGTGGCTCACCGAAAAGAAGAAAGAAATCAACTTTATCACTTTCGGAGGCCTGCTCGTCCAATATATCGGCGATACGTCTGTCACCAACATTGTGGCAAGCACGGCGGAGCTTCCCGAAATAGGCGTGGAACTCGATACGTCGTATACTCTTACGGAAATTAAAAACAGCAATGACGTAACGCTCATCTATCAATTCAGCTCGCCTACGCATCCGACGTATAAATACGTCGTGCTCGGCGACAACATAACGACTATCAACGATTACGCATTTAAGGGCTTGACGTCGCTTACCTCGTTCACCGTGCCGAGCACAGTAACGTATATCGGCGACTATTCCTTCCAAAACTGCGACTTCTTGCGTGACTTTAATATAGTCACCAAGAGCGGAACGGTTTACAGCGTCTTGAACGGTGCAGGCGAGGGAGAGCCGGAACCGCAAGCGTCCGATTTCAACCTCGAATATGTCGGCTCTTCGGCATTGGTCGATACTCTGTTCATCGACAGTTTTACAGGATTCGTCAAGATAGGTAAAATCTTGTATGCATACAGAGGCTCCAATACCGTCACGCAGATTACCATTCCCGCAGGAATAGAAATCATTGCCGACAACCTCTTTATATCCGCTCAGAATCTCAGAGTCATTCTCTTTGAGTCGGGTGCAGAGTCTTCTATTAAGAAAATCGGAAGAAACGCCTTTAACAGCACACAGTGGTATTCTCAAAAGGGTGCGGATAACAACGGTTTCGTTATTATAAACAATATCCTTATCGGTTATACGAGAACGCCGTCCGCCGACGAATACGGCAACGTCGTCATCAACGTTCCCAACGGAGTCGTGACTATCGCGTCTTTCGCTTTCTCGAATACAAGCTCGATAACGCATATCACTCTGCCTCCGTCGGTGCAGAAGATTGAGGATTACGCTTTTGAGTCTTGCACAAAACTTAAATCAATTTCCTTTGAGCACATCGCTCAATCGGGTAACGGCGGATATTATCAAAATATGCCCGTGCTGTTCGATGACGGAAACATAACCGAAAATTCTTTCTCGAAATCGACAACCGACAGTATGGTCAGCCCGTCGCTCAAACTTTTCTTCACGAATGATCTTGTAAACGGAGAAAGCTGCTATACTTTTGCAATAAACAATCATTCGCTCCTTAAACTCTTCCACAGCACGGTAAAGCCTGACGGCGACGAAAGCGCTGCGTTTATCAACGAACTCAGAGTCACCGACGTTCGCGTCAAGGAGGGCACAGTTCCCACCGAATATGTTTCCACGACAGGTTGGTCCATTCGTTCTTATTGGATGCAACAGGAATTGTTTAACGGCAAAGCTAAAGTGGAACTTTTGAAGTCGGACGGATTGATTTACTCATACGATATGACGCTTGATATGATTTCCGGCGAAAACAGCTCGCTTACTCACAGCTCCGAGGAGGATATAGCTAAATACGGATACGATATTTATAACGGAACGAACGTGATGACCGTCACTTATACCGACGCAAACGGTGTGGCTCATTCGTGCGATTTCAGTTATACGGTAAGGCCGGAAATTTCTTCCGTCACCGTCGACGCTCCCGTCGGCTCATATATGAAGCTTGCGGTTTACTATACCACATCGCAATTCCCCGTATACGAGGGCGGTATGCTGACAATCAATTACAGTATGTCATCGGTTCAGTCGCAGACCGTCTCCATTTCAAAACTTATGGAGAACAACAACCTCGATACGGATAAGGACGTTTCGCTTACAATCAAAAACTTCTCTACCGGCTCTTCGTCAAAGGTTTTGAATATGACGTTTGCATATCAATTCGGCGAGCAACTCAAAGAAGCGAAATACGAATACGTCATCAATGAACTTGTCTTTACCAAGATTGAAGCAAAAGAGCCCATTGAATTCGATATATCCAGCGTGGTGGATAAGAGCGCACAAACGGATATTATTTTGATTATGAGCCGTAACGACCCATTGAACGGCGGACAGATTTACGCTGTGGATAACGAAGGTGCCCTTTATTCATACGGCGCCACTATTCCCGACGGAAAGACGTTGCAATATTATATCTTCTATTATGCGGAAAACGGCTCTTATGTTCAGTCGATACTGTGCGTCAATATAATGCCCGAAGACTACGCAAGCGCAAGCGGTCACACGATTAAATACGTCGATACCGAAGGAAATATTCATACGGCACTCAGCTCTCCCGATGACGAGTATGTCTTGGCAAGATATGCGCTTTACGATGCGGAAGATAAATTGGTAGAATACGTCGAACTCAGCCAAAACGTGCTCGAATATCTCTACACTCAGGAAGTGGCGATGTCGGACGGAAAGATTTATCTCTATAAAGATTCCGCATTTAAAGAAACGCTTAAAACCTTCGATACATCGGCAGCAGGCGTTCATAAATTCTACGCAAGATACATGACTACTTCCGGACTCGTAGCGGGCAGCGAACTTTCATACGAAGTTATCCTCAGAACGTCTCAGTCGCTGTTCGGATATACGGTTGACGAAAGCGCAGCCAACCCGATGGAGGGCGAAACCGTTGTGGACGAAAATCAAAACGTATATACATACGGAGGTATTGCAACAGTCACTTCCATTCAATCTTCGCACTACACAACCGTTTCCGTTCCGGAATACTTCACGAGAATTATTCAACACGAAAAAATCGACGAAGTCACGGGTGAGGTAGTCCTTGACGAGGAAACAGGCGAGCCTGTTATAGAATATGAATACGTTTACTACGTAGTAGTCGCTATAGGCGATAACGCATTCAAGAGCGACACAGTTTTGCAAGAGCTTTATATAGGAAAGCACGTCACAAGTATAGGCAATTACGCCTTTGCCGATTGCGCGAATTTGTCTTCCATTAAAGCATATGAGACGGGTCTGTTCAACGTTAAGTCAATAGGCATCGGAGCTTTTGAAAACTGTTCTGCGCTTAGTTCGATAGCCTTTACGGGCATTGAAACGATAGGTGAATACGCATTTAAAAATTCCGGATTGACCGCGTTTGACTTCAGTTTGCAAAACGTTACGGAAATCGAAGCTCAGACTTTCTATAATTGCAAGAGCCTTGCAACCGTAAATCTCACCGGTGTAGAAGTCATAAACAATCAGGCGTTCTGGGGTTGTTCGGCAATCTCTACGGTAACGATACCTGCTTCCGTCAACGTTTTGGGCGACTATGTATTCGGCGCATGCGTTTCGCTCGGCGAAGTCATTCTCGAGGCTACCGACCCGATGCAGCTGTATATCAGCGACCTCAATCCTTTCGGTACAAACAGCTCGGCGCTTACCATCACGATTGCGGAAGATGACGCTCAAAATACAAAAGCTAAGCAGTTTGTCGCGGCAATCGATGCAATGAGAGAAGCCAAGTTTACGGAAATAGTAAACGGCGCGGTAGTCGGCGGACAGGTGGCAGACGAAAACGTTGATTCGCTTACTCTTTCGGAAGGAATAAGCAAAATTGCAATCACTTATAAAGACGGTAAAGAGGCGGTCTCCGCAACGGTAGTCGAGTTCGGACTCAACAATGCTCATCAGCTTATCATAACTTATCAGACAGATAAGGGCACGGGTACGATTAGCATTAACTTAATTCAAAACGAGTCTGTATCTCTTGACCAGGTAGTCGTCTGCGAAAACTGCATAGGCTGGTTGCTCTATAAGACAAACTTTTTAGTTTAAGTTTTAAAACAGCTAAAAAAAGCAATGCTCAGGCATTGCTTTTTTATTGGAGCAAATTTTAGGTTTAATATTTTTTTAACATAAAAGGCATAAATTAAAGATAATAAAGTAAAAAGAGTATAATTTTTACTGCGATTTTATTTTATGAAACATATTTTTATATTTAAAATCGAAGCTAAAAAGCAGAGAGGCGAAATAGATTTGCCGATATCATTTATTAACGCTTAATTGTCCGATTAATACGGAGTAGCGTGCTGACGGAGGAAATAATGCGACACGAAACTGTAAAAAGAGTTTGTCTTTTAATCGTTGTTATCGTTTTAGTTACCGCTCTTGTGGCTATTTTTGCCGCTTGCGACGAGCAAGGAAATTACGGCATGTCCGCTTATGAGCTTGCGGTTTCAAACGGCTTTGACGGCACGGAAGAGGAATGGTTAGCTTCGCTCGAGGGTAAAGACGGCACTGACGGCGAAAACGGCATAAACGGCGAAAACGGCGAAGACAGGGTGATGTCTCCGTCCGAGTTATATCAAGAGGCTGTTGCCAACGGTTATACGGGAACGTATCTTGATTTTTTGAAAGAATATCTTTCGTCATCAAGTTCGGCAATTACCGCTTATGCGACAAACGCTGCTCTTCGTTCCGCCGTGGCTGTTGTATGCACGTTTGATTATACAAGTACAAATATTTTCGGACAAACGCAGACGGGTACCGCAAAATCGTCCGGCTCCGGCGTTATCTATAAACTGGACAAGGCAAGCGGAAGTTGTTACATTATCACAAATTATCACGTTGTTTATTATAAAAATTCCAATACGGAGGATAAAATAAGCGACGATATAAAAATATATCTTTACGGATATCAGCTAAGCTCAACTTCGGTCGATTATGCGATAGAAGCGACGTATGTCGGCGGGTCATTAAATTACGATATAGCGGTGCTTAAGGTAACTAATTCCGAAATACTCAAAAACTCGGACGCAGTCAGCGCCTCTGTGGCAACCGAGGTGCCTGCCGTCGGTTCTACGGCAATAGCCGTAGGCAATCCTGCGGGAAGCGGTATATCGGCTACGTCGGGCGTCATAAGCGTGCAGAGCGAATATATTCAGATGACGGGCGCAGATGACCAAACGACGGTGCAAATAAGAGTTATGAGAGTGGACACCGCTATAAACAGCGGCAATTCGGGCGGAGGATTATATAACGCCAACGGAGAGCTTATAGGAATAGTGAACGCTAAAGTTAATTCCTCTTCCATTGAAAATATCGGTTACGCTATACCCGTGTCTACGGCGGTATCTGTTGCGGAAAATATTCTCAACAGTGCGGAGGCGGGCTATACGGGGGTCCGCAAATGTATGCTGGGCATTGAAACCGCAATAAGCGAATCCTATGCCAAATACAACGAGGCTGCTTATACCTACGACGTGTATGAAATCATAAAGGTCAGTTCGGTGGATGAAACGGGTATATCAAGCGGTTTGCTTCAGGCAGGAGATATTTTAAAGAGCGTGACGGTTAAAAGCGGTGAAGCCTCAAAGACAGTTGAGATAACAAGGCTTTATGTTTTAACCGAACTTATGCTTGACCTCAGGGTCGGAGATACTCTTTCGCTTACCGTAGACAGAGACGGCGCAGAGGTTACGGTTGAAATCGTGATGACCGAAGAATGCGTCTCGGCTGTTGCTTAAGATTGCCTTAAGTATTGTTTGAAAACAGGTTCAAAAAGACGGAACGCCTTAATTGTATCTGTATTATGAATGCGCATAAAATAATCTGTCTGCTAAGGTTTTAAGATGGCGGTAAGGGAAATGACGGATAAAGGCAATATATGACATGCGGCCGTATCGTATTAAACTCCATTGGCGATATGCCTACAAAGGGTGAAAAAAGAGCAATGTATGCGTAAGGCAAGTGGATAAAATATTAAGTAGATGCTAAGCGTGCATCAGGCAATGTGATAAGGTATCAGGAAACGTCAGTTATAATTTACGACACATGCATACTTTATCAATAAAGAGTGAAAAAAGCGTAACGCGAGCGTAAAATTTTAAGCGATTTAGTTCGGCTGAATCGCTTTAAGAGTAAAAGGGTAAAAAAAAATCACTGCCTAAGCAGTGATTTTTTCGTTTTTGATGATTAATAAGCCCAGTTGCTTACGCCGACTTCGATTTGGGTTGCGCCGTTGACGGTGATGACGTGATTTTCAAGGTCTTCGCCATACATACCCTTTTCAACAGATTCCCAATTGAGGTCCTTCAAAACTTTGAATGCAACCTCGGTGCCCTTTTTGATGCCCGTGACGCTAAGCGTAAAGTTTTCCATATTGTCGCTCTTCATTGCCTTTGCTTTAGCGGCGTTCCAATCACCAAGTTTTGCAAGGTTTCCGGTTATATAAACGGAGTGTGTGCCAAGTGCGTTTCCGTAGAGTTTAACGATGATTTTCAAAGTGAAGCCCTTCTCCTCTGCTGAAGCCGCTGTAGTAGCTTTTTTTGCCGGAGCCTTTGTAGCGGTTGTTGCTTTCTTTGTAGTAGTAGTTGTAGCCATGTTTCTACCTCCTTACTTATTTCCCGAAGGATATTCTTTTATGGTTTGATTATAGTTTAGTTTTAAAAAAAATGCAAACGTTTTGAATGTTTTTTAAAATATTTTTTTGCAAAAGTTAATTTTATTTAAAAAAATTTTTTGTATTTTTGTCATTTTTATAGATAAAACTTTTTCTAAATTAAAAATTCTATATTCAAAATTTAATTATTAAAGACCGATAAAAAATGAATTATAAATTGATATCGGGTTTTGCGAAACGCTGTTTGTTTAAATTAAAGGGGAAGGTTTTAAAGATTTGACACTATACGGTTTAGGGAGTAGAATTCTATATAACAAGGCCGATTAATCGGCGCCATAGGAAGGATTCATATGACAAAATATCTTGAAGTAGTAAACGAAAAATGTCCCCAAAATCACCCGTGTCCCGCTGTTCGTGTTTGCCCGGTGAGAGCATTAACGCAAGTCGGCTTTTCCGCTCCTAAGGTTGACATCGAAAAGTGTATAGCTTGCGGAAAGTGCTCGAACTTTTGTCCCAAAAACGCACTCGTCCTTCACGGGTAGGCTTTATTTAAAGCGGTCATGGCGGTATTTGTTTTATCTTAGTTGAGCGACCGTAGCCAAGCAAAGAAAGTCTCCGTGACTTTCTTGCCATGGTAGGGTACTCGGCGAAATCGGATATTTTTAACAAAAGCATTTTATATGCCGAAACTGTATAAAAAAACTATTTTAGCTCTTTTCGAAATCGTTTTGCTTTTGTCTGAGATAGGCAACAGGCATACCGTTCCGGCGTTTTTAAAAATATATCCCGACGCAGCTTTTAAAGCGGAATAAAAAATTCATAGCTTAAAAAAGTTCTTTTAAAAGGTGAAAATCAGGTTTTTATTCCTTTGTTTTTTTAAAAAAACACCGTCTGTTCGATATATATGCAAATATGCATAAAAATAAGCAAAATATACATATAAAATGCATAAATATGCAAATAATGTATAAAAAATAAAAAAAGATACTAAATATTGCATATTTATTAAAATACTGCCTTAAATAAGTTGACAGTTTTGTTTTATGAATGTAAAATGACATTAAATTTAAATGGTAATACCGTGTGGAGGACAATATGGAAAAGAAATATAAAAAAATCGTTTTAGCATATTCCGGCGGTCTCGATACGTCGATAATAATTCCCTGGCTTAAAGAGAATTTCGACAATCCCGAAATTATAGCCGTATCGGGTGACGTGGGTCAAGGCACCGAACTTGACGGGCTTGAAGAAAAAGCCATCAAAACAGGCGCATCAAAGCTTTATATCGAAGACCTTAAAGAAGAATTTATCAACGACTATGTTTTTCCCACCGTCAAGGCGGGCGCTAAATATGAAGGCGACTATTTGCTCGGAACGGCTTTTTCGCGTCCCGTCATAGCAAAGAGAATTGCCGAAATTGCAAAAAAGGAAAAGGCGGACGCAATCTGTCACGGCTGCACGGGCAAGGGCAACGACCAGGTTCGTTTTGAGCTCACCATAAAGGCTTTCGCTCCCGAGATGGATATTATCGCGCCTTGGAGAATTTGGGATATCAAGTCGAGGGAGGAGGAAATCGAATATGCCGAATCCAGAAACGTGCCTTTAAAGATTAACAGGGAAACGAATTATTCGAAGGATAAAAATATCTGGCACCTCTCTCACGAAGGACTTGACCTTGAAAATCCCGAAAACGAGCCGCAATACAAAAAGGAAGGATTTTTGGAAATGGGAACTTGTCCCGAGCTTGCTCCCGACAAACCTTGCTATATCGAGATAGGTTTTGAAAAGGGCGTGCCCGTATCCTTCAACGGTGAAAAGATGAACGGCGTAAAGCTTGTCGAGGCTTTAAACAAAGTGGGCGGCGAAAACGGTATAGGGCTTGCCGACATTGTCGAAAATCGTCTTGTCGGTATGAAGTCAAGGGGAGTATACGAGACTCCGGGCGGAACGATTTTGTATCGTGCTCACGAAATTCTCGAAACCCTCTGCCTTGACCGTGATACACAGCACTATAAAAGACTTGTAGCGGAACAGTTCGGAGAGCTTGTCTATTTCGGAAAGTGGTTTACGCCTTTAAGGGAAGCCATCTCCGCTTTCGTCGACAAAACTCAGGAAACGGTAACGGGCACTGTAAAACTCAAACTTTACAAAGGCAACATAATCAACGCCGGAGTATCGAGCCCCTATTCGCTCTACGACGAGAATATAGCGACGTTCGACAAAGACGAGGTTTACAATCAAAAGGACAGCGCAGGCTTTATCAATCTTTTCGGATTGCCCATTAAAGTGCGCGCTTTGATGGAAAGTAAGAAAAACAAATAATAAATCGTCAAAATCCGCCTTATGCGTTTTGCTCTTTGCCGATTGTATTAAAAAAGCGGAGGCTAACGGAAATTTTAAAGGAATTTAAATCGATATATACGATTTAAAGGCGGCGTTTGAGGAAGAAAAAATACAAAAATCATTAAGCCGTCTTGTCGGATATCCGACGGACGGCAAACGAATTTATAGCTATGGAAAAATTGTGGAAAGGAAGATTTTCAAAACCGCTTGACGAGAAATGCGCAAAGTTCAATTCATCGCTTCCCGTCGACAAAAGGCTTTACGGGTGTGACATAAAAGGAAGCGTCGCACACGTTACCATGCTTAAAAATTGCGGCATTATCCCGTCGGAAGATGCGGATAAGATAGTTTCAGAGCTGAAAAAAATTAAAGACGATATCGATTCGGGAGCTTTGAAGTTCAATCCCGAAAGCGAGGACGTCCACAGCTTTATCGAAAACGAGCTCACAGCGCGTATAGGAGAAGCGGGCAAAAAACTTCACACCGCAAGAAGCCGTAACGACCAGGTTGCTCTCGACACCAGACTTTATCTTTCGGATAATGCCGATAAGATGACCATGGCTTTAAAGGAGCTTATAGAAATAATAGTCGCTAAAGCTGAAGAAAATATCGACACGGTTATGCCGGGATATACGCACATGCAAATCGCTCAGCCTATAACGCTGGCAAATCATCTTTTGAGTTATGCATTTATGTTCTTGAGGGATTGCGACAGAATTTGCGACTGCAAAAAACGCACCGAAATATCTCCTCTCGGTTGTTGCGCTTTGGCAGGCACGACCTATCCCGTCGACAGGGAAATGACGGCAAAACTTTTGGGCTTTAAGGGTATTACTCAAAACAGTCTGGACGGGGTGTCCGACCGTGATTTTGTTTTGGAATTTGCCTTTTGCTGTTCGACGGTTATGATGCATCTTTCGAGATTTTCGGAAGAGGTCATACTTTGGTGCTCCAAAGAGTTTTCGTTCATAGAACTCGATGACGCATTTTCGACGGGCTCGTCTATAATGCCTCAGAAAAAAAATCCCGATATGGCGGAACTCATCAGAGGAAAGACGGGCAGGGTTTACGGAAATCTTATGGCGCTTCTCACCTTGATGAAAGGACTTCCGCTTGCTTACAACAAGGATATGCAAGAGGATAAAGAGCTGATTTTCGACAGCATTGACACGGCGATAGACTGTATAGATATTTTCGGCGGAATGCTTTCTACGGCAACCGTAAAAAAGGAGAATATGTTAAAAGCGGCAAAACTCGGCTTTATCAACGCCACCGACTGCGCCGATTATCTCACCAAAAAAGGAGTGCCTTTCAGGACGGCATATAACGTTACGGGCAAGCTTGTGGCTTATTGTCTCGAAAATGGCAAGGCATTAGACGAGCTTAGTATAGACGAACTTAAATCGTTCAGCGACGTTTTCGACAAAGACGTATATGACAAAATAGAATTGTCCTATTGCGTGGCGGAAAGAAAGAGCGACGGCGGACCCGCTCCCTCAAGCGTGAAAAAACAGATTGCGATTGTAAAAGATTTTCTTAAATCGCTTTAAAAAAAATTCAATAAGTTATATAATATAGTTAACAAACGTTAAAAAAAATTAAGCCTGAGCTTTTTGCTTGGGCATATCCGATTTAAAGGATATAAAGGCATTGCAAAGTCAAAAAGAGTTTGGCGACTAACAAAGCCAACGGCAACGGATATGGCGATTGTCGGGCAAAGAACTAATCCAAAAGTTAAAACAATTAAAACCGAAATGCCGAATAGGCAGCAGTATAAGCGGAAAATATGATAAAAGTATTTATTGACGGAAACAAAGGAACGACGGGACTGAAACTTAAAGAGAGATTGTCCCGCAGAGAGGATATACAGCTTCTTGAAATCAAAGAGGAGTTAAGAAAGGATATGTCCGCTAAAGCCGAAATAATGACAAAAAGCGATTTTACCTTTCTTTGTCTTCCCGACGACGCAAGCAGGGAGGCGGCGGCAAACGCGGGTGAGGACGTGAGAATAATCGACGCATCGACGGCGCACCGCACGGAGAGCGGTTGGGCATACGGATTACCGGAACTCGGAGCGAAGTTCAAAGAAAAGATAGCTTCATCAAACAGAGTTGCCGTTCCCGGTTGTCACGCAAGCGGATTTTGCCTTATTGCATATCCCCTGATAAAAAGCGGAATTTTAAATGCCGATTATCCGTTCAGCTGTTTTTCCCTAACGGGATATTCGGGCGGCGGTAAGGCTATGATTGCCGAATACGAAGCTGAGGCACGCGACAGGGAATACGACTTTCCCCGTCAATACGGCTTGACCCAAAATCATAAGCATTTAAAGGAAATGACCAAAATAACGGGCGTGACGTATAGCCCGATATTTTCCCCGATAGTTGCTCCATTTTACAGCGGAATGGAAGTTACCGTGCCGATATTCACAAGACTTTTAAACGGGGCTACGGCAAGCGACTTATACGAAGCGTTAAAAAATCATTATGAAGGCTGTCAAATGGTCAAAGTTATGCCTTACGGATACAACGCCGATAAAATGCTTTCGGCGGGCGGCATGGAAAAGCGCGACGATTTAAAGCTTTATGTTTACGGCAACGAGGAAAGGATAATAGTTTCCGCGGTTTACGACAATCTCGGCAAGGGTGCGTCGGGTGCGGCGGTGCAATGTATGAATATTATGGCAGGTCTCGACGAAACGACGGGACTTGTTTTGGGAGACTGATATGAAATTTATCGACGGTTCAATAACGGCGGCTCAGGGATTTTCGGCAAGCGGAGTTCACGTCGGGATAAGGAAGAACAAAGGTAAAAAAGACCTTGCGCTGATTTATTGCGAGACGCTTTGCGACGCCGCGGCTGTCTATACCATGAATGCGGTTAAGGGTGCGCCGCTCAAGGTTACAAAAAAGCACCTTGAAAACGGAAAGGCGAGAGCCATCTTATGCAATTCCGGCAACGCCAATACGTGCGCCGCAAACGGCGAAAAACTTGCCGAGGACTGTTGCGATATCGTGGCGAAATGCACGGGCGTGGATTCTACCGACGTCATCGTCGCAAGTACCGGAGTTATAGGTCAAACTCTTTCATTGGAGCCGTTTGAAAGCGGAATACCCGTTGCTGCGAAAAAACTTTCAAAAGACGGAAGCACCGACGCGGCAGAAGCCATTATGACTACGGATACGGTAAAAAAACAGTTTGCCGTCGAGTTTGAGATAGGCGGCAAGATATGCCGTCTCGGAGGTATAGCAAAGGGCTCGGGAATGATTGCTCCCAATATGGCGACGCTTTTAGTGTTCGTCACAACCGACGTGAATATTTCATCCGAGATGCTCCATAAAGCTATAAGCGAGGACGTAAAGACGAGTTTTAACATGGTTTGCATTGACGGCGACACGTCCACAAACGATATGTTAACCGTCATGGCAAGCGGTCTTGCCGGTAACGAAAGAATAACTTCGGAAGGGGAAGACTTCGATAAATTCAAAAACGCGCTTAAAGCCGTCACAACGTCGCTTTGCAAACTTATCGCCACGGACGGCGAGGGAGCCTCAAAACTTATCGAGTGCACTGTTGAAGGCGCGAAAGATTATGAGAGTGCACGCAAGATGTGCAAGGCGATAATATCGAGCAATCTGTTTAAAGCGGCAATTTTCGGTGCGGACGCAAACTGGGGCAGGGTGCTCTGCGCGGCAGGATACTCGGGCGCCGAGGCTGATTTTGAAAAAGCTAAAGTGGAGTTTAAATCGCAATCGGGAGAGATAGTCGTGTGCCTTGACGGCGCGGGACTTGAATTCGACGAGGACCTTGCTAAAAAGATATTGACGGAAAAAGAAATAGAAGTCATTCTCACATTAAAAGACGGCAACGGAAAATGTCAGGGTTGGGGCTGTGATTTGACCTATGATTATGTAAAAATCAACGGCGACTATAGAACCTGATAAACAAAAACAAAATTTAAGGCATTAATTAAATCGGCTGCTTAATCTAAAAAGGTTAGTTTTAAGAAGCAATAAAGAGCAGACTCAATCTGAAAAACTAAGCTTTTAAATAGAGATAAATTTGTGAAACTATATCGCTAAAGGTTGGACAAAAAACCTTAAAGCTAAATAAAAGACTATTTTAAACAATTTAATAAAGACGGCTTCTTTAGCCGTAGAAAAATAAAATGGGCGAGACGTCGCCATAGAGGATAAGATGATAAAAAATATCGGAAACGCCGAAAAGGCGGAAATACTGATGCAGGCCTTGCCGTATATTAAAAAATACCACAAACAGACCGTTGTCATTAAATACGGCGGAAATGCGATGACGGACGACAATATCAAAAAGATGGTCATGGGCGACCTTGTGCTGCTCAGGCAAATTGGCGTAAACGTCGTGCTCGTCCACGGCGGCGGTCCTGAGATAAACGATGCTTTAAAGAAGATGAACATCGAAACCGAATTTATAGGCGGGCTTAGAAAGACAGGCGAGGATGCAATCAGCGTCGTGCAGATGGTCCTTGCGGGAAAGGTAAACAAAGACCTCGTCAATCTTATCGAGCTGTGCGGCGGACAGGCGGTAGGACTCTGCGGTATAGACGGAAGAATGATTGAAGCGGACTTTGAAAACAAAGAACTCGGCTTTGTAGGAAAGATAACAAACGTCAATCCCAAGCCCGTGCTCGATATGCTCGAGGCGGGATTTATCCCTGTTGTGGCCAGCGTCGGTTGCGACAAAAAGGGCAATGTTTACAACATAAACGCCGATACGGTTGCGGCAAGACTTGCCGCCGAGCTTAAGGCAATGAGCCTTATTAATCTCAGCGACGTGCCGGGACTTCTTAAAGATAAAAACGACCCGACTACCCTCATTAAGGAAGTAAACGTGAGCGAAACGCTTAAACTTATGAACGAGGGCATTATCTCGGGCGGTATGATACCTAAAGTCAAATGCTGCGTTGAGGCAATCAGGAGAGGCGTAAAGCAGGTATTTATCATAGACGGCACGGTAGAGCACGCCATTCTCGTTGAAATGATGAACGACGAAGGCGTCGGAACGATGTTCCATTAGGAGGAGAGATGACGACTAAAGAATTATCCGACAAATATCTCGTGCCCAACTATGCGAGGCAGGATATAGTCTTGGTAAAGGGGAAGGGCAGCTTGCTCTATGACGAAGACGGAACGGAATACATAGATTTCGGCTCGGGCATAGCGGTAAACGGCCTGGGAATATCTCCCGACGAGTGGCAAGAGGAAGTGATAAATCAAATCAGAACTTTGCCTCATGCGTCAAATCTATATTACAGCAAGCCCCAGGCGATTCTTGCAGAAAAGCTTTGCAATATGACGGGATTTAAAAGGGCGTTTTTTTGCAATTCGGGAGCGGAAGCCAACGAGTGCGCCATAAAGTGCGCGAGGAAATATTCATTTGATAAATACGGAAAGGGCAGAAGCACGATTATTACTTTTGTAAACTCTTTTCACGGAAGAACAATGGCAACGCTCACAGCTACGGCGCAGGACGGTATGCACGACTATTTCTTCCCGTTTTTGGACGGATTTAAATATTTGCCCGCAGGAGATTTCGATAAATTTTCGGAGGGCGTAGACGGCAGCGTATGTGCAGTTATGACTGAATTCGTTCAGGGCGAGGGCGGCGTCATAGCGCAGGATAGAGAGTTTATCAAAAAGGTTTACGACTATTGCAAAAAGCACGATATTTTGTTTATTGCGGACGAAGTTCAGACGGGCAACGGAAGGACGGGCAAACTTTACGCCTATGAGCATTATGAGGTAAAACCCGATATTCTAACTACGGCAAAGGGACTTGGAAACGGACTTCCCATAGGAGCCGTTTTAATGGGAGACCTTGTTGAATATACTCTTTCGGCAGGGACGCACGGAAGCACGTTTGGCGGAAATCTTGTTGCATGCAGCGGTGCCGTCAAAGTGCTGGACAAAATCGATGATAAGCTTTTAAAGGGCGTTAACGAGCGTTCGGAATATATAAAGAGCGAACTTTGTTCGGCGGGCTTTGAGGTCTCGGGACTCGGTTTAATGCTCGGAATAACCTGCAAAGACAAAAATTACGTTATTAAAGAGTGTTTAAAAAGAGGGCTTATCGTTCTTAGCGCAAAAAACAAGATAAGACTTTTGCCTGCGCTCAACATTGATATGAAATTGCTCGAAAAGGGCGTGAAAATATTAAAAGAAGTATTACTCAGCGAGGAATAATATGAAACATTTACTTAAACTTGCCGACCTTACGGGAAAAGAAATCGACAATCTTTTAAATCTTGCCGACCAACTCAAATATGAGCGTAAAAACGGTATACCGCACGAGGTGTTGAAAGGACAGACCCTCGGTATGATTTTTACTAAGTCGTCTACAAGGACAAGGGTATCCTTTGAAACGGGAATTTATCAGCTTGGCGGTCAAGGCTTGTTTTTAAGCTCCGCCGATTTGCAGATAGGCAGGGGCGAGCCGATAAAGGATACAGCCAGAGTTTTGGGAAGATATCTCGACGGCATTATGATAAGAACTTTCAAACAGTCCGACGTTGAAGATTTGGCAAAATATTCGGGTATACCCGTCATCAACGGGCTTACCGACTACTGTCACCCGTGTCAGGTGCTTGCCGACCTTATGACGATAAGGGAAATAAAAGGCTCGCTTAAAGGGCTCAAAATTTGTTTTATCGGCGACGGCAATAATATGGCAAACTCGCTCATTGCCGGAGCGGTAAGGTGCGGTATGAAAATATCGATTGCCTGTCCTTCAAATCACAGACCCGACGAGGCGCTTGTAAAAGAGGGATTTGATTCGGGACTTCTGACATTGACAGAGTCGCCTTTGGAAGCGGCGGAGAATGCCGACGTTGTTTATACCGACGTGTGGGCAAGCATGGGACAGGAAAAAGAAGCGGCGGAGCGTGCAAAAGATTTTAAAGGCTATCAGGTAAACGACCTTCTTATGAGCAAGGCAAAATCGGACGCTATCGTGCTTCACTGTCTGCCCGCTCACAGGGGAGAGGAGATAACCGACGAGGTCATGGAAGCGCACGCAAAAGAAATTTTTGAGGAAGCGGAAAACCGACTCCACGCCCAAAAAGCGGTTATGGTTACTCTTATGAAAAAGTAGTATTTAACCGTAAATTGCGTTTAAATATTTACGGATTGTTAAAATCGCTAAAGAGAAAAATAAAAGGGATTGACAATATGTCAATCCCTTTTTGATTTAAGAAATAACTTTAATCTTCTAAACCTAAAAGATAATCCGTAGAAACCTCCAAAACTTCCGCAAGTTTAATGAGGTTTGATATTGTAGGTTCGTTCACGCCGTTTTCCCAAAAGGATATAATTCCGTTGCTTACTCCTAACAGATTGGCAAGCTCGGGTTGAGATAATCCCTTTTCCGTTCTGAGCGCTTTTAATCTTTCACAAAAAACTTTCAGCATGTTCTTAGTATACTAAAAGCAATGAAAAATAATTGACATTCTTAGTATACCAAGAGTATAATAAATAGAACGAAGGAAAAAGAGAAAGGGGAGAGGCTTATGAGAAAAAAGTTTTGTTTATTCGGTTGTTTAATTCTGGTCATACTTATTTGTTCGGTTACCGTTTTTTCGGGGTGTTCCGATTCAACGAAAAGATACGAATTTGTCGAGGGACCTACTTTAAGCGTGGAATATACTCAATATCTGGGCTATACTGCGACGGTTTCGGGTTGTTTAAAAAATAATACTTCTAAGGAATATACTTACGCATGCGTCACGTTCGGACTTTTCGACGAAAACGGGGTTCAGATCGGGACAGCTTTGGATAATATAAATTATTTACAGCCTAACGGCAGGTGGTCTTTTGAAGCGATATCTTTAGGGGCTTTTGATGTCAAACCTGTTTCCGCTAAATTGGTTAATATCGATATGTGGTAACGAAAAAAGGGAAAATAACAATAGCTAAAATATTTAAACGCACTTTAAAGTGCGTTTTTCATTTGTTTTTAACTGTTCATTAAAAAATTTATAAAATGCCGATGACGATTTCAATTTGATAAATATAGCTTTAACTAAATTGCTATACTTTCAGACACTTTTTTAACGTAAAATTTCATTTTGACAAATAAAAAATATTTGTTTTGGCGGATAGTTAAATTTTATATACCGCTTTTCGTTTTATCTTTAATATCGGCGTTTTTGTCGGGGACAGGACAATCGTCTTTTTTTTCCTTCTTTTTATACAGCACGGCGACGGTTATCGCTATGGCGTAATAGAAGGGGATAAGCAAAAACGCTATCCAAGCCCCGTCTCGGTTCCCGGCTAAAAGAATAAGTTCAAAAATCAATCCGCTCAAAAAAGGGACGTTGAGGATATAAGAGAAAAATACAGCACGGACGACACAAATTCGACGATATTCGGACACTCTCTCGGCGGAGGACTTGCGGCATACTTTGCCACTCAATATGACCCTGTTAAGGGCGAGGATAACCCGTTTTCAAACTTTGTCATTGTGGACAACGGATATGTGGATTATTATAATCGCCATTTTGCCGACCTCGAAGAAGCGATGACGGCAAATGATGGAAAGACGCATTGTGAAGTTAACGTATACCGTATCTGGGGCGGAGCGGTTAATCCGCCTGCAAACGAAGAACAGTTCGGACTTTATGAGCAGATAGCCGAAAAGAACTGGGAAGGCATTAACAGTTACTTCTATCTTCCCGAAGGGGCAAATCATTCGGATACACATACGATAGGATTGGATAACGGCTTAAATTTAATACTCGGCAAAAAAATAGGTTTAACTCAAAGCTTATGAAAAAAGTCAGCATAAGTTAGGCAGCGTCCTTGAAAAAGGATAAAAAATTTGTTTTGCTCTAAAGCACAGACAAAAAAGCCCGATAAACTCGGGCTTTTTTAATGGCTTGATTAAAAGGCAACGGCTATTTTCTTTTGCTTTTAAAACTAAAAAATCCGTGTTTTGTTTTTTGCGTCTGTGCCTCGCCGCAAGAAGTCGACTCATCTTGCGATATATCCTGTTCGGACAAATTAACTTGGTTTTCGTCTGCCCCGTCTAAAAGTTCGGCATTGCCTTTTTCGGCAAAAGAAACCTTATCTGAAGTTTTCAAGCAAGTCGAATTATCGCCGAAAGAGCCGGGCGCATCGGTTAAATCCGATGAACAGCCCGTATAATCGCTTTTTGCGCAAGCTTGCGAATTCGCATCGCTTTCCGATATAACGGAATCGGAAATTTCAGTTTCGTCAGAATTGCCCGTATCCGTTGCCTTTGATTGCCCGGACAAATCTGTCGAGACGTCTGCGATTATATTGCCGTCCGCATTCTGCGAGGCTTGCTTTTGAAGTTTTTCCTCTTTAAGCAACAGTTTATCAAATTTTGTCGTCTTGAGAAAAATGAGCGACATAGCCGTGGAAACTGCCCAACCGATAGGCCACGCCCACCATATTCCTACCGTTCCGAATAGCGGAGAGAATACCTCGGCAAGGATAACCCTTAAAATTAAATCGGTAAAAGTGGCGATGAGATATTTGCTCATTATGCCCACGCCTCTCAAGACTCCGTCCGCCACAAGTTTGGCTGTCAGCAAAACGTAAAAAGGCGATACAATGGTAAGGAACTGAACGCCGTAGTCAAGCGCACTGCTTGTTACATCTTGCATAAATATCAATAAAATATATTTGCCCGCAAATACGTAAATCAAAGTCAGCGGAATGGCAAGCGTCCATACAATGCCTAAGCCGGAAAAAAATCCCTTTTTAATTCTGTCGGGCTTTTTAGCTCCGAGATTTTGGCTTGTAAAGTTCGAAATTCCCGTAGAAAGAGTAGAAAAGGAGGTTGTGACCAAATTGTTCATCTTTATCGCAGCGGAGTAGCCCGCCATGACGCTCGTTCCGTAGGCGTTTATTACGCTTTGAATGATAATATTTCCGACCGATATAAAGCTCTGTTGAATTATGCTCGGAACGGCTATCATCGCCGTTTGCTTTAATACGGGGACGGAAAAAATTTTGATTTTTCCTTCCGTCTTAACTTTTTTGAGCCTGAGCAACACAAACAGCATCGAAAGAGCGCAGCTTACGCCCTGGCATAAAAATGTGGCCCACGCAACGCCAGCCACTCCCATATTGAATACGGAGACGAATAGAATGTCAATTCCTATATTTGCAAGCGATGACGCGGCAAGGAAGAAAAACGGCGTTTTACTGTCTCCCATTGCGGAAAAGATACCCGTGGATATGTTGTAAAAAAATACGAACGGCAATCCCCAAACATATATATCGAGATAAAGTTTTGAATCCGCCAAAATTTCCAAAGGCGTATTGATTGCCAAAAGAATCGCCTTGCTTGCTAAAAGACCGACAAGCATTAAGACGGCGCAGAGCACCGCTCCGGAAATCCAGGTGGTAAACACAGCGGTTTTCATATCGTTAAATCGTTTCGCGCCGAAATAACGTGATACTATAACCGAGCATCCGACGTTGCAACCGAAAGCGAACGCTATAAAAATTAAAGTTATTTCATAGCTGTTTCCGACCGCGGCAAGGGCGTTGTCGCCTATAAACTTGCCTGCGACGAAACTGTCGGCAAGGTTGTAGAGCTGTTGAAAGATAATACTGCCGAACAGAGGCAGGCAAAATTTCCATAAAACCGAAGTCGGCTTGCCTACCGTTAAATCCTTATTCACTTTATTCTCCTATGTATTAAACATAAATTTTTTCGTTTAAGATTATATATACTTTATTTTTAAAAAGTCAAACGTATGCGATTTTTAAAAAAGGGAATTGTTTCCTATAAAGATATTTGTCAAATTTAATTGCTGTCTGTCAGACAAACAGACAAAAAAATTAAGCCGTTATTGCTTTTCGGCAAAAAAATTAAAAGACGGGTTTTACCTTTACATTTGAATTAAAAGATAGTATATTTATTGCGACAAACAAAAAAGATAATAAGGCAATGCTTTTAAAGGGCATTTTGCAAAGGAGAAAGTATGACGGAAAGCGGAGTAATTGCTTTAGTCAGTATCGGCTTATCGGCAATAGTTTCAATAGCCGTATCGTTGATATCTGCTATTTTAGGTTATAAGATAAACAAGAAAAAAGAAATTTTTAACGATAAAAAAGCCTGTTTGTTAGACGCTCTCGTCACGCTCGAGCACGTAATTGCAAAACGTAAATTTGTCGAAAACGGAAAACAGATTGTCCCGGATACGGATATCAAACTTAGCGACGGTCAGATTGCCGATAAAGCGAGAGAGTGCATCGATAAGCTTGCTATTTATTGCGTCAACCCTAAAATTGCCGAAATCTATATGGACGTTGTTGTAAACGGAAATACAAAACCGGATAATTATAATCTTTTCAGAAACTTATGCAGAAAAGAATTAGGTTTAAAAGATATAAATCTCGGCAGTCAAAACGCATTTTTGGTGGGCATAAATACAAATCAAAAAGAGGGTTTCAATTAATACGAATATTTATATTCCAAATTAGCTTCAGCGAAAGTTTAAAAAATAAAGTTATAAAAAATAAACTAAGTAAGCCAATTTGCATAAATCAGGACAATTGAAACAGGTCAGGACAAATGAAACGGAGCAAGGCGATTGAAGCAGGGCAAAACAATTGAAGCAGGATAGGACAAATAAAACAGAGTAGCACAATTGATACAGAGTAAGAAAATCAAAACAGAGTATAACAATCTAAACAGAGTATAACAATCTAAACAGAGTAAGACAATCAAAACAGAGTAAGACAATTTATATAAAGTAAAAAAAAAGAGGCAAAGCCTCTTTTATTTTTTATTTAATAAACGTTATTCGTTTGCCGCGTCGAGTACCTCTTGGTCGGCTACCGTTGCGCCGAAAGGCATAAGTGAAAGTTTTGCGAACTTAAAGCATTGTTTGCCGAACGGAATACCGATAATCGTTATGCACCAAAGCACGCCGGCGAGAACAAATCCTATGCACAGTTCCAATCCGCCGAAGATTATCCAGATTATGTTCAGGATAATGTGTTTAGCGAAATCGAGGTCAACGCCTTTGCCGAACGGCCATATGATGAGTCCTGCGAGTTTAAAGCATTGTTTGCCGAACGGAATACCTATTATCGTTATACACCATAAGATGCCTAAAAATGCGTATGCAATACCGAGCCACAGTCCGGTAAGTATCAACCAAAGAATGTTTCCTAAAGTTTTCATTTGTCCCTCCGATTAATTATTTACGCTTTATATTTTAACATGATAAGAAAAAGCGGGCAATATAAAATTAAAATATTTAAGAATTTAATTTGATTAAAGGCGATGTCTGAATCAGGATAAAATTTAACCTTTATGCAAAAAGGGCAAAGTGTGATTTTGCGAAAATCAATCAAGTGGCAGGATTTTCGCAGAGAAAAATTTGAGGTCGATAATCAGAAGTTTGTTGCGCAAAGTAGGTTCGCCCAAAAGCGTTTTGGCGGCTTCCGCCACTTCGCAGCTTGCAATGGTAGAAGCAACGAAACCAAGCACGGGAGGATGCTGTTCGGTTGTCGATTCCCCGAAAATTTTGTCCATAGTATTATCCCCGGGAAATATGACGGAAACTTGTCCGTGCCAATGCGATACGCCGCCCGTTACCATGGGAATACCGCGTTTTTCGCAGGCTTTTTGAAGTATGAAGCGAGTAAGTATATTGTCAAGACAATCTATAACAAGGTCGCAATTTTGAATAATGTCGTATGCGTTAAGCTTCGTGATAGGGGTAGGATATGTAATCACTTTACTGAGACGTTGTTGGTTTATCTGTTGAGAAGCGACAACGGCTTTGTTTTTACCCATAGTTTTGACGTTGCAGTAAAGCTGACGGTTGATATTGCTCGGCTCAAATTCGTCGCAGTCGCAAAGCACGAGATGTCCTACGCCGAGACGGCTTAGCATATCGGCACAATAGCAACCCAAACCGCCGCAACCCGCAACGAAAACCGTTTTGGAACCGAGAACGGCTTGTTCCTCTTCGGATATAGCTCCTATATTTCTGTTTTCCGTTAATTTTAACAAATTTTTTGATATCTCCTTTAGTTCAATTATAAACAATATACATATGTTTTGTCAATAAGGCAATCTTTCGGACAAGCGGAGAGCATGGCTTATACCGCTTTAAAATTTAACACGCAAGTAAGCATAATGCGTATAAAGAGCAGGCAATTTAAACTCTTAAAACGAATTTTGAAGGTAGTTTTTATATTAACGTAAATACAAATACTATATTGAAAATAAGAATACAAGGTGCTATAATATAATATAATTGGTAAACAAGTTTAATAACTCGATTGACCGATTTTTTTAGGAGGGGGATTATGCCTACAAAATACGGCGGTTACTGCGGCAGAGTGTTAAAGATAAATCTGTCCGACAGAACGTATGAAGATTATCCTTTAAACGATAAAGATTACCGAGATTTTCTGGGCGGTAAGATTTTGGCGGCAAGGATAATTTATGATTTTATAAAAAAACCCATTGATCCGCTCGGAGAAGAAAATATAATAGTTATATCTTCCGGACCGTTAAACGGAACGGGTTGTCCGTCCTCGTCCAGATTTAACGTGAGCACCATTTCACCGCTTACGGGGATTTTGACAAGTTCCAATTGTGGCGGCGGATTTGCGCTTGCTATGAAAAGGGCGGGCTATGACGCGCTTATTCTCACGGGAAAGAGCAAGGAGTTTATTTATCTCGAGATAAACGAAGACGAAATCAAATTTCTTTCGGCGGAGCACCTTAGAGGTATGCACACGTCTAAAACGCAGGAAACGATAGGCGGAACAAGCGGAAAGATAGTCATAGGTCCTGCGGGAGAAAATCTCGTCAGATACGCCTGCGCCGTGAGTGACGACAGAGCGGCGGGCAGAGGCGGCGTCGGTGCCGTTATGGGCAGCAAAAATCTGAAAGGTATTGCTATTTCGGGCAATAAAAAGCTTGAAATTCATAATCCCGAAAAACTTAAAGTCATCAAAAAGAGATGGACGGAAAGGCTAATCAATCATCCGCTCACAGGAAAGCAGCTCCCTAAACTCGGAACGGCGGCATTGCTTTCGGCGATGAATCAAAAACATATCCTTGCCACTAAAAACTTTTCGACGGGAAGATATGAAGATTATAAAAAGGTCAGCGGAGAGGAACTTGCCGAAAAGTTTTTGATAAAAAACAAAGGCTGCGTTTCCTGTCCGATAAAATGCGCACGAGTCGTCGACCTTGACGGTATGACGGTCAAAGGACCTGAAGTGGAAATAATGGGACTTATGGGCGCAAACATTTTAAACAACGACCTGCACGAGATAGTCAAGTGGAATTATGAAATGGACGAGCTGGGTATGGATACGATTTCCTGTTCGGGAACGATAGCGTTTGCTATGGAGCTTAACGAGAAGGGTATGTGGGACAGCGGACTCGTTTTCGGAAAGACGGACAACATCTCCGAAGTGTTAAAGGAGATTGCGACAAGAAGCACCGAAAGGGGGGATATGCTTGCAAACGGCTCTAAGTTTTTGATGGAAAAGTTTGGCGGAGAGGATTTTTGTATTCAGGTTAAAGGAATGGAACTTTCCGCATATGAACCCAGAGGTGCGGTAGGACAGGGACTCGGATATTCCGTTTCCAACAGGGGCGGCTGTCACCTGAACGCAGGATACGAAGTCGTCGTCGAAGGTTTGGGTCTTACAATAAATCCTTATACGAGGCACGGAAAGGCGCAGATAGCGATTATGTTTCAAAATCTTATGGAAGCGGTAAGTGCGGACGGGAACTGCCTGTTTACCACTTATGCGTTTTTCCCTCCGTTTTTATTCAAGAAACCCAACAGTTTTCTTTCAAGAGCCGTAAACGGAATGTTGCCATATCTTGGCGGAGTGTTAAAGATAATCAATAAATATCCTCATCTGATGCACGTCAATTTAAAATCGATGCTTCCTCATCCGCTTGCCATCAACGCGACGACGGGAATGCGCCTCACCATGGGAGATATGCTAAAAATAGGTGCAAGGGGCTTTAACCTCGAGCGTATTATAAATACGAGATTGGGCATTACCGAAAAGGACGACAAACTGCCGAGTCGGTTGACGGATGAAGAGCAGATACCCGGAGACAAGCGCACTAAAGTTCCGCAAAAGGCGCTTAAAAAAGATTTTTATAAGGGCAGAGGCTGGGACAAAAACGGTTTTGTCAAAAAATCGACTATGAGATATTACGGGCTGGATAAATTGGAGGATATAGGGAAAAGAAACTTGCAGTCCGATTAGTATTGTTTAACAGGGGGAAATATATGGTTAATGTAGAATTTTTCGGTCTATACCGATTAAGTTACGGAATTCAGCAATGTTCGCTGGAAGCGAAAAACGTAAAGGAGCTTTTTAAAAAGTTGTATGAAATGAATCCCGTATATACCGTGAAGGAATTAAAAAACGCCATAATTTACGTCAACGACGTTAATTTTATTAAGCTTAAAAAATACAGGACAAAACTTGCCGACGGCGACAAAGTTTTGATAATGAGTCCTGCTTCGGGAGGTTGATATGTTTACGGCGGCAGTCATTACAGTGAGCGATTCTGCATTCAACAGGACGCGAGAAGATACTTCAGGCGGTGAAGTCAAAAATATTTTGCAGCAAAACGGCTTTGAGGTGATTGCCGCAACGGTTGTTCCGGACGACGTCAAAAAGATTGCCAAAGCGATAAAGGGATTTTGCAAACAGGGCATAAATCTTGTCGCCACCACGGGCGGAACGGGTTTTTCGTCAAGAGACGTAACGCCCGAAGCAACGGCGCGTGTGGCGGACAGGCAGGTCCCCGGAGTTGCGGAAGCGATGAGATTAAATTCGATGCAATACACCTCAAAAGCTATGCTCAGCCGAGGAATCTGCGCGATAAAAGACAAAACCGTCTTACTCAATCTGCCGGGTTCGCCCAAGGCTTGCGTGGAGAATCTGTCCTACGTCATCGAGCCTTTAAAACACGGTATAGAAGTCTTGCTCGGCAATGTAAAGGAGTGCGCCCGAAAATGATGAACGTCGTTTCCTATAAAAAGGCGATAGAACTTTTTACCGAGAATTTTTCAAAAATCTTAAAAATGGAAACGCTGCCCGTCGATGAGGCGATAGGCAGAGTGCTTTCCGCAGACGTTTTCAGCGAGGAAAATCTGCCCGCTTACAGGCGTTCGACGGTGGACGGTTACGCATTGAACAGCAAAGACGCTATGGTTTGTTCTCCGTCTGCGCCGTCGGTATTAAAAACAGTCGGTTCGATAGAGATGGGGCAAATACCGCAAAAAAAATTGTGCAGAGGCGAATGCATGTATATTCCAACGGGCGGAGCGTTGCCCGACGGAAGCGACTGTGTGGCGATGACAGAACAAACCGAGCTTTTAGGCGACGAGGCGGTATTTTCTACTGCGTTTTCTCCTATGCAAAACGTTGTCGAAGTCGGCGAAGATTTTAAAAAAGGTGACAAAGTCGCGGCAAAGGGAACGTATCTTTCTCCGAATGTAGCTTCCGCTATAGCCGGGACGGGTTGCAAAAAAGTTGATGTTTTTAAAAAGCTTAAATATTATATAATTTCGACAGGCGATGAACTTGTCTCCTATGACGGTGAACTTCCTTTGGGAAAAATAAGGGACGTAAACACGATTTTACTTAGTGACGCTTCTCCGCTTTGGGAGTGCTGCGGCAAAGCGAGAGTGGGAGACGATTATGAACTTTTAAAAAAGACGGTGCTCGAAGCGACAAAAACTTCCGACGTCGTATTGCTTAGCGGAGGAAGCTCTGTGGGGAAACAGGACTATACGGAGCGTCTGCTTTCCGATTTCGGGGAAATATTTTTGCGTGGCGTTGCAATAAAACCGGGGAAGCCGACTGTGGCGGCGAGCTCGGGGCGGAAAATGTTTATAGGTCTGCCCGGACACCCCGCCGCGGCATTTACCGTTTTAAAGACAGTTTGTCTTAAAGCTTATGAAGAGCTTTTGGGAATGAAAGAACGCATAAAGATAAGGGCTATAAGCGATATAAATTTCGCGGGAGGAAAGGGCAGGACCCTGATTATGCCCGTCAGACTTTATGAAAGTGCCGATAAACTATACTTCTCGCCTCTATTCGGCAAATCGGGAATGGCAGGTTCGATAGCTTCGGCAGACGGATTTGCGGTAGTGCCGGACCGTATCGAGGGAATAGACAAAGGGGAAACCTTGGATATAGAACTACTATGAGAAAAACTTATATTGAAAACAACGACCCGTCGTTATACGATGAATATTTAAAAGCATTCAAAGACAAACTGACGGAAACGGAAATAGTAAAGACGGAAGACTCGCTTGGCAGAGTGACGGCAAAGACGGTGTTTGCCAAAGTTTGCGACCCGTGTTTCAACGCTGCGGCTATGGACGGAATTGCGGTGTTGAGCCAAAAATGCTCGTCCGCTTCCGAAAAGACGCCTGTCCGACTTGTCGAGGGAAAAGACTTTGTTTACGTCAATACGGGAAACAAAATCTATCATCCGTATGACGCCGTCATTATGATTGAGGACGTAGCCGTTATTGATGAGCAAACGGTGGAGATAAGAGAGGCGGTGCACCCGTGGCAACACGTCAGAGTCAAGGGCGAGGGAATCGTCGCTCAGGAGATGGTATTGCCTTTAAAAAGGAAAATCCGCCCCGTGGACGTCGGAGCAATATACGCATCGGGGAATACCGAGGTGACGGTCTATAAAAAGCCTTGCGTAGGCATTATAACTACGGGAGAAGAAATGGTGGACAGTCCGGATATGCTTACCGACGGAAAACTTTTAGAGAGCAATTCCCGTCTTTTCGGGGCGCTTATATCCTCATACGGCGGCAGATATAAAAGATATCCCACCGTAAAGGACGACCCTTCATCGCTCGGCGACGCTCTTGACAGAGCATTGACCGAAAACGATATTGTCATAGTCAACGCCGGAAGCAGCGCGGGCACAAAAGATTTTGCCTGCTCGGTCATAGGCGAAAAGGGTGAAATATTTTTGCACGGACTTGCAATCAAGCCCGGCAAGCCTACCATATTGGCGACTTGTAAAGGAAAGCCCGTCCTCGGCGTGCCCGGGTATCCCGTATCGGCATATCTTGTCGTAGAGCTGTTTTTAAAGCCGCTTATATATTCGTTTGTCGGTCTCAGCTGCACAAATGACGAAACCACGGTAAATGCTACCGTCACTAAAAACATAGTCAGCAGTCTCAAAAACACCGAGTATATCAGAATGTCAATGGGAAAAGTCGGAGGAAAACTTGTGGCCACCCCCTTGGAGAGAGGTGCGGCGCAAATTATGAGTCTTGTAAAGGCGGACGGCATTTTGAAGATAGACCGCTTCAGTGAGGGGATAACCGCGGGAAACGAGGCGGAAATAACGCTTTGCAGACCGATAGATACGATTGAAAAAAATCTTGTCGTGACGGGAAGTCACGACCTCATAATCGACGTCATTGGCGAAACCGTTCCGCTGACGGCGGCACACGTCGGAAGTATGGGCGGAATATTTGCGCTTTCCAAAAAGGAATGCCATATAGCGCCTATTCATTTGCTTGATTTGAATACGGGCATTTATAATATATCCTACGTCAAAAAATATTTTGAGGGCGAAAAGATGCTTTTGATAAAAGGCGTGGGCAGAACGCAGGGGCTCATAGTCCAAAAGGGAAACCCCAAAAACATAAATTGCATACAGCAGATAGTAAACGAAAATATTCCGTTTGCCAACCGTCAGAAAGGGGCGGGCACAAGGCTTTTGTTTGATTATATGCTATCTCAAATCGGGGCGGATTCTTCTATGGTAAACGGATATGAAAAGGAATATGCCACTCACCTTGCCGTCGGTATGGCCGTCGAGGCGGGAGCGGCAGACGCAGGTATGGGCGTTAAGAGCGCGGCAAACTGTCTCGGGCTTGATTTTATTCCTCTTCGTGACGAGGAATATGATTTTTTAATCAGAAAGGAAGATTTTTCCGACCCGCGCATTAAAGCATTTTTTGAGTATATAAAGAGCGAAGAATTTAAAGAGCGAATAAAAGCGTTCGGCGACTATACCGTCAAAAACATAGGGGAAGTTATCGAGATATGACAGACAGCTTTGGCAGAGAGATAGATTATATGAGGGTGTCCGTCACGGATAAATGCAATCTTAACTGTTTTTATTGTAAGTCGGGTCCCGCCAAGCGTTTAAGTCACGACGACGTTTTGTCCATCGAAGATTTTTCTGCCGTAGTCAAGGCTTTTTGCGAAGTCGGAGGAAGAAAGATTCGCATAACGGGCGGTGAGCCTTTGGTCAGAAAGGGCGTTTTGACGCTTGTAGAAAACGTTGTCGAATGCGGAGTAAAAGCGACTATGACAACAAACGGCACGCTATTAAAAAACTATGCTCACGATTTAAAGAATGCGGGATTGAATGAAATAAACGTCAGCCTCGACACTTTGGATAAAGATAAATATTTTAAAATAGGCGGAGGCGATTTGGATTCCGTCATCGAGGGCATAGAGCTTTGTTCCGCTCTCGGGTTCAAATTGAAGATAAACGCCGTGCTTTTAAAAGGTATAACCGATGAAATATATCCGCTTGCCGAATTTGCTCGGAATGTGGGAGCGTCTTTAAGGTTTATCGAGCTTATGCCTTTTGAAGCAACGGAAAGATATTTTTCTCAAAGATTTATTTCCGCAAGCGAGGTGGCAAACAGGTTTGACCTCGTCAAAACAGATAGGAGAGGGCACGTCACCTATTATAAATCGAAGATGGGAGAAATAGGCTTTATTACTCCGCTCAGCGATAAGTTTTGCTCTTCCTGCAACAGGCTGCGTCTCACATGCACGGGAATGCTTATGCCTTGCTTACATTCGTCCGTTACCTTTGACACAAAGCCTTATATCGGCGACGGCGAAAAACTCAAAAATCTTTTGAAACAGGCGGCACAAGCAAAACAGGAATGTCACAGGCTTGACGAGGGCATTTTACAACACGGACAAATGTCGAGCATAGGAGGATAAATCGTGGAATTTTCGCATATAAACGATAAGGGTTTTGCCAAAATGGTGGATATCTCATCGAAGGCTGACACGGCAAGAAAAGCGGTTGCAGAGGGTAAAATCTCAACAACGGAGGAAGTTATCGAGGCGGTAAAGGGCAACAGACTTAGAAAAGGCGAAGTATTAAACACCGCTCTCGTGGCAGGGGTTACGGCGGCAAAGAGGACTTGGGAGCTTATTCCTATGTGTCATAATATACCGCTTAGTTCGGCTGAGATAGATTTTGAATATGAAACAAACGCCATAACAGTAAGAGCGTGTATAAAGTGCAATGCGCCCACGGGAGCCGAGATGGAGGCTTTGACAGCCGTTTCGGTTGCGCTTTTGACGATATACGATATGATTAAATCGGCAGACAAGTCGGCAGTCATAGAAAAGGTGCGCCTTATAGAAAAGAGCGGCGGAAAATCCGGCGAGGTGAGATATGATTAAAGGAAAACTGATTGCAGTAAATATAAGTCAAAAAAAGGGAGTGAGCAAAACGCCCGTCGAATTCGGCGTGCTGGTTGAAGATTTCGGGATTGAGGGAGATTCGCACGCAGGTCCCGGCATAAGGCAGGTAAGTCTGCTGTCTAAAGAGAGCATAGAAAATTTCAAAAAGAACAAACGTGACGTCGTGGGACTTTGCGAGGGCAAGTTCGCCGAAAATCTTACTACCGAGGGTATTTGCCTTTATGAGTTACCCGTCGGCACCGTCATTAAAATAGGCGAGGCGGAGTTGGTTGTTTCACAGATAGGGAAAAAATGTCACGCCGACCAAGGCTGTGAAATAGCAAAAAAATACGGCGTCTGCGCTATGCCCAAAGAGGGAATTTTCGCTACCGTCAAAAAGGGAGGGAAGATTTTTCCCGGCGACGAGATAACGGTAACAAATTAAAACGGCAAAGACTTGAAGCGTAATCGGGCTTTTTGACGTGTAGGGAAGTTGAAAGATAAAAGGCTTTAGGCTTTGACGTTTTTTAGCCATAAAGTTAAATAAAGATTTAAAAATTCAATTTTAAGATTAAAAGCCAAGATATTCAATTTTAAGATGTTCAATTAAAAATCCGTGTGGAAACTCAAAAACGCCTTTGCTTTTTCCGTTTGCGGTTCTTTAAAAAATTCCGTTGTCGGAGTTATTTCTTCAATTATTCCTTTTTCGATATATACAACGTAGTCGGATATCGCTTTTGCCTGTCGTAGCGAGTGCGTGGCGATAATCATGGTAGAGCGATGAGAGCTTTGATAATCTCTTATCATTTCTTCGGCAGTCAGCGTAGAGTTGATGTCCAAAGACGCCGTCGGTTCATCGAGCAGCACCAATTTATAATCGCCCATAAAGAGTCGGCAAATTGCAAGCTTTTGCGTTTCACCGCCTGACAGGCGAGAAGCGTTTTTGTTGACGTATTGAACAAGGTCAAACTTTTTCAGCATCACGAGAGCGTCGGCAAGAGCGTCTTTGCGGTATTTGATTTTACGGGATAAAAGCATATTGTTTTTGACGCTCATATCGAAAGCATAGTTTTTTTGAGGAAGGTATCCTACTGATTTTAGCTTTAATCCGTCACATTCGATTTTACCGTTAAACTTTATAAGCGAAGCCACGCACTTTAAAAGAGTGCTTTTTCCGCTTCCGTTACTTCCTATAATCGCATATATGTTGTTTCTTGCAAAAGAGACGTCCCTGACGTCGAGCACGGTTTTTTTATTGTATTCTTTGTATGCGGTTACGTTTATCATTTCTTTTTAAGTCCTGCCTGAAGAAGGGAAGCGACGACGTTTAAGCCGAGCACTATGAGTATGAGAATAATTCCCAATGCAACGGCAAGCTGAAACTGTCCCGTGTTATAGTTTAACGCAATGGCAGTCGTCATGACCCTCGTTTTGTGAAGTATGTTTCCGCCTACTATCTGCACTGCGCCCACTTCCGCAATAGAGCGGGCAAACGCAAACAGATATACGGCTATAAGCTGAAATTTGCACTCGTTTAGCGCAAGCAAAAACGTCTTTGTCCTTGACAGTCCCATTCCGTATGCCGTCTCTTTCATCGCTTTTGTGGTCGCGCCCACGGCGTTTTCCGTCATACCCGCCACGATAGGTGTGATTAACACGACTTGCGCTATGACCATAAGTTCGACGGAATATATAAGCCCCGATGCACCGAAAGGCCCCGTGCCGGAAAACAGCATATAAATTAAAATTCCCACGGCGACGGCAGGCAGTCCCATAAGCGTCCGAATTACGGTGACCACCGCCTTTTTGCCGGGGAATTCGTTAAGTGCGATAAGTATGCCCACAGGTACTCCTATCAAAAAGGAATATACCGAACTTTGCAAACTCATCAAAAGTGTGGTAGAGACAATTTCGGAAAGCAGCTTGTCGCCTGCTCCCATGAGCTGAAACGCTTTTGAAAAGGATTCTAAAATGCTCTCCCACATAGTCGTCTTTAGCCTTTGGTATTATAGTTGTTTGCCATGGTAAGGCAAGCTCCCATACCTTGTCCTGCCGAGATATACCACGACGCCATTGTCTTGCCGTCCGACGATGCCGGGGCAACGGAAGAGGCTCCCGAGGTTATGGATATGTCGACCAAGGGCAAATCCGTTCCTTGCCAAAGTTTGACCTCGGCATTATGCGTGCCGGATGCGTCGCCTCTCGATATAAAATTATATCCGCCGTCGGCTATAGCCTTAAGTGCCTCATAGATGTCTGCGCAGTCGGAAACTTTTGCGGGGTCGGATTTAGGTCCTATAAGCACAAAGTAGTTATACATAAAACTGACTCTTTGGGGATATGCGCTGTCATAAACGTCGCCCGAAAGCCCCTCAACCGTGCGGGCAAAACCCGAGTCGATAAACTCTTTTTCGGATGACGCCGAGTGAACTAAAATGAGGTCGGCGTTGCCTTTCTCTGCCGCCTGAATTGCGGCGCCTGTTCCCGCGGAAGACACCTCGATGTCAAATCCCGTCTCTGCTTCAAATTTTTCCGAAAGGTAGTCAAGCAAGCCCGTATCGTTTACGGAAGTCGTGGTAGAAATACGAATTTTTTGTGTGTCAGACGCCGTGCAACGGAGACTGTCCAAATCGGCGTCGCAGGTTTGCGCTTCGTCAATCAAATAGAAAAGCGATTCGCCGTAATCCGATTTTCCGAAGTCGGCAATGAGCGCCCTGGTTGAGGCAAGGCTCATCCATTTGATAAAACTGTCGGCGCCTTTTTCGTTAATCGGAGTTTGCAAAGCTGTTCCGAATCCGCTTCCGTCACCGTCAACAGCTATCATCGTGTAGGTGTTCATCAATGCCGAATCCTGTTCAAAGAGAAGGGTGAGAGAAGGTATTTTGTCGCCTTCCGCGTTTTTCTTGTAGGCAAGATAAGTTCCCTTGTCGCTCAGAACGTATGCGCCTTTTTCAACCGGCGTTTCGTTACAAGCGGTAAACAGAGCGAAAACTAATGCCAAAGAAAAAATGCACAAAAAAATTGCTAAAATTTTCCGTTTCATAAAAGTTCTCCTTTCCGCAATGGGAGGCTGTATCGTTTCCAATACAACCCCGGTCTTTAATCCGTAGCGGACGCCTTAGGATATAAAGACTCGGAGGACGCAGCTGAATATTTCTGCATCTTATAAATTATTATATCACAGCATAGATTATATTTCAATAAGCTTTTAGCTGATAACAGCTAATAAAAACAGGCAGACTCTTTTTTCTTGCAATGCGCTCAGGGCGGTTGTATAATTTAAGCGGAGGAGCCTATGTTAACTTACACTTATTTCGCCAAAGACGATTTCAGGCTTGTAGATAAGCCTTTTCCCAAAATCGAAAACGATACGGACGCTATCGTCAAAGTTACGCTTAGCAGTATATGCACCAGCGACTTGCACATATTGCACGGCTGCGTTCCGAAAGCGGTTAAAGGCATAACGGTAGGACACGAGGCTGTCGGAGTCGTCGCCGAAGTCGGCAGCAAAGTCAAAAACGTAAAGGCAGGCGATAGGGTATCTGTCAATGTGGAAACCTTTTGCGGAAAGTGTTGGTTTTGCCGCCGAGGATATGTAAACAACTGCGTTTCGCCTCAGGGCGGTTGGGCAATGGGCTGCCGTATCGACGGAATGCAGGCTCAATACGTCAAAGTTCCTTTTGCCGATAACGGCTTGACGGTGATTCCGCAAAACGTGACGGACAGGCAGGCTCTTTTGGCGGGAGATATTTTAGCAACGGGATATTGGGCGGCTAAAATTTCCGAAATAGAAAAGGGTGACGACGTCCTCGTCATAGGAGCAGGTCCGACAGGAATATGCTGTATGCTCTCAGCACTTTTAAAAGAGCCTAAACGAGTTTATATATGCGATGTGGATAAATCAAGACTTGATTTTGTTGCAAGGCACTATCCCCAAGCAATACCGCTTAGTGCAGACGAAGTTTTAGCAAGGCTTATCGCCGATTGTCCAAGAGGCGGTGCGGACAGAGTGATAGAGGCGGCAGGAACGCCCGACTCTTTTAAGCTTGCCTGGCAGGCGGCGCGTCCGAACGGCGTGGTATCGGTTATAGCAATGTATGACGCTGCTCAGATTTTGCCTTTGCCCGATATGTACGGCAAAAATCTTACGTTTAAAACGGGCGGAGTGGACGGCTGTGACGCCAAAGAAATTCTGTCGCTTATATCCGAGGGCAAACTTGACGCGTCGGCACTAATTACACACACTTTTAATCTTTCCCAAGCCCCTAAGGCTTACGACCTTTTTGCCTCTCGCCGAGACGGAGTGATGAAAGTAGCTCTCGATTGCCGGAAGTGATTTTAGAACAAAAAAAAATTAAAGCGGTTTTAAACATTAAGCACAATTAAAACATTTTAATTGTGTAAAATTGTTTGGTGCAAAAGCTATACCGCTTAAGATTTGTATTCCGAAAAACTGTTTAAAACTATTTTTGATTTATTTTTTCATAGGCTTACATTATCTAAAATTTAAAAATAATTGCTTTAATAGCTCTTTTCTTTCGGCATTTAAAAATTTCTCTATTGCAAAAAACTTTAATTTTATAAAGACGTCGCTTTGCTCGTCAAATTATTTGAAATTAAATAATGGAATTTTGTCATTCGTTTATTCTATAGCTTATAAAGATTTAAATATTAACCATATATGTGTTTGAGAATTAAAAGACAAAAGTAATATAACAAGAATACAAATAATAAGATTTCTTATTATTAAGGGAGCGGCTATGACTTCATTTCATCAACTGATTATGAAAACGCATTTATCCTTCGCCAAAAGGGTGCTTGCAGAAACGCAGAAATTGGGACTGAGTGCGGGACAGCCTAAAATATTGGAGTTTTTACTTGAGGTAGACAGTGTGGAACAAAAAACGATTGCGATACACTGCGAAATCGAACCTGCTACGGTGGGAACGATTTTATTGGGCATGGAGTCAAAAGGGCTAATCGTCAGAAAAAGAGAAAACGACAACCGCAGGTCGCTGTTTGTAAGTCTGACGCCCGAGGGTAGGGAATACGCTTTAAAGGTTAAAGAAATTTTTGACAGAAACGACAAAGAGATTTTTTCAAATTTTTCGGATGACGAAGTCGAAACGCTTAAAAATTTATTAAACAGAGTTTTTGATAACATTAAAATAGAGATGTGATTATGGAAAAAGAACTTGTCAAACGCGATGACGTTAGCGAAGAAAAACCGTTACAATTAAACTCTTCATCAGACGGACAAGACGAAGACTTTCGGTTGGGAACTGACGAAAGTGTAGAGATAAAGTCTGAAGGTCAAAATAATATCGATGAGTGCGCTGACGAAGACGAAAAGCCCGTTTATGCAGAGTCGGAAAACAAAAGAGACAAGATAAAAAAGGCAGTGATAGATTGCCTGAAAAGGTCGGTATTCCTATTTATCGGTCTTTTTATAATGGCATTCGGAGTTTCCTTTTCAATAAAAGCGTTACTTGGAACGTCACCTGTTTCAAGTATACCTAACGTAGTTAGTATCGTATCGGGATTGAGCGTAGGAATGACAGCTATAATAGTGACGCCATTATAGTTTTGATTCAAATTCCGATTTTAAGAAAAAAGTTTAAATGGCAAAGGCTTTTGCAAATACCAGTGTCAACGGTTTTCGGATTGATGATTGATTTGACTTCCCATTGCATTGAGGGTACTGCGGCTCCGAATTACGGGGTGCAGTGGGCGTATTGCATTGTAGGAATCGTCCTTGTCGGAATGGGCGTAAGTTTTGAAGTCGTAGCAAACATTGTGACGTTGGCAGGTGAGGGGCTTGTTCAGGCTGTCTGTATGGTGAGTAAAATCAAATTCGGGACAATGAAAATTATTTGCGACTCGTCTTTTGTCGTCATCGCACTGATTATCTCGCTTGCATGTTTACATACGGTCGAAGGAGTAAGAGAGGGAACTGCGGCTGCCGCAATTTTTGTAGGTTTATGCTCAAAGCTTTTTATGCACCCTGTCGCTTTCATTGCAAAAAAAGTATTCGAAACAGATTATCGGTTTCCAAAAAAAGAAAGGAAAAAGCATCTGTCTCTTCCAAAGCATGCATAAGCCAATTTGCGCAAACAATGCTTTAACTTAAAGATTTAAGTTTATTAAATACACTTGCTAAAAGATAAAATTTGTGTTAATATAGGCTCGCTTGAAAATTGCAGAGTAAATTTTCATATTCATTTAAACATAAAGTCTGGAGACGTATCGAAGTGGTCGTAACGGGACTGACTCGAAATCAGTTGTACCTTTTTTGGTACCGTGGGTTCGAATCCCACCGTCTCCGCCATATAATGGCTCGCTGTGAGCCACAAAATAAAAAAGCAACTTCGGTTGCTTTTTTTATTTTGCTTTTATTCGCTCGCCATTATAATTGCTCCGACGGCGGGAGACCGAAATATGTGACGCTCGCAATGCTCGCTATTCCGTCGCTCCGCTCCTTACGAATCCCACCGTCTCCGCCATAGCGTCGCCGCAAGGCGACATATAACACGGCAAGCGAAACGCTTGCCGTTTCTTTTTACGCCTGCGACTCCTTTCCCTCAAAAGCTACCGCTTTTTCGGGATTGCGCCTCTGGCGCTAAAATAATAATCGTTGTTTTTATCCCTATACAATTCCGCAAAAGTCACTTTTGCGGAAAGCGAGGAAAGAGACGATAAAACGAAAAAACAAACGCAGTTTGTTTTGAGTAAACAGTCGTCTTTCCGAGCCTGTGACGCTTATCGTTAAGCAGGGCTTGCGTGAGCAGGCTCCTCGCTATTCCGTCCCTCCGCTCCTTACGAATCCCACGTCTTTTCCAAGCGGTACCCGACTGAACACGTAAAAAGGTTTGGTTGGGGTTTTGTTTTTTTCGCCATAATGGCTCGCTGTGAGTCACAAAAAAAAGCAACCGAGGTTGCTTTTTTGTTTGATTGGTTTTCGTTTAAAACGATTTGTGCCTAAAGACAAATTATCTGCCTTGGGTTAATCTTTTGATTTTGTTTTGAAAAACCGTGTTTTGGGTTTTACCGAAAATCGGCTTAGTCTTCGGGAGCGAACATTGATTTATCTACGCCGCAGAGGGGACATTCAAAATCGTCGGGCAAATCCTCGAATTTTGTGCCGGGGGCGATATCGAGTTCGGGTGCGCCGACTTCTTCGTCATAGACCCAGCCGCATGCTTCACATACGTATTTCATAAAGATACCTCCAAAAGTTATTGTATTTTTTCAAAATCGCTTGCGCCGTGTTTGCAGAGCGGGCAAACGAAATCGTCTGGGAGAGTTTCGCCTTCGTAAATGTAACCGCAGATTTTGCATACATAACCTGTTTTACCTTGAGTCTGCGGTTTCGGTTTTACGTTGGATTGATAATAATTATACGTCATTGTTTCCTTATCGGAAATGACGCGCGATTCCGTCACGGAACAGATGAACATACCGTGGGTATTGACGTCTACGTAGTCTTCCACCTTTAGTGAGATGAATGCGTTGATGTAACGCGGAAGGAATACGAGTCCGTTGTCGGAGTGAAGGGGAGAGCAGTCTTTAAATTTATCGACGTTTCTGCCGCTTTGGAATCCGAACGTTTCAAACACTTTGAACGGAGCCTCAACCGAAAGGCAGTTTACGTTCATTTTACCTGTCTGTTTTATGACGTGGTGAGAATAGTTTTGTTTGTTGATTGTAACGGCTATACGGTTGGGGGAGTCGGAAACCTGTGTGACGGTATTGACAATAAGTCCGTTATCTTTTTTGCCGTCGTTTGAAGTAACTACGTAAAGTCCGTAACCGATTTTAAAAAGCGCAGTTAAATCTTTTTTGTTTGCAGTAGCGTCGTG
>ERZ779737.368-NODE-368-length-44174-cov-5.412022_pt1 | contig 44174 bp, 38 predicted proteins | sample MGYA00511889_ERZ779737 | MGnify/ENA primary metagenome ERZ779737 (study PRJEB29588, sample SAMEA2163575) | human gut metagenome | biome: human gut; feature: human-associated habitat; material: faeces | place: Denmark | collected 2008/2010 ... | reverse complement strand
CAGGTGCAAAATTCCCGCCGGGATACTCGTCATGGCAGTAGTCTGCGCCTATCGCTTCACCCGTGAGGATGCTGCTTTCGCCCAATGCGGCTTTAAGATTTTCTATAATGTTGCTGTTCAAATCAATCACCTCATGTGTTAAGGCTTATGCGTCAAATCTGCCGAGGCTCTCAATGCACTCTGCCATCATGGAATCCATTACTTCCTGGATGGAGATGACGCTGTGGATCAGGCCGCCTGCCTGACCGTAGCTGATGACTCCGCAGTTTTCGACATCGCCGTTTTCGTAGAACATTTTCTTTGCGGTAACGCCTGCGACAGCCTCTGCTATATCGGCAAACTCGCAGCCCGCTTTTTCCTTCTCGAGCGCTTCCTTGACCACGTTGCTCTTATAAAGTCTGGTGGTGTTTCTGAATGCGCGAAGCAGGTAGGAAGTGCAGGTCTCATCTGCGTTCTCTGCCAGGTAATCCTTTACCTTATCAAGAACGGGGCACTCCTTGGTCAGCAGCATGCGGGTTCCGAGGTAAACGCCGTCTGCGCCCATCATGAGTGCTGCCGCCATCTGCTTGCCGTTTGCGATACCGCCGGCGGTGATGACGGGGATGCTGAGCTCTTCAACGCAGCGCGGGGTCAGAACGATAGAACCGATATCGGTCTCGCCTGAGTGACCGGCGCACTCGCAGCCGTCTGCAACGACCATGTCGCAGCCGATGGACTGTGCCTTGAGGGCGTGCTTTACGGTCGTGCACTTATGGATAACGATCATACCCGCTTTCTTCATTGCCTCCATGAGAGGGGGCTTTGCAGGCATACCGGAAGTTTCGATGATCTTGACACCCTCTTCAATGCATACTTTCAGATAAGAAGGATAATCGACATTTGCAAGCGAGGGCATGAAGGTGAAGTTTACTGCATAGGGCTTATCGGTGAGCTCTTTGATCTTCTTGAGCTCGGCGCGGAGATGCTCGGCATCCGCACATGTGCCGGAGGGCAGAATTCCGAGACCGCCGGCATTTGCGACAGCCGCGACCATTTCCGCATTTACTATCCACGCCATGCCGCCCTGAAAAATGGGATATTTTATACCGAGCTTCTCGGTAACTGCTGTTTTAATAACTTTTGACATGTTCATACCTCCACGGATTTTGTTCAGCACCGGGAGTTACCTCCCGATGCTGATAAAAACGTTTTTACTTACAGTGCTTATTCAATTCCGAACTCTTTGAAGACTTCTTCGTTGTCTGCGCCGGGAACGCCGCAGGTGGTATGCGGACGGGGGCCAAGGCCGTTGAAGCGGAGAGGAGGCTTGGGGATATAAACAGACTTGCCGGACTCGTAGGTGTACGGAACGATATCCTCGTTCTCGATAGCCTGCTGGCTGGAGTAAACGTCTGCAAAGTGAGGCATCTTGCAGTAAACAAGGTCTGCCTCGGCAAGGCGTCTGAGGACGTCCTCGGTCTTGCACTTTATGGCATGCTCTGCGATTGCCTTGATGCATTCCTTGCGCGGCTCGAGAGCGATGGTGCTTGCCTGATGGCTGAACACGGGGTGATCCTTGAACTCTTCCATGTCGTAAACATAGCAGAACTTCGGCCACTGCTCGTCATACTTGCTCATGCTGGTCATGATGTAGTCGCCGTCGGCAGTCTTGTACGGGCAGTTCGTGGGGGACATCTGATAGTAGTTGCGCGGCCACTTGTAGCCGTACTGAGTACCGATGCTCATCTGAGAGAATGCCCAGATGCCTGCGCCGTAAAGCGGGCATGTTACATAGCCGCCCTCGCCGGTCTTCTCGCGCTGATAAAGAGCTGCACAGATGCCGCCTGCAACCCAGCCGCCGACCGCGGTATCGCCGCCGCCGACAGGTCCGTTGATGGGAAGGCTGTCGCCTGCTTCGTTCTGGATGACCATGTCCATAAGGAAGCCTGTCTCTGCCCAGTAGGTGGTGTTATCATAACCGGGGTCAGACTTGCGCGGGCCCTTCTCGCCGTAACCGGTGACGCATGCGTAAACGATACGGGGATTGCGCTTTTTGAGCGACTCATAATCAAGACCCATTGCCTTGAGAGCGCCTGCACGATAGTTGACGAGGAAAACGTCCGCCTTGTCGATGAGCTTCTTGAGCTTTTCGAGCTCGTCTGCGTCTCTCAGGTTGAGCTTAACATGCTTTTTGCCGGAGTTGAGGCTTTCGTATACGGGGCTCTCATTGGGAAGAATGGGGCTTGAATACACGCGGGGAGTGGTTCTCCAGTTGTCGCCTCTGTCATTAGTCTCTACCTTAATAACCTCTGCGCCCATCTCATAAAGAGCCTTGCCGCAGGACGGAGCGGAAATGACCATGGATAATTCAATGACTTTTACGCCGTCAAGGGGTCTATTCATTATTGTTTCTCCTTTTTTTGAATGATTTTACCGATTTTTAATTTTTCATGCACGACCTTCCGCGCGGTACACCCTCAGACCGGGCGGACAGTTGTGCGTACAAAATACTACCCAATCAGTTGCAAGCAAAATCCATGCCAATTTTCAGGTTTGCAAAAAAATATTGCATCCGTCAAACGACGGATGCAATATTTTTACGCCATAAAAGCGCTTATTCGGCATTCAGATTGAGTTTTTTCAGGCGGCGGTAGAGTGCCGGGCGCGACATACCCAATTCATCGGCGACCTTGCTCTTATTGCCTTTATACTTTTCAAGAAGCTCTATGATCCTGCGGGTCTCGGCATCGGCTTCGAGCATCATAGCTTCGAAATCATTAGGTTCGCAGTCCTCCTCGCCGTCTTCCGGGCCGTTTTCCGCAAGTGCAGCTATGTTATCCGGGATATCGTTTATTGTAATTTTCTGCGCCGCCGCAAGGTTTACACCGTATTCAACGGCGTTGCGCAGCTCGCGCAGGTTTCCGGGCCAATCATACGCCTTGAACGCCTGCAAAACGTTCTGAGAGATATAAGTCACGTTTTTACCCAGGCTTTTGCTGCACTGGCTCAGGAAGCAGTAGGCCAGATCCGGGATATCCTCCTTGCGGTCACGCAGAGCCGGCAGGCGGATGGTGAAAACATTTATTCTGTAATAAAGGTCAAGCCGGAATTTCCCCTGCTGTACAAGGCTTTGCAGGTTCTGGTTTGTTGCAACTATTATGCGGACGTCTATTTTCCTCGGCTTTGTATCGCCAAGCCTTGTGACCTTCTTGTCCTCGAGCACCTTGAGCAGATGCACCTGGAGATCCAGCGGCATATCGCCTATTTCGTCGAGGAACAGCGTACCGCCGTCGGCAAGCTCTATCTTGCCGGGCGAGCCGCTCTTGCGTGCGCCGGTGAACGCACCTTCAACGTATCCGAAAAGCTCGCTGTCGATAAGCTCACGCGGCATGGCTGCGCAGTTGAGCGAAACAAACGGGCGTCCGCGGCGGGCGCTTGCATTGTGTATCGACTGTGCGAACAGTTCCTTGCCCGTGCCGGACTCGCCGAGGATAAGCACGCTGCTGTTGCTTTCGGCGACGCATTTTGCTTTGGATACGGCGGCGGTGAAAGTCTTCGAAAAACCTACAAGATTGCTGAAGTTGTACTTGGCGACATATGCGCTGGATTTTGCCGAAGTTATACGGCGTTCGGGCACATCGGTGTCGTTAAGATGCTCATAAGCCTCAAGCTTCTGCGCCAGAAGATTCGGATCACGCGCAAGGAAAAGAACGCTGCCGATCACTTTATCGGCACTGTACACCTCTTTTGTCTTCACATAATAAGGTCCGACATTCAGCATCACGCGCTTAAATTCCATTAGCGGTGCGCCTTTCGAATCGCTGCTCACCGCCTCATCGAGCGTTGCCGAAAAATCCGCAAGCTTGAGTCCTATCAATTGATTGAGCTTAACTTTCTGGCAGGTCAGCACATTGTCGCTGACATCGATTATCGTCCTGCTGTTGTCAACCGCTATATAGCAAAGTCCGCTCTGCGCGATGCAGAAGTTTATGACCGCATTATACATAAGATAATTGGCATTGAGAATGCTGTTTTGCCTGTACATATGGGTCTTGAGAATATAGCTGAAAATCGCGTTCAGGCCTTCATAATAGCGGGATATGGGGATTATTATCATGCTCGGAAAAACGCTGCCGAAGCGTTCTGTTGTTCCGAACTGAGAACAGGCCGCAACGCAGACGTAATCTTTGAGCGCTTTAAGATAGTGTTCACTGCCGTAGACCCAGCATTCCTGCCCCGTTTCAAACGAAAGCGCCATGGCATTCGTTCCGATCCGCGATTCGGCGAGGTTTGAGCCGAAGCGGAAGTTCTTGGCCCTGAGTTCATCCTTCAGCGCCCGGCTGCCGCGTATGGCGAACACGTCGAAATGTTCGTCAGCAAACACGATCGCCGCACCCAGATGCTCCATCAGCGCCGCCTCGGAATTGTAAAAATACGAATCACGATCGTTAAGCTAGACTATTACATTGGTCAGGACATCTTTGTTAAGCTTGCCCGGAAGGACCTCCGCTCCCGCATCGACCCCAAACTGCGCAGACTTCTTCCACGAGGCAGCGATGTCTTCCGGAACACATTCATCGATCGCTCCGGTTTTGATAAATTTTTGTCTTGCAGTCGCTATCTGTTCCTGATTACTAAAATTATTCAAAGTATTCTGTCTCCATTTTTTACATTTTGCCGTTTAGTGTCAAAACACGGCGTTCGTCCGGTCAAAAAAGTGTACGTTTTATGTTCGGTGTTCGCCAAAATTGTAACGCTCAAAGGCGGCACATGTCAAGTCCCTTTTCGCTTTCTGTCAAATATAAATTAAATTTTTCTTTGAATTTTGTATAATCGTTCGATTGCGAAATTGATGCGCTTATTTATAATATATTAATATTGTTAGTTAAAAAATTAGCGTTAATTTCTGACCGTTCGACTTCTTTCAAATTTTTTCGCACTGTTTCGGCAATAATGGCACGTGTTTTGCTTGAAGGTTTTCGTAAGGGTAACACCAAAAACGTGTATCATGTAATCATTATGAAAGGAGTCACATTTAATGATCGACTTTAAACTCACCGAAGAGCAGGAACTGTTGCTTGAAAGCGCAGAAGAATTCCTCAAGCGCGGCAACTACGATGAATACTTCAAAGAGTGCGACCGCGAGCACAAGTATCCCGAGAAGGCCTGCAAGGATTTCGTAGAAGCAGGATTCCACCGCATCGACCACCCCACCCAGTTCGGCGGCGACGGCCTCGACCTCGTGACCACCGTTCTTCTCAAGCTCAAGTTCTATGAAAACGGCTGGCCCGCACTTGCTATCCCCGGCGGCAGCCTCGAGATAGACAACATCATGGCATACGGCACTCCCGAGCAGCAGAAGGAAATCATCAGCTACGCTTCCAAGGGCATCAAGTCCTACACTCTCGGCTTCACCGAGCCTCAGGCCGGTTCCGACAACAGCGGCATGACCACCAAGGCCACCCACGTTGACGGCAAGGTTTACATCGACGGTCACAAGACCTTCAACACCGGTGCTACCGTTGCACCTTACATGATGTGCATCGCCCGCGAGTACGAGAATGAGAATCCGTACAAGGATATGTCCTGGTATCTCGTTCCCCTGAACGCTCCCGGCGTCAAGATCTCCGTCCTCGACAAGATCGGCTGCCACTGCATGCCCACCTGCGAAGTTTACCTCGACCACGTTGAGCTCGATGAGTCCGCACTCGTCGGCACTAAGGGCAAGGGCTTCTACCAGCTCATGAAGAACTTCGAGACCGAGAGACTGTTCACTTGCGTTTCCAACGTCGGCATGGCAATGTGCGCATACAACGACGCTCTTGCATACGCAGGCACCCGCAAGCAGTTCGGCAAGAACATCGGCGACTTCCAGATCATCCAGCAGAAGCTCTGCGACATGAAGATCAAGTGCGACAACATGTACAACATGCTGCTCCGCTGCGCATGGAAGAAGCAGAACGGCGAGCAGCTCGGCGTTGACGCTTCCCTGCTCAAGCGCTACACCGGCAAGGCCGGCTTCGAAGTCATCGACGACGCAATGCAGGTCATGGGCGGCATCGGCTACACCAATGACTGCCGTATCGCACGCCTCTGGCGCGACCAGCGCGGCGCACGTATCTACGCCGGCACCGAGGAAGTCATGGTCCACTCTTCCGCACGCGCGCTCATTAAGAACGGCCCCTCTTCCTTCTGCAAGTAATTAAAGCTTGCTTTTCAGTATTCCCCACTTGAAAGGAACCCAAGATGAAAGTAGTAATCTGCTATAAGCTCGTACCCGACGTATCAAACGTCAAGGTCAAAGCCGACCGCACGCTTGATCTGTCTGAGTGCGAATGGTCAATAAGTCAGTACGATCTGAACGCTGCGGAAGCTGCAAACAGACTCGTTGCAGCAAACGAAGGCAGCACGCTCACCGCGCTGACCGCAGGCGGAGATATCACCGACAACTCCAAGCTCCGTAAGGCTATCCTCGCAAGAGGTCCTCACGATCTCGTCGTTGTCAAGGACGAGGCCATCGGCTCTGCCGATACCTTTGCTACCGCGAAGGTCCTCGCCGCCGCCATCAAAAAGCTCGGCGATGTCGACGTCGTTGTATTCGGCGAAGGTTCGGGCGACATGTACGTCCAGCAGACCGGCAACATGGTCGGCGCAATGCTCGGCTGGAACACCGTCAACTCCGTAAATTCCCTCAGCATGGCCGACGGCAAGCTCCAGATCGGACGCCTTGTCGAAGAGTGCAACGAGAATCTCGAAGTCAGCCTTCCCGCAGTTGTCAGCGTCACCAGCGATATTTGCCCGGCCAAGATCGCCGCTATGCGCGACATACTCGCCGCCGGCAAGAAGCCCTGTCAGGCATGGACATGCGATGACATCGGCGCTGCTGTCGAGAACAAGTCCTGCACCGAGAGCATCCTTGCTCCCATGCAGACCGACAGAAAGAAGATCGTCCACGGCGTGGGCGACGAAGATCATGTCAACGCTGTAGTCACCGTACTGCGCGGCCTGATGTAAGGAGGTAATCACAATGCTTAATAATGTTTTCGTTATCTCCTCCAAGAAGGCAAACAGCTTTGCACTGTGCCTTGAAGCGGCAAAGTACGGCGAGCACGTCACCCTCATCTATGCAGGTGAGAAGGACGAGGCCGTAAACGCCGAAAAGGCATACTGGCTTGGCTCTCTTGACAACAATTCCTTTGTCACCCTCATTCCCCAGATAGTCGCGCTCATAAAAGAGAACAAGCCCGAGCTCGTACTCGTTGAGCTGACCAAAAACGGCCGTCTGGCTGCTGCTCACGCTGCGGTCGCTCTCGAGACCGTAGTTCTGACCGACGTCAGCGAGCTGAGCGTTGAAGGCGAAAAAGTTTCCGGCAAGAGAATGGTATATGGCGGCAGCGCCGTCAAGACCGAATCCGTAAGCGGCAGCGCAGTCGTCTGCCTCTCGGTTCAGGCCGACAAGGAAGCACAGCCGGCAGCAGCAGGCGAGATAGTCGAAGTATCCGCCGTTCCCTGCGAAGGCATAGCATTCACCGGAAAGACCTGCCGCACCGTTCAGGCCGTAAACCTCAATGCCGCAACAAGAGTCGTCGGCGTAGGCCGCGGCTTCTCGTCCGAGGAAAGCCTCAGCATAGCCAGAGACTTTGCTTCCGCTTTTGAAGCAGAGATCGGCTGCACAAGGCCCATAGCCGAAGAGGAACGCTGGCTGCCCACCGAACGCTACATCGGCGTTTCCGGCGCTATGATAAAGCCCGCAGTTTATGTTGCCGCCGGTATTTCCGGTCAGGTACAGCACACCGTAGGCGTTAATGAATCCGGCCTCATCATTGCCATTAACAAGGATGAGCACGCACCCATATTCAACAACTGCGACTACGGCATCATAGGTGATGTTGCGGAAGTCCTGCCGCTGCTCACCGAAAAGCTCAAAGGATAACAAAATTTTCAGCATTCACAGCCGGGGTAAACTGGCAAAGCGCCCATTTACCCGGTTGGATGCTGCTTGATACTACCTACACCCCACCCTCAAAACCTTTTCAGGCAAACAGCAATACCACCATTTGTTAAAGTTTTCGCTTTAACAAACATTTCTACACACCATCATCCACATTTTATTAAGGAGAAATAACATGTTAGGAATTATCGGAATCATTCTTGCAGTCGCTCTGTTCGTTTTCATGGCGATCAAGGGCTACAACATGATCCTCGCAGCAGTTCTTGCAACCATCATCATGGCACTGTGCAACTCTCTGCCCGTATACGACGTCGTTATGGGTACTTACGTCGCCGCTGAAGGCGCAGCCGGAACAGGCTTCATGGCCTTCATGGCAGGCTTTATTAAGAGCTACATGCTGCTGTTCGTACTCAGCTCCCTGCTCGGACGTATAATGTCTGACGGCGGCGCAGCTCGTCGTATCGCTCTGAGCGCAGCAAAGCTCGTCAACAGCGCAAGCGAAGCAAACAAGAAGTTTGCATGCGCAGCACTCGTTCCCGTTCTTTACTTCATCCTCAGCTACGTCGGCATCTCCGGCTTCGTTCTCGTTTTCACCATCATGCCTATAGCTAAGGAGCTGTTTGAGAACACCAATACTCCCTGGCGTCTGTACTGCTTCGGCGGTCCTCAGGCTGTCGGCGCAACCATGCTGATCGGTTCTCTGCAGGCCGGCAACATCTACGCTGCTGACGTCTGCGGCACCACCACCATGGCCGGTATCGCCCCCTCTCTCATCGGCATCGTTGTCTGGATCATTGCTACCGTTATCCTTCTCAAGGTCATGCTCAACAAGTCCGTTGCAAAGGGCGAAGGCTTCCTGACCGACGGCGCAGCTATCAAGGCTTCCGCTTCTTCCGCACAGCTCCCCGAAGAGAAGCTTCCGAATTTCTGGCTCTCCATTCTTCCCCTGGTTCTCGTTATTGTTCTTTCCGCAGGCTTCAAAGTTCCCGTCATCCCCGCACTCCTCTACAGCTGCATCCTCGCAATCCTCCTGTTCTGGAAGAACATCTCCAAGACCCTCAAGAGCACCCTTGCAAACGGCATCACCAGCTGCTTCGGCGCAGTATTCACCGTTTCCGCAACCTTCGCAATGGGCTCTGTTATTAAGATCCTCCCCGCATTTGCTCACATCATGGACGCTTTCAACTCCCTGCCCGGCCTGCTCGGCGGCGTCGGCCTGACCATCGTTTCCGCATTCATCATGGCTTCCGCTTCCTCCAACATTGCAGCATTCGGCTCCACTATCGTTGAAAGCATGGCTTCCGCCGGCATCGAGAACGGTATTGCACACCGTCTGATGACCATCAACGGCTTCTCCTGCATGGGCCCCCACAACGCCGGTATCGCAAACGCCTGCGCGGTCACCAAGATCGAGTACAAGCGCTGCCTGACCGTCTACATGCTCGCAACATGGGTACCCGGTGCATGCGCCGCTATCGTCACTGTTGCTCTTGCAGCACTCGGTGTATTCTAATCAAAGCCTCGACTGAAGCAGGCTCAATATCCGCTTAAAAGAGTATGGGCCTGCTTGCAGATATGCTCTGTAAGCAGGCCCTTTTTTAAGCAATTTCAAATTACAAATTGAAAGGACGCCGTATATGAAACCTCTGGAAGGTATAAAAGTAGTAGATCTGTCAACTTACGTTGCCGCTTCCTCCTGCGGAAGAATGATGGCCGACTGGGGTGCCGACGTCATAAAGGTCGAGTCGCCCTCCGGCGACGGTTACCGCAAATTCGGCCGTGCATACAAATGCCCTGTCGAAGATGACTGCAACCCCCTGTTTGATTCTCTCAACGCAAACAAGCGCGGCATAGTTATAAATCTGAAAACAGCCGAAGGCATGGCAGTCATGCACAAGATGCTTGAAACGGCTGACGTTTTCCTCACCAACACAAGAAACCAGTCTCTCGTACCCCTTGGTCTGGACTACGAGACTCTTATGAAAAAGTATCCCCGTCTGGTAATTGCAAACCTCTCCGCCTACGGCGAAAAAGGTCCTGAAGTCAACCGCCCCGGATACGACACCATGTCTCTGTGGACCCGCTGCGGATTCACTCATGACATTTCCCTGATAAACGAAGGCCACTACGCCCCCACGCTGCCGCTCATGGGCACGGGTGATATTCCCGTTGCAATGGGTCTTATGGCTGCCATAAATGCCGCACTTCTCGCACGCGAAAAGACCGGCAAGGGCGACCGCGTTTCGCTCAGCCTCATGGGCACCGGCCTGTGGATGGGCTCTCAGATGATCGAGAGCACCCAGTTCGGTCACGTTTATCCGAAAAACCGCTTCACTCAGTCCCCCGTTGGCGCTGCATACGAGTGCTCCGACGGCACTTGGTTCAACTGCAACGTTGTTAACTTCCCGAAGGATTACCCCAACTTCCTGCGTCTTATGAACCACACCGAGCTTCTGGACGATCCGACCTACAACAATCGTCCCAACATGAACAAGCCCGAGATCGCCGAGCATCTGTACAAGCTGTTCGCCGCAGAGTTCATAAAGCAGCCCGCATCCTACTGGAAAGAGCAGTTTGAGCTCAACGATCTGTGCTACGAAGTAGTCGGAACGTTCAAGGGTGCGCTCGAAGACCCCACCGCATGGGAAAACGACTTCCTGTTCAGAATGAAGCACGAAAACGGCACCGAGAGCACCCTCGTTCGTCCGTCGATGACCAGCATAAATCTCGGCCTGCCCGAATACAACAGAGCCCCCAAACTTGGCGAGCACACCAAAGAAGTTCTTGCCGAGTACGGCTACAGCGAAGAAGAGATCGAGCATCTGCTCAGCACCGGCGCTGCAAATCAGCGCTGACATTCGCTTCGCATCAAACCTTTAACAGAAAATATCGCAGATAAGGAGAAAAGTTATGGCAATAGTTGGACCTCTCAACGGAGTTACAGTAGTTGAACTCGGAAACCAGGTCGCAGCAGCAACCTGCACCCGTATGATGGCAGACCTCGGTGCAACGATCATCAAGGTCGAGAACACCGCCGGCGGCGACACCTACCGTTCATGGCCGCGCGCTATCGGCGCACCCATCGACGACGACTTCAACCCCATCTTTGACGTTCTTAATGCAAATAAAAGATCCATTTCTCTCGACCTCAAGTCCGAAGGCGGCAACAAGGTCATGTACAGCCTGCTTGAGAAGGCAGACATATTCATCACCAACGTCCGCACAAGAGGCCTGAGCCACATCGGTCTTGACTATGACACTCTCAAGGTCAAGTTCCCCAAGCTCATCATGGGTCAGCAGGTCGGCTACGGCGAAAAGGGTCCCGACAAGGATAAGCCCGGCTACGACAACACCGCTTTCTGGGCACGCTGCGGCTTCATGTACGGCCAGAAGGTCGATTTTGACGATTCCGACGTCGAGTCCTACCCCGTATATCAGCCCATGGGCATGGGCGACACCGCATGCGCAATGAGCATGATGGCAGGCTGCATGGCAGCACTGCTGCACGCACGCGAGACCGGCGAGGGCGACCGCATAATCATCCCCCTCTACGGCACTGCTATGTGGATGGCAAATATCCAGATCGACGGCACTCAGTTTGGCTACACATATCCCAAGACCCGCAACACTTCCAGCCCCTTCGGCGCACCCTACAAGTGCAAGGACGGCCGCTGGTTCATGCCTCAGGTTGCAAACTTTGCAAAGGACGTCCACAAGTTCTTCAAGTGCATCGGCGTTGAGGACATGGAAGAAAACCCCGCCTACCTCTCTCGCCCGAACTACAACAAGATAGAGTTCAACGCTCCCGTTATCGCCCGTTTTGAAAAGATCTTCGCACAGAAGACCGCAGACGAGTGGTGCGATGAGTTCAGAAAGTACGACCTGTGCTTTGAGAAGCTCTACAGCTACGAGGAAGTTCTCGAAGACGAGACCGCAGAGGTTAACGACTACGTCTACACCATGCAGTACCCCAATGGCAAGAGCATCAAGATGGTTCGCCCGAACATCCGCTCTCAGCGCACCGGCATAGTCGAGATAAAGCAGGGTCCCATGCTCGGCGAAAACACCGTTGAGCTCATGAAGGAATACGGCTATAGCGATGCCGAGATCGAGAAGATGCTCGCAGACGGCGCCGTAAAGCAGCACAATTGATATCCGCGGCAGTACCCCCGATTTTTACCGCTGTGACCGCAGTGAGCGGTCATCAGAAATAACAGACGAGGCAAGTTATGGACAACAAAAAAATTTTTTCCAAGCCAACCGGTTTCGGTCAGATAATTGACGACACCATAGCGCGCTGCCCGGAACGTGAAGCTATCGTATACAAGGATTGGAGAATCACCTACGGCGAAATGGGATCTCTGATCAACCAGACGGCACGTTATCTTTCCTCTCTCGGCCTTTCAAAGGGCAGCAGGATATCGGTCATTACGAGAAACTGCCCCGAAAGCCTTCTCATAGAGCTTGCAGCTCTGAAGCTCGGCATAATCCCCGTAAGGATCAACTGGCGTCTGTCTCCCGAGGAGATGGAATATATAATCGATCTCAACGACGTCAACATGGTCTTTTACCGCCCCGAAAATCCCGAATGGGGCAAGGCTCTGTCCGAGCACTACCGAGACGAAGCTCATGCGAACAAAATATTCGTAAACCTCAACAACACCGAAAAGAAATCCGTTCTTTACGATCTCGTAACCGGCTTTTCGGCCGATCCGGTCGAAATGGAGTTCGATCCCGAAGACGAGGCCGTGCGCATGCACACAAGCGGCACGACCGGCAAGCCCAAGTGCGTTATTTACACTCACGGCGGCATGCTAGGCGAGATCGAGAGCGTAAGAGACATCTACGAGTACACCGACGGTCAGCGCTATCAGTTTATCGCGCAGCTCTTCCATACGGCCTGCATCGGCGCTTATCTTTCCCTTTGCACAGGCGGAACGCTTGTTCTCATGGACAGATTCGATCCCTCGACTTATATGCAGAGTCTTGTTGACGAGCACATAACCGCAATAAGCGTTGTTCCCACAGTCCTCAAATGGATACTTGACGAAGCTGACAAGAACGGATACGACCTGAGCTCTCTGCGCGTCGTTCGTTACTCGACCTGCCCCATTCCTCCCGCAACGCTGCACCGCGCAATGGAAAAGCTCCACTGCAATTTCTATCAGTCATACGGAATGACCGAAATGGGCAGCATAGTTACGGCACTGGTCGCGGAAGATCATCTTTCCGACAACGGCGCACACCTCAAGAGCGTCGGCCGCCCGATTCCCGGCGCTGAGATGATGATAGCCGACAAGGACGACAAAGAATGCCCCACCGGCGTTATCGGCGAGATACTCGTCAAAGGTCCGGGCCGCATGAAGTGCTATCTCAATCAGCCCGAGCTTACCGAAAACGTTTTCCGCGGCGGCTGGTATCACACTCACGACATGGGCTTCATAGACGAGTACGGATACCTGCACATCTCCGGCCGCAGCGATGACATGATAATCTCCGGCGGCGAGAACATCCATCCGGCCGAGATAACCAATGTCATCATGTCAATGCCCGGCGTTTCCGAGGCTGCCGTCTACGGTCTGCCCGACGAGACCTGGGGCGAAAGGGTCAAGGCAAGCGTCGTTCTCTATCCGGACAGCAAGCTGACACCTGAAGAAATACGCGCTTACTGCAAGCAGAAAATTGCCGGCTTCAAAGTGCCAAAAGAAGTCGAGATACTTCCCGAACTTCCGAAAACACCAAGCGGCAAGGTCATATTGCACGAGCTTAAAAGCCGTTCAATAGCAAAGTAAACCAATTTAAGGAGAAAAAGCAATGATCAAAACCAAACTTACAGAACTTTTAGGCATAGAATACCCTATCGTACAGAGCGGAATGCAGTGGCTTGCTGTTCCTCAGCTTGCTTCGGCAGTCTGCAATGCAGGCGGTATCGGAACTATCAACGTCACCTGCTGGCCGACACTCGACGAGTTTGCAGATGCTCTTGACGAAATGAATTCCCTGACCAGCAAGCCTTACATCGTAAATATTTCTCTTGCTCCGACCCAGCGTCTTGACAATGAAGAGATCCGCAAGACCATCAAGCTCTGCGGAGAAAAGCACGTTGCAGCCATCGAGACCAGCGCCGAAGATCCCCGCGAGTTCATCGACGACATCAAGGCAGCAGGCATGCGTCATTTCCACAAGTGCCCGAACTACAAGGTTTCCATGAGCATGGAGCGCAAGGGCCTTGACGGCATAATCATCGCCGGTTACGAAGTCGGCGGTCACCCTTCGGCAGACGGCGTCGGCACGTTCGTTATCGCACGTCGCTGCGCAGCCGACATGAAGATCCCCGTTATCGCAGCAGGCGGTATCACCGACGGTCACGGTCTTGCGGCAGCCCTCGCACTCGGCGCATCCGGCGTCGCAATGGGCACTCGCTTCGTCTGCACCGACGAATGCCCCATCTCCGACAACCACCGTCAGTGGGTCATCGACCACACCGAAAAGGACACCGTTCTCTGCCAGAAGACCATCGGCAGCATGATGCGTGTTTCCAAGAACAACGCTTCCCTGCTCGCAAACGAGATCGAGGAGCGCGGCATTCTCACCGGCAAAGCACCCATGGAGATCCTCAAGGAGCAGATGCCCGTCATCACCGGTCAGAAGACCCGCAAGTCCTTTATCGACGGCAATGTTGACAGCGCCATCTTCTGCACCGGCATGGGCATGGGTCTTGTTCACGACGTTGTTCCCGTTAAGGTTCTGCTCGACCGCATGGTCAAGGAAGCGGAAGAGACTCTTGACGGCGTAAAGGCTTATTTTAATTAAGGAGAATTAAAATGTACGAATTTATCGAAGTAATAAAAGACGGCAGAGTCGCTACACTGGCATTCAACCGTCCCGAAGTTCTTAACGCGATCAGCCAGGCGGTCGCAAACGAAGTTACCGCCGCTATCAAAGAGCTTGACGCAGATGCAAGCATAGGCGTCATCGTCATCACCGGCAGAGGCAAGCACTTCTGCGCAGGCGGCGACATCAAGAAGATGAAGAAGCTCGTCGACTCCAAGGAGTTCTTGACCGCAGGCAGCATCGCAGACTGCGACGCAATGGCAGCCGCCATCCGTTACTGCTCAAAGCCCGTTATCGCGATGGTAAACGGCACTGCCACCGGCGCAGGCTGCTCCGTTGCAATGGCATGTGACTTCCGCTTTGTCGCTCCCTCCAGCAAGCTCGGCATGGCATTCCTCAACATGGGTCTTCCAGGCGACACGGGCGGCATCTACCTGCTCATGCGTCTTGCAGGTCCTACCAACGCGACCCGCATCATGATGACCGGCGAGCCCGTCGGAGGCGAAGAGGCCGTCAGGATTGGTCTTGCTTCGTTCCTGACCGGCGATGAGGATCTTGAGGAGGCAACCTACGCATTCGCAAAGAAGCTCTCCCGCAAGTCCGCAACCGGCATGGCTGCACAGAAGAGGATCATCAACAAGTACTTCTTCGGCGAAGAAATGCAGCAGTATTTCCTCGACGAGCAGTCCGAAATGGTCTGGGCCTCCAACCAGCCCGACTTTACCGAGGCAGTCAACTCGTTTATTGAGAAGCGCCGTCCCGAAATGAACAAGCAGTAATTTCAGCAGCCGGTGATCAATGGGTATCGCCGGCTGTTTTCAGTATAATTTTTTCTTTTGTAAGGAGAAAACCATGAAACCTCTTGAGAACATCAAAGTCGTAGAGCTCGGAACTCATGTTGCTGCTCCCGTTGCAAGCCGCATAATGTCCGAATGGGGCGCAGACGTTATAAAGCTTGAAACAACAAAGGGTGAATCCTACCGCACAGTCGGCCGCGCATGGAAAGTTCCCACCACTGAGGACAACGCTCCCATTTTCCAGACCCACAACGGCAACAAGCGCAGCCTCAGCCTGAACCTCAAAGATCCCGAAGGCAAGGAAGCTCTGCTCAAGCTGCTCGAGACCACCGACGTTTTCATCACCAACACCCGTCCTCACGCTCTTGAGCGTCTGGGCATCGATTACGAGAGCGTTAAGGCCCGCTGCCCGAAGCTCATTTACGCACTGTTCACAGCATACGGCCTTGAAGGGCCTGACCAGGACGCTCCCGGATTTGACACCGCAGCATACTGGGGACGCGGCGGCATGCTCCTTGACTGGACCGCAGCCGAGTACACCCCGTTCCGCGCTCATCCCGGATTCGGCGATGCAACCGTTGCATCGGCAATGCTCGCCGGCATCATGGCAGCTCTCTTCCGCCGTGCCACTACCGGCGAAGGCGATTTCGTCACCGGTTCTCTGTACGGCAGCGCCCTGTGGTACAACTTCCACGGCCTCGTCGAGTCCCAGTATCCCGGCCACGACGTTCCCGTCAGCCGCTACGCGGTAAGTCAGCCGTCAGCTCCGATGTACAAGTGCGCCGACAGATACTTCTTCATCGTCGAGCAGCAGTATGATGCAAAGTTCCCCGAATTCTTCCGCAAGATCGGTCTTTCCGAGATCGCCGATGACCCCAAGTTCGTCACCGTCGCCGAATCCAGAAAGCACATGAAGGAAGTCGTCGAATATCTCGATGAAAAGTATGCTTCCATCCCCTACGCAGTCATCGACAAGGCATGCAGCGAGCTGAACATGGTCCACAGCCATGTTGCTTCCTGTGCTGAAGCCGTCAATGATCCGCAGGCATGGGCAAACGATTACCTGCGCAAGATCACTCTTGAAAACGGCGATGAACTGACGATCCCCGCTCCCCCGGTCAGCTTCGGTTCGTTCAAGCCCGACGCGGCAACGCTCGCGCCGCATCTCGGCGCCGACTCCCGCGAGATTCTGCTCTCCCTCGGCTACAGCAACGAGCAGATCGACGCTATGAGAGACGCAGGAACAGTCAACACCCACGAAGGCTGAAACAAAAGGAGGTAAGTTTTATGGGCAATTCATATAAACCGCTTGCAGGCGTAAAGGTCGTTGAGCTTGCAACAATGATGGCAGCTCCCTCATGTGCGCGCTATCTGGCAGATTGGGGCGCCGATGTAATAAGAATCGAGCAGAAAAAGGGCGATAATTACCGCACCTACCCACCAGTAATGGGTATGCCCAACGCGCAGGACTGCAACCCGCTTTACGACAACGTCAATGCGGGCAAGCGCGGCATCGTTCTTGACATCAAGCAGCCCGAAGGCATGGAGGCTCTCCATCGTCTGCTGGCAAAAAGCGATGTTTTTATTACCAACAACCGTCCCAAGGCACTTGAGAAAAACGGCCTTGACTACGATTCGCTCAAGGATAAATATCCCGGCCTTATCATGGCTCAGATCTCGTCCTACGGTCTTAAAGGACCTCAGGCAGACCAGCCCGGACAGGATACCATTGCGTTCTGGGTCAGCACCGGCTTCAATGCCGACATGATGGTTCAGACCGACAACTCCTTCCCCGTCTACGGCACATCCGGCCAGGGCGACTTCATAACCGCACTCGGCCTTGCTTATGCAATAGTTTGCGCACTGTACAAGAAGAAAGAGACCGGCGAAGGCGACTACGTCGTTAACTCCCTGTACGGCATGGGTCTTTGGACCAACAGCAACTACAACATCGGCTGTCTGCCGCAGTACACATGGAAAATGCCGAAGACCCGCTATAACGGCGGCCCCGGCAGCATTCCCTACCGCTGCTCCGACGGCGAATGGATAATGTGCACCATAGTCGATATCAAGGCTCACTGGCCGCGTTTTGCAAACGCAGTCGGCCGTCCCGACTGGATCTGCGACGAGTACGGCACTGTCGAGGGACAGCGCTCGAACGACACGCGCAAGTATCTCATAAGCGAGTGCGAAAAGATCTTCATCACGAAGACGTCAAAGGAATGGGACGAGATCCTCACGAAGTTTGACATCGTGCATGACGTGCTTGCGCACTACGGCGATTTTTCAAAGAAGGAGCAGGCCTTCGTCAACGACTACGCCTTCAACTACACCTATCCCAACGGCCACCAGACCACGCTTATCCGTCCCTCCATGTCCAGCCGCAAGATGGGCACTCCCGAATTCATCCCCGGTCCGATGACCGGCGAGCATACCGAAGAGGTCATGGCAGAGCTCGGCTACACCCATGACCAGATCGATGAAATGGAAGAGAGCGGAGCTATCGTCCAGATAGACAAAAGCCTCTACAATAAATAATTACAGGAGGATAAATCATGTACGAACTCACCCCCGAAGTATTTGATGCTGCAAAACAGTCCGTCACACACGGCAAGATCAACTACCTCAACGTTGCGGGTATCATCCCCGAAGTCGCAGAGGAGCGCCATGTACGCTACCGCCTGCCGCTGACCTCGATGCACGTAAACCACGTCGGCATCATGTACGCAGGCAGCTTCTTCGTCTTTGGCGAATCCACCGGTGCGAGCCTCATCAAGTGCACCTACGGCACTGCATACGTTCCCATCATAAAGAGCGTTTCCATCAACTACATCAAGCCCGCAAACTCCGACCTCATCATCGACATTTCCATGACCGAGGAAGAGGCAAAGGAGCGCATCGCATACGTCGAGGAGCACGGCAAGGGTCAGTACCCCATGACCATCCCCGTCATGACCGACGACGGTACTCACGTTGCAGATGTTGACATCGTATTCTACCTGATGAAAAACAAGAAGTAATTCCTAACATTGTTCTGCCGTTGGCAGGGGCGCAGCTTCAGCTGCGCCTTTTTATTTCCCCGGATATATAAAAATGTTCCCCGCGGCTAAATGGCCGCGGGGATGCTTGTTTTCTTATCTGTGATTTTGTTTTTTCGGCTTTGCGTTTTTCTGATACAGTATCGCAAGGCCCTTGAGCAGAAGATCCGGCTCGTGCTTGATCTCGTGCTTGCAGTACGGAATTATACCGCCGGAAAGTCCGCCGGTTGCGACAACGGTTGCAGACTGGCCGAGTTCTTCTTCCATGCGGTCTATCATGCCGTCTATCATGGCGGCCGTTCCGAACACGGCGCCGGACTTCATGCTGTCAACGGTGTTTGTCGCGATACATTTTCTCGGCGCTTCGATGGATATGTTCGGCAGCAGGCTCGTTCCCTGCGAGAGTGCCTCAAACGAGAGGTTCACCCCCGGAACGATCGCGCCGCCTATATACGCGCCGTCCTTATCCACGGCAACGATGGTCGTTGCCGTTCCCATATCGACGATGATGATCGGGGGCTTATACATCGACAATGCGCCGACCGTGCCGGTTATGAGATCGCCTGCGAGCGTTCCGGGATCGTCGATCTTCACATTGACGCCGGTTTTTATGCCGGCTCCGACTATGATGCACTCAAGCCCCGTGAGCTTGCGAACGGCCGAGCGTATAGCGCGATTTACCTGCGGAACGACAGAGGACAGTATTGCCCCCTCAAACTCATGGTAATCTATGCTGTCAAACGCAAAGCTCTGGCGCATTTTCATCGCATAGTCGTTGGGCAGGTCGCTCGTGTTGGTCGCAAGGCGGCTGCGGCTGACGACAACGCCGTCCTCAACACAGCCGAGAACAACGTTTGTATTTCCGACATCTATCGTCAATATCATGGATCAATACCTCAATGCATTTTTTTGCCGGCGCGTATGATGCGCTCGATTCCGGCGGCAAGCAAAACGTTGACGCCAAGCTCCACGAGGAAGTTAACGCCCGTCAGTACGACGATTATATACAAAAGCATATTCTGTCCGCCGGCCCAGCCGCTTATCGTGTCAAAGAAAAATACCAGCATGCCCAAGATGAACAGCCCGGTATTCACAACGGGGCAAACAATGCCGGACACGATGACCGCAGTCTTGTCGTTTTTCTTTGCTATCGCCTCATAGCACAGACCTGCGAGGAAGCCTGCCGCTGCGCCCTTGACGATGCAGATGAGTATGCACGCAACGGGGTTTATGCTCATAAGCAGCATGACCGTGCCGCCGTCCCAGCCTAAAAGGCCGGTTATGAGAACAACAAGGCCGAATACGCCGCCGAGATACGCGCCTGCACCCTTGCCGTAGATCGCCGTTGCGATGATTATCGGCGCAAGTGCCAGCGTTATCGAAAACGGGCCGAAACGCACGAACGTGCACAGTACCTGAAGCACCACGATGATCGCGGTGAAGATCGCAAGCCCCGTCATGCGCCGGGTATTGCCCTTTTGTTTGCCATTATTCATTTTTATACCTCCTGCTGTCGCCCCGATCCTGTCGGGTGCGGCGCTTTAAGTTTATACCGGTCTTATCCGCCGGTATTTCGCGTAAATAGTACAATATGTGCGCCGCATTGTCAATATGCTATCAATTATTCTCTCCCGAACGGCGCGAAAAATTATTCGATTGCAACGGCAAATATCATGTGATAAAATTATTTCAAATATATTTTGATTTGGAGAAACGAAATGGAAAAGAAATGCTGGTATAAGGAAATGGCGGTGTATCAGATATGGTGCCGCAGCTTCTGCGACGGCAACGGCGACGGCATAGGCGACCTGTGGGGCGTCCTGTCAAAGCTCGACTACATTGCCTCGCTGAACGTTGACGGCATATGGTTCTCGCCCCTGTATCCCTCGCCGAACGCAGACTACGGCTACGATATATCCGACTACAAAAACATTCACCCCGATTTCGGCAACCTTGAGGTATTCAAGCAGGTGTTAGACGGTGCGCACAAGCGCGGCATGCGCGTTTTCATGGATCTTGTCGTCAACCACTCCTCCGATGAGCACGAGTGGTTCAAGGAAAGCCGCAAGAGCAAGGATAATCCCTACCGCGACTATTACTACTGGCGCCCCGGCAAGGGCAAAAAGCGCCCCCCGAACAACTGGGACAGTCTGTTCGAGGGCAGAGCGTGGGAGTATGACAAGGCCACCGACGAGTGGTATATGCACATATTCTCCAAAAAGCAGCCGGATCTTAACATGTCAAACCCCAAGGTGCGCGAAGAGGTCAAGGATATAATGCGCTTCTGGCTCGACATGGGCGTGGACGGCTTCCGCGAGGACGTTATAACCTACATCGCCAAGGCCGACGGTCTGCCGAGCGCAAAGGTAAAGCTCCCGGCGGCAACGGGCATGCAGTATTACACCAATCTGCCGAAGGTCCACGACTATCTTGCCGAGTTCAAGCGCGACGTGCTTGATTTTTACGACTGCTTCACCGTCGGCGAAGGGCCGCGCATGGAGCCGGAGGTCGCGCTGAGCTATGTGCGCGAGGGCAAGGACAAGGTGCTCGATATGATGATAAACTTTGCCCACATGGAGGCTGACTGCTTCATCACCGACTTTCTCCAGCGTCCGTTTGACCTTGTGAAGCTCAAGAAGGCCTTCACCAAATGGCAAACGAAGATGTACGGCAAGGGCTGGAACGCGCTTTACATGGAAAACCACGACCATCCGCGCATCATAAGCCGCTACGGCAGCGAAAAATACCGCGTCGAAAGCGGCAAGAGCATTGCCGCAAGCTACCTTTTCCAGCGCGGCACGCCCTTTGTATATCAGGGGCAGGAGATCGGCATGATAAACACGCCTCTTGCGAGCCTTGACGATTACAAGGATATCATGGTCAAGAATAACGCTCGCATAGCGCGCTCGCTCGGTCTTTCAAAGGAAACGGTGCTCAGGCTTGCTCAGAAGGCATCGCGCGATAACGCGAGGACCTGCATGCAGTGGTCAGGTGCCCCCAACGCAGGATTTACAAGCGGCAAGCCCTGGTTCGTCGTAAATTCCAACTACAAGGACATAAACGTTGAAAGCCAGCTTGACGATCCGAACAGCATATTGAACTTCTACCGCAACGCACTGCAATTCAGGCGCGACAACCCCGTTGTCATATACGGCGACTATGTTGAGCACATGCCCAAAAGCAAGGAGCTGTATGTCTACGAGCGCAACCTTGCCGGCAAAAAGCTGCTTGTCATCTGCTCATATTCCGAAAAATGCGTGCGCTTTGACGCGCCCGAGGGCATAACCCTTGACGAAACAAAGCAGGTTTTCGGAAACTACGACAACAATTTTGTTATATCAAACGGCTTTACAACAAGGCCGTATGAAATGAGGGTGTATCTGTTTTGATGAGAAAAGCAAACCGCGCGATAACGGATTTTGACGAGATAAAGGCGCTTATTGACAGCTGCGATACGATCCGCCTCGGTTTTGTTGACGGCGATGAGGCCTACATCGTGCCGCTCTCCTTCGGCTTTGAGGCCGAAAACGGCGAGTTTACGTTCTATGTTCACGGCGCGAAGGCCGGCAGGCGGCACACTCTTGCGAAAAAAAGCGGCCGCGTTTGCGTCGAGGCCGATGTGTGCTCGGGCTTTGTCGAGCTTGAGCAGGGCTCGCAGACGGCCGACTATAAAAGCTTCATAGGCTACGGCGAGATAAGCACCGTGACAGGCGAGGAAGCCGTAAAGGCGCTGACGCTTTTGTGCCGCCACTGCGGCTTTGACGAGATGGGCTGCCCCGAGGCGATGGTCAATGCAACGAGCGTTGAAAAGATCGTCGTCCGCGATTTTTCCGCAAAGCAGAGATTTAAATAACTTCACATTTTATATGCATACCATCGGTTAACAAACGGCAAGGTCAATTGACCTTGCCGCTTGCTTTTTGAGATTATTTTGAGAGGTTTGAGGTTTATCAGATAGCGCAGAAGCGCTGGATTATTGCTGCCATCTCGGCACGGTTTGCCGTCTTATCCGGAGCAAAGCTGCCGTCGGTGTAGCCCTGGACTATCTTGTTCTGGCATGCCCAGAGGATGGGGTTGACCGCCCAGTCGCAGACAGCTGCCGCGTCGGTGAAGCTCAGCTCGCCGCTGACCTCGGGATTGCCGGAGTAGCGATAGAGCATTGCAACAAGCTGCTCACGGGTTATTGCCTGCTTGGGCTTGAACTCGTCGGCGCTGAAGCCGTTGACTACGCCCTTATCGAGCGCCCATGCTATTGCATCGTATGCCCAGTAGTCTTCCGGAACGTCCTTGAAGCTTACGCTCAGGCCCTCGACGGAGGGGCTGCCTGCCATGCGGTAGAGAACGGTTGCGAACATTGCACGGGTCATGGTGCCGTCGGGAGTGAAGGTATCGTCGGTGGTGCCGAGCATCAGCTTGTTCTCGTAAACGTACTTGACGCTGTCCTCGTACCATGCGCCGGCCTTAACATCCTTGAACGGAAGCTTGCTGCCGTCGTCGCCGGCGGAAATGAAGTCATCTCCGAGGAGGTTGGAGAATGCGAAGTTGCTGATGAATGCGTACTCATCGCGCTGGTGTACCTTGTGGGTGAGGCTGTTTGCAAAGTAAACGACGTTTATCTCGTTCTGTGCGTCTGCGGTGAGCTTGCCCTGGTAGGAAATTGCCTGAACAGAGCCGTCGAGGTAGGCCTTTGCCGCTGCGGTCTGGTCCGCGTCGATCATCTTGACGAAGCCCTCGGTCGGGGTCTTGCTGCCGTCCATCTTGACGAGCACCTGAGCGCCCTCGGGGATCTTGGAGAAGTAGCCTACGCCGTAGCCGTAGAGAACATCGTCGTTATCCATGACGTAGGATGCGTTGACGAGAGTGGTATTCGGGTAAGTTACATAGCCGAGGCAGTCCATGCCGTCAGCCGCGCTGCGGGTAAGATCGGAGCCGAAGATGTTCTTGCGTGTTGCGGAAGAGCCGTAGCCGATGTAGGGAGTGCCTGCAAGGACCTGTGCCTTTGCCGTGTCATTGAGTGCGCTTGCGCCCATGATGAGGTCTGCCTGTGCAGGATCGCTGGTGGTATCAAAGCCCATAAGCTCGAGAGCTACGCGGTCGTAGTTCCAGTTGCCGTGGCTCCAGTTGATGCGGCTGGTCCACTTGAAGCCTGCGTCGTCTGCGCCGACCTCGCCGGTGATGTACACCTTGGGAGCCTTGGTGATGGTCTTTGCCGCAGGAACATCAGCCTTTGCAAGGCCGGTGCCGCTGAGGACATACTTTGCGGAAACGGTCTGCCAATCTGCATAGCTGCAAACGAAGTCGCCGTAGAAATCGCTTTCACTGTCGGTCACCATGCCGACGGATTTGCCTGCCTTGAGCAGTGCGTTGACCGCTGCAGTGGAGTCCTCGGATGCGTTGGAGATGACGACGTACTCGCCGGTTTTGCCGGTGAAGTAGGAGCCGAGCTTATTTGCAATGTAGCTGAGGCAAGCATCGTGATCCATCCAGTCGCCGCTGACTGCCTTGATGGTCTTGTATGCGGCAGGCTCGGTGACGGTTACCATGTCAAAGCCGCGGGTCTCGTTGAACGAGGTGATGCCTTCGGAGTAGAGAACGGTCCAGCTCGTGATGAGGGTGCCGTCGTACAGCACGCCGTTTGCAACGGAGCGCTTTGCCTGATACATCGAAACGATCATCGTTCCGGCAGGATAGGTAACGCCGTCGTAGGTGAATTCCTTATCGGTGACAAGAACCTTAACGTCGTTGCGGGAGAGCCACTCCATCATGTCGCCGGCTGCCTGGAGATTTGTCTGGTTTACGCCGTCAAGAGGAATGACGTAGCACTCGGGGTAGAAGTTGCCGTTTTCGCCTTCGCCGTCATACTCGGGACGGAACAGATCGGATTCGGCGCCTTCGACATCGTTCTGGTCGCACAGCCACTGGCCGACGAGGTCGTATGCATCGGAGTTTGCGTTGTTTACGCCGCGGCTGAAGATCTTGGTCTGGGATGTGAGGTAGCCGAGCTTTTCGCCTGCTATGTAGTTTGCCTGGCCGAGGCAGCCGTACTCAACGAGCTGAGCGCCTGCGTCGTTGTAGCCGGGAAGCTCAACGGTGTAAGCAACGGTGCCCTGAAGCATTGCAAACTGCGGAGTGTAAGAGGTGGACATATCGTCCCAGGGATCGGCCCAGTAGGTGGTGCCGTCGCCGTTATCGGTGAGATAGTCACGCTGAGGGATAACAAAGCTGTTGTAGGTATCGTTATTTGCAACGGCCGCTATGCCGAGAGCCTCGCCGCCTGCGATCAGGTGATCTGCCAGCAGGTCGTACTCAAAGTTAGGCTCGTGAGGAGGATCGCAGGGCTCGCACTGGAACGCGGAAACGCGGCCGTGGAACTCGGTGAGGGATACGGGGTTAAAGGTTGCGATAAGCTTCTGCATGTTCTGAGTTTCCTCAGTGGTCTGGAAGGAGTTATCGCGGTTGAGGTCGTAGCCGTTGGAGGCTTCACGGGTGATGTAGGTGCGGCCTTCGACGTTCTCTTCGGGAACGAGGATGAAGAACACGCCGTCGAGCAGTTCGTCGATAGTGGTGTTGACGGTCTCCTGAGTGTAGTACTTATCGAGATCGACTACGCCGGACTGTCCGTTATTTTCGGCAGTCAGCCAGCCGAGGTAGGTTGCGCTGTCCTTGACAAGATCGGGAACGGCCATTTTGCTTGCGGCCTTCTCGCTGTTAAATTCGGTCTGACCGTCGGCAGTGAAGCCGGTGAGGTTGTTGTAGCTGAGCTTGCCGTCGCCGGCTGCGGCTTTAACGAGCATCCATGCAAATTCCATGATGCCGTCGGTCGCCGCGACTTCGTTCGCGTGGATGTTGGAGAACATCACGGGAACCTTGATATCGTCATACTTGCCGGCCTTTATATCCGCAAGCACCTGATCGGGCTGAGTTTCCGCCTTTTCGGTGAACTCGAGCCACTTGGTCACGGTTGCCTGATCTTTTGCGACAATGAGGTAGGGCATGTCGAGCGCGTCATAGATATCGCCCGAGGACTTGCCCATGGAATACTTCTGCACAAAGACACCGGAGTCCTTTGCAGCCGCTACCATCTCATCAAGCTCGGTGTAGATCTCGTCCATCGTGTGGAAGCTGTCGTAGGGAGCGATCTTCACGGGAACAGAGCCGATAACGTTACCCTGTGCGTCGGTCGCGGTGAGATTGAAGTAGCCGCAGGAATCGAGGTAAGCGCCGCCTTCATCGTGGGGAGCGCTGTTGTCGGGGTAGCTTTCGCCGGTATACCAGTCGTAGCCGTAGAAGAAGTCGTTGGTGCTGAACTCGGCAACGAGTGTCTTCTGGCCGTTTGAATCCGAAACGCTGGTCTTGACCTCATTGAAGAACGGGGTCTTGCCGTCGTCGCAGATCCAGGTGCTCAGCGCGCCGCCTTCGGTCTGGTTCGGGAAGAGCTCCTTGCTGACATAGCTCTTGGAGCTGTCCTTGACCATCGTCCAGGTTATCGTGGCCGGGTCAACGTCTGCGCTGATCGGGATGCTTGCTTTGTATTCGCGTCCTTCCGCAAGAGATATTATATCTTTTCCTTCACCGGACACATTTTCAAAGCTTGCGCTTGCCGGGTCTGCCGAGGCCGTGATCGGAACGATCGACACGAGCATCAGCACAACAAGCAGCATGGAAATGAATTTCGTGAAATTGTTGTTTGTCTTTGCCTTATGCATGTTTTCCACCTTGTCGCCTTTCTGTTAGGTTTTTTATTCATTGACAGTGGCTATTATACATTTTTATTCACAATTATGCAATAGTTTTGAATAAAAATTTACTCGTTATTTTGAACAAATTATCGTTTCTCAGCTGCTCTCGCTTGTATAAATCGAACAATCGGCGGCAAATATGCATAAATCCCTGCAAAATTCACGAATCTTGCAGGGATTTTGAATAATTATTCTTATGCAGTTATTACGCACGCAAGTGAATACTTATTACACCAGTGTTCCGATGTGGATAACGCCGTATGTGAGCACCATGACTATAAGTCCGGCAACGGCAACGCCCATACCGATGGCAGGCAGCGCCCTTTTAAGGCGCATATCCAGCAGCGAGGCGACGAGCGCGCCCGTCCACGCACCGGTTCCGGGCAGGGGTATCGCAACGAGTATGAAAAGTCCCCAGAAGCTGTACGTCTGAACGGTCTTGGCCTTTTCCTTGCCCTTGTGCTCGACAAAGGTCGTCAGCTTATCGAGAATATGGTGCTTTTTCATCCATTCTATCACTTTTCGGGCAAGCAGGATGAGAAACGGCACGGGCAGCATATTGCCCACAAAGCCTATGGCAAACGCCGTCCACGGGTCCATGCCGGCCGCAACGCCGACGGGTATGGCGCCGCGAATTTCAAGTATGGGCAGCATCGCCGTAACGAGCGTTTTGAGTATGTCTTCAAGCATTAGGTTCTCCGGTTATAAGCTCAGAAATTTGCCATCGCCTCGCGGCAGTAGTGATTAAAGCGGCGCTCACGCTCGAGCGTAGAGCTGTCCATATGGCCGGGATACACCTCGTAGTCGCCGGGAAGCATGCAGAGCTTTTTGACCGATCTCAGCTCCGTTTCGGTATCGCCGCCGGGCAGATCCGTTCTGCCGCAGCTTCCGCGGAACAGCGTATCGCCCGTGAAAAGCGCGTTTTCGCAGATAAGGCTCACGCCGCCCGGGGTGTGTCCCGGAGTTGCGATGACCTTGAACTCAAGGCCGGCCTCGGTGATAACGTCGCCATCGTCATAGTATTTGCCGCCCTCGGGGAGCTTGAACATCATGCCACTCATGCCGACCTTATAGCCCTCGTCGCGCTTATTTATATACACCGGGCAGCCTGTCTGCTCGGCGACGGCGTTGACGGCTCCGACATGGTCAAAATGGCCGTGAGTGAGCATGATCGCCTTACATTTTAAATTATTCGACTCTATATAGTCCATGATGGTGTTGCTCTCGTCGCCCGGGTCTATCACGACGCACTCGAGGGTATCCTCGTTTATGACGACATAGCAGTTTGTTTCAAGCTGGCCTACGGGCAGAGTTTTAATATTCATTTTCAAAGCTCCCTTGTGTCAAGAATAATGGTGACAGGTCCGTCGTTTATCGATTCGACCTTCATTTCCGCGCCGAACTCGCCTGTTCCTACCTCGAAGCCGCGGCTGCGGCATTCGGCGATGACCTTTTCGTAAAGCGGTATGGCTTTTTCGGGGCGCGCTGCCTTGGAAAAGCCGGGGCGGCGCGATTTGCAGTCGGCAAAAAGCGTGAACTGACTGATTATAAGCAGCTGAGCGCCTGCGTCGGCGGGATTTACGTTCATCTTCCCTGCCTCGTCCTCGAATATTCTAAGTCCGCAGATCTTGTCGGCGATCTTCAGCGCTTCCTTTTCCTCGTCGTCCTCGTGAACGCCCAGCAGGATAAGAAAGCCCTTGCCGATGCTGCTTTTGACCTTTCCGCCTATCGCGACGGACGCACTGTCCACCCTCGTTACTACGGCTCTCATCGTTTACCTCCGTTTCTTTTGACCTCAACGACACCGGGCAGCGCGCTTATGCGGTTGACTACCGCGCGCAGCTCGTCGATGCCGGAGGTTTCAAGCGTTATATTGATTATGGACTTATCGCCCGTATCGCGCGCATTTATCGTGCGCACCTTGGTGTTGAGCGTATTGAATATGCTGGCGATATCCATGATAAGTCCGTTGCGCTCGCGCGAGACGACGGTTATCGCCGTTGCGTAGCTTTCTTTTATCTCGTCGGCCCAGCTGACGTTTATCCAGCGGCCGATATCCTCGGGCTTAAATTCGCGCCGGGCATAGTTTGCGCAGTCGGTGCGGTGGATGGAAACGCCCTGGCCGCGCGTTATATAGCCGACTATATCGTCGCCGGGTATCGGAGTGCAGCAGCGCGAGAATTTTATCAGGCAGTTATCCAGTCCCTCGACCAGAACGCCGTGCACGGGCTTGACCTTTTTCTGCGCCTGCTGCTCGCGGCGCTCGGCGGCCTCGGTGACCTTTTCGAGAACGGTCTTTTTGCCGCTTGCGTGGTGCAGGCGCGCAAGCTCGTCCTTCATGCGGTTTACGGCTCTCGTTGCGGCCATGCCGCCGTAGCCTATGGCGGCGTACATCTCGTCAAGGCTCGTGTACGAGACCTTTTTCAGCAGCTGCGGCAGGACCTCCTCGTCGGTGATATCGTCCATGCGCAGGCCCTTGTTTTTAAGCTCGGACTCGAATATTGCGTGGCCGCGCTCGATGTTCTCCTCGCGGCGCTCTTTTTTGAACCACTGCTTTATCTTCGTGCGTGCAGAACCGCTTTTTGCGATATTGAGCCAGTCGCGGCTCGGCCCGGCTGCGTTTTTTGAGGTCCTGACCTCAACGATATCGCCGTTTTGCAGCACATAGTCGAAGTTTACGATCCTACCGTTTACAGACGCGCCGATCATGCTGTTGCCGACGGCGGAATGGATGCTGTAGGCAAAGTCTATAGGCGTTGCGCCGGCCGGGAGATTTATAACGTCGCCCTTTGGTGAGAACACGAACACCTCGTCTGCGAACATGTCGATCTTCAGATTGTGGAAGAAGTCCGTCGCGTCGGATTCCTGCTGACTTTCCAGCAGTCGCCTTACCCACGCGAATTTCTCCTCGTCGCCTTCCTTGACAACAGTCTCGGCGGCTGAGCCTATCTTATACTTCCAATGCGCGGCGATGCCGTATTCTGCGGTGCGGTGCATTTCCCAAGTGCGTATCTGCACCTCAAACGGGATGCCCTCGGAGCCGATGACAGTAGTGTGAACGCTCTGATACATGTTCGGCTTCGGGGTCGAGATATAATCCTTGAATCTGCCCGGGACGGGCTTGAACATATCGTGGATTATGCCCAGCACATTATAGCAATCGGGTATCGTATCCACTATAACACGGAACGCACACAGGTCAAATATACCATTTATATCGAGCTTTTGCGCGTACATTTTGCGATAGATGCTGTAAATGTGCTTTATACGGCTGTAAACCGTGACCTGAAGTCCCTCGTCGGCAAGGCGCTTTTTTATTTTTGTCTCAACGTTTGACATGAAGGTTTTGAGCGTATCCATGCGATAGTTGAGCGTGTCGGTTATCTCCTTATAGCCGGCCGGGTCGAGGTACATAAGTGCCAGATCCTCAAGCTCCCACTTGGCTCTCTGCATACCGAGGCGGTGCGCGATGGGGGCGTATATCTCCATCGTTTCAAGCGACTTCTGACGCTGCTTTTCCTCTGTCTGATATGCCATGGTTCGCATATTGTGCAGACGGTCGGCGATCTTTATGAGAATGACGCGAATGTCCTTTGCCATTGCCATGAGCATCTTGCGCAGATTTTCCATCTGCTCGTCTTCCTTGCTGGTGTACTGCACGCGCGTGAGCTTCGTGACGCCCTCAACGATGTTGGCCACCGGCTCGCCGAACTGCTTTGCAATATCGCTGTGGGTAAGGTCGGTATCCTCGATAACATCGTGCAGAAGCGCTGCAACTATCGAGTCCTCGTCAAGCCCCATATCGGCCGCTATATCCGCCGCCGCGACGCAGTGGGTGACATAGGGAGAGCCGTCCTTGCGAAGCTGCCCGGAATGGGCGAGCTTTGCCATGTTGTATGCCGCTTCTATTCTGCCCATATCCATATCCATGCCGCTGTCGGATATTTTTTTGCTGAGCGCGGCAAACATCTCGTCGGGATCAAGTTTTCTGTTTTCTGTTTCTGCCATTATGACCGTCTCGCTTTCAAGCGTTTTATAAGCTCCGAGCTTTCAAGATTTACCTTGGCGCTGCCGGACACCATTTTCGCGCCGAACACCGAACCGGGCTTTACCGTTTTCAGCAGTCCCAGCTCGCACAGCACCATCAGGCATATGCAGAACCGCTCCGGCTCTATCCCGTGCGGACACTGGCGTATAACGCCGTCAAGGTCGGCCGCTACCGAACCGCCCAGCGCCTGAAGTCTGCGCCAGGCCTTCACAAAGGCGCTGCGATCCGGGCAATAGGGCGAGGCCTCCGTAACGGGCAGCTCGTCCTCGAGTATCATGCCGCACAGCGGCTTAGGATCGTGCAGGCGCATCGCCGTTATCTGAAGCTGCACGCTGCGGCGCAGGCGAAATTCGTTTATCTGCGGAGTAAAAGCAAGATCCACCTTGTCGCCCGCTTTAAGGCCGAGATCGGCCTCCGAGTGCGAGAAAAAAACGCACTCAAGCTCCGCGCCCTTGTAGCAGACAGAAAGGCGCAGGTGCTTTCCACCGCCGATCGGCGTTACCTTATCGAGCCTTGCGCCGAGGATACACATCGTTGGCTTCGGGTTTCCGCTGCCGTACGGCTCAAGGCGCGAGAGCGCGTCCACACCCTTCATGTCAAGAATTCCGGGGTCTGTTACGCAGATATCGCAGCACAGCGTCGGAAGCTCCGTAGGCTTGTTGTTTTCGTAATATTCGCTGAACGCGCGGCAGAACTGCCTGAGCTTATCGCGCTTTATATTAAGCCCGGCCGCGAGCGCGTGTCCGCCGAAGCCCTCGAGATATTCCGAGCATGCCGACAACGCGTCGAACAGATTAAAGCCGCCGTAGCTGCGGCACGAGCCCTTGCCCTTGTCGCCGTCGAGGCAGATCATGATCGTCGGCTTTGAATACTGCTCGGCAAGCTTGGACGCCGCAATGCCGATAACGCCCTGATGCCACTTTTCGCTGGCAAGGACTATGGGCGTTGACGGTGTTTTTCCGTCCATCATGCCGGAGGCGTCGTCCCATATCTCAGTCTCAAGGTGCTGGCGGCGGCGGTTAAGCTCGCACAGTTCGCCGGCAAGGGTGCTCGCCTCCTTGGTGTCATGCGTCATCAGCAGCTTTCCCGCTACGGACACCTCGCCGAGGCGGCCTGCCGCCTTCAGGCGAGGCGCGAGCGAAAATCCGATCGTAGAGGATGAAATTTTCTTTTCCGAAGCGCCGGACTCGCGCAGCAGCGCAGCAAGACCCGGGCGCGATGGATTGCCGAGCAGCTCAAGGCCGCGGCGGACAATATACCGGTTCTCTCCGGTAAGCGGAACAACGTCCGCGACCGTGCCGATGGCGGCGAGATCTGCATAGCGCTCGACTATAGGCTCGTTTTTGCCCTCGACCGCACACACGAGCTTGAGAGCAACACCAACGCCGGCAAGATCCTTGTTCGTATAGCGGCAGTCATCCTGCTTTGGGTCAATGACCGCGATCGCATCGGGTATCGTCTGCTCGCGGCACTCGTGGTGATCGGTGATGATCAGATCGACCCCGATCAGGCGTGCATACTTTGCTTCCTCGGCTGCCGTTATGCCGCAGTCAACGCTGATGATGAGGCTGACGCCTTTCTTGTGCAAACAGTCGATCGCGGCGTTATTAAGTCCATAGCCCTCTCCGATGCGGTCGGGGATATACGGAAAGCACTCAAGGCCGTAGCTTCGCAGCCAATCGGTCAGTAAGCAGGTCGATGTTATACCGTCAACGTCATAATCGCCGTAAACGGCGACCGTCTCGTGCTTCGAGATGGCGCTTTTTATGCGCTCGACCGCCTTGTCCATATCCTTGAGCAGCATCGGGTCGCGCAAAAGCTCCGCGCCGCCGTCAAGGAAGCTTTCGGCCTCCTCAACGCTGCCTATCCCACGCACGCCGAGCATCGCCGCAAGCAGCGGCGGATAGCCGGCAGCAGTGAACATTTTCAGCTTATCTGTCGGACATTCTTCAATTTTCCATTTACTGTAATTCATCTGCAAACACTGCTTCAATATAATTTTTATTTATAATAGATTATAATAACAAAACCTGCGCCGTTTATCAAGTGCAGCGCAGGCATTTCCGCAATTATTCTCCTGCGGGTTGACAGAAGGCCAAATTTGATGATAGACTGTGTCGTCATCTGATCGTTTCGGGAGGCGCAGAAATGAAAAACTATGTTTTATTTGATTTTGACGGCACTGTTTTCGACTCTGCCGAAGGTATAACCAAGAGCGTTCAGTACGCACTTGGCAAGATGGGTATACATGCGGAAACGAGCGAGCTTATGTGCTTTGCCGGCCCTCCGCTCGACGAGATGTTCGCGCAGCGCTACGGCATGGATGCACAGACCGCACACCGGGCAGTTGAATTTTACCGTGAGCGCTACACCCCTGTTGGTTGGGAGGAGTGTTCTCCCTTCCCCGGCATGCACGAGCTTATGGGCAAGCTGCACGCAAAGGGGATCAAGCTTGCCGTTGCGACAAGTAAGCCGCGCGTTTTTGCGAAGAAAATTCTTGAAAAGTACAGCATGCAGGATGATTTCGACCTTGTCTGCGGCTCGGAATTTAATGGCGAGCGCGGCCAGAAGTGGGAGGTCATAGAATATGCGCTGGAGCAGTTCGGCATCTCTCCCGACGAGGCGATCATGGTCGGCGACAGGAAATACGACGTTATCGGCGCAAAAAAGTGCGGCGTTGAGTGCATCGGCGTTCGCTTCGGCTACGCGGAGCCGGGCGAGCTTGAGCGTGAGGGCGCGGTCTACGTCGCCGAAAACGCCGACGATCTGTATAAATATCTGACGAAATAGAAAAAGCGTTGCCCCTGACGACCAAACAGTCGCCAGGGGCAAATTTTTTTTATTCAGCTTTCAAGATCGCAGCTGCAAAACGGGCAGTGGGTATCTTTCAGGTGCTTATATGATATATGCCGATGGCATTTGGGGCATCGGAACCATATCAGGCGGATAACTACGCCTATAACGAGCACCGCACTGGCCACAGCCAGCATGGCAACTGCATTGCCGCCGCGATTCATGATATATGCAGCGGCAATGTAGCACGCCAGAGCTATGCCGAAAACGACCTTTGTAAGCGTTTTTGTGAATTTATAGCTCATAACCGCCTCAGAAATCAAGCATTACCTTGACTACCGGCTCGGGGCGTTTATCGGCCATCTCCATAGCCTGCTTGAACTCCTCGATCTGGTAGCGATGCGTGACCATGCGCTCAAGACCGGAAATGCGGCCTCTTGCTATCTCATCGCAGATCAGCTCGAATTCCTCGTACTTGTACATGTTGTACGCTTTGAAGCTCAGCTCGTGCTGCTGATGTATGCGATACGGGAAGCCGACGCCGTCGAGCATCAGCGCATGCTGATGTACGGTTCCGCCGCGGCGGACAATGCGGCACGCCTGCTCAAGCACAGCTTCATTGCCGAAGCCGAGGAAAACCATGTCCACGCCAACACCGTCGGTAAGCTCCGAAATAACTTCCTCAAGATCCTGCTTGCTGCTGTCAACAACATTTTTGCAGCCGAACTCGCGGGCCATTTTGAGGTTTATCTCGGACACATCCGCCGCTACGATGAGCTTCGGGCCGTAAAGCTGAGCGCCGATAAGGTCGCCCAGGCCGATCGGGCCGCAGCCGATGATCGCCACGGTGCTCTCCGGCGTGATGTTTGCACGGCGCACGGCATAGATGCCGTTTGCTACCGGCTCTATGAGCGCACCCTCTTCATAGCTTACATTGTCGGCAAGCTTGACGACGGTTTTTTCGGGCACGACGATGTATTCGCCCATGGATCCCGTCCACTCGCCGTTATCCAGCTCGGGGACTTTGTAAGACGCGCCAAGCACTCTCTTTGAGGTACACAGATTGTACATTCCGTGCTTGCAGTAGTAGCACTCGCCGCAGCCGTACTGGGGTTCGCCGGTGACTCTGTCGCCGGGCTTGAATTTCGTCACGCCCTTGCCAACCTCGACCACGTCTCCGGCAAACTCATGGCCGGAAAGGACCGGGGGGATACGGAACGGGTGCATTCCATGCAAGGCGTGAACCTCGGAACCGCATATACCGCATTTGCGGATGCGGATCTTCACATCTTTATCATATCTGATTTGCGGCTCCGGCATATCGCTGCGGAATTCCGCAACGCCCAATTCCGGAAAATAACCAGCTCTCATGGTATATGCCTCCTATAAATTATTTCACCATCAGGCTCGGCAGGATCGTTGATATCTGCGGAATATAAGTGACGAGCAGAAGAACGATAAGCACGGCGATTACGAACGGCCAGATCTTCTTGACCATGTCGGTGAGCGTTATTCCGGCAACACCGCAGCCGGTGAACAGGTTAACGCCGACAGGAGGCGTAATGAGGCCGAGTGCGAGGTTGACGGTCATTACCGCGCCGAGATGCACAGCGTCGATGCCGAGGGTCTTTGCTATCGGGAAGAGTATCGGGCAGAGAATATAGAGCGCGGAGTTTGCATCGATAAAGCAGCCTGCGATAATGAGAATGATGTTGACCATCAGCAGGAAGGTGTACTTATTTCCGTGAGCGATAGAGATAAGGCCCTGGCTTGCGTCACTTGCAAGGCCGGTAAAGGTAAGAACCTTGCCGAATACGGCTGCGCATCCGATGATAAGCATGACAACGGCAGTCTGCGAAACGGACTGGCGCAGGATAACGACGATCTCTTTAAAGCGCAGGGTCTTGTAGATGAACATGCCGACTATAAGTCCGTAAATCGCCGAAACCGCAGCGGCTTCGGTCGGGGTGAAAATACCGCCGTATATACCGCCGAGGATGATGACAGGCATAAGTATGCCCCACACGGCGTCGCCAAAAGCTTTCCAGCGCTCTTTGCCGCTTGCTTTCGGCTGACGAACCAGATTGCAGCCTCTGGAGCTGATAACCATGGTGAAGTAAATTGCAACGCCAATGAGTATGCCGGGGATGATACCTGCCATGAACAGGTCGCCGACCGAGGTTCCGGTTACGGAGCCATAGACGACAAAGGTGATCGACGGTGGGATAACTATACCTATTGCGCCCGCCGTACTCATGAGCGCGGCGCTTGTATCCTTTTCATAGCCGGATTTACTCATTGCAGGGATAAGTATTCCGCCGAGGGCCGCGACGGTAGCCGGGCCGGAGCCGGAAATTGCCGCGAAGAAGCACGCAACAATGACGCAGACCATTGCGGTGCCGTGCTTTGTGTGTCCTACAAGGGAGTTAAAGAAGTTTATAAGTCGCACGGATATGCCGCTGACGTCCATGATGTTGCCGGCAAGAATGAAGAACGGGATTGCCAGCAGAACATAGGTATTCGTGGAAGAATAGAGGTTCGCCGCTATAGTGGACATCATAGCCGGCTTGACTGCCATCGTAGTTATGATGCTCGACACGCCCAACGACATTGCTATGGGCACATTCAGGAAAAGAAGGGCGAAGAATATTCCAAATAAGAGTACAGCACTCATCCGTTATTGCCCTCCTTGCTTGTATCTTTAAAATCACGGCCCTGCACAAGGTAGACGCCCCACTGGATAAAGCGGATGCACAGCACGGCCAGACCTATCGGAAGCCAAATTCCGAAAAGCCATTCAGGCCACTGCATGCCCTGCGTAAGCACGTTGTTCTGATATTCCTTGATAACCATAAGGACACCGTAGTATACGGATATCCCACAGAAGAAAACGCCGCACAGGCAGCTGAAAAGTCCCGCGATCTTCTTTCCCTTGGGGGAGAGCTTATCGGTGACAATGGAAAGTCCGAGGTGAGAATGATTCTTAAGCGCTACCGCCGCGCCTGTATAGGACAGGATAACAAGACCGAGGCGGTTGAGCTCTTCTATCCACGGCAGTGAAGAGAGAAGGACGTATCGCATGATAACATTTATAAAAGCGAGTATCGTCATGACCATGAGCATGGCCGCAAGTATGTAATCCTCAAGCGAATTGAGGACTTTTCCAGTCTTTTTCACTTGAAACTCCTTTCGGTTGGATGAAAACCAATTTCACGGCACAGGCGTTCGGCAAGCCGAAACGCCTGTGCCGTGGATCTTAAGGTTCAGTACATATACCGATTATGATGCAACATTGATGCCGAATGCGGTGCATGCTTCCTGACCGTACTCATTTGCGTACTGCTCGGTGACGCTTGCGACTGCTTCTTTGAAAACTTCGATCTCACTGTCGGACAGACGGTAAATTTCGTTGTAACCGTTGCCTTCCCAGCTGCTGAGGATCTCTTCCATGGAACCTTCGATCTGCTTGTTTGCATCAAGGCAGGCCTGCTTTGCACAGCTTGCGATCAGCTCCTGAGTTGCCTCGTTAAGGCCGTTGTACCAATCGCTGTTTGCACTCCAAGTGAATGCTTCGTAGGTGTGGTTGGAAACGGTGATGTACTTCTGAACTTCCTGAACGTTTGCGGAGTTGATGGTGGAGGGGCTGTTATCGTGGCCGTCGATGGTCTTCTGCTGCATTGCAGTGTAAACCTCGGACCAGCTCATTGCCTGAGGAGATGCACCCAGTGCGCTCCAGAAGCCGTTCCACAGATCGCCGCCCGGGGTGCGGATCTTCTGACCGACGAGGTCGGAAGGAGCCTTGATCTGGCACTTGGAGGAGGTCATGCACTTGAAGCCGTTGTGGAGTGCTCCGAGGTAGGTCAGGCCGTGCTCTGCGAGGACGGAGGAGACGAACTCGCCGCCGGCGCCGAAGAATGCGTCCTCAGCCGCCTGATAGTCGGAGAAGGTCCAGGGCAGGCAGCTTACCATGAGGCGCTTGTCGATGGACGAGATGATGGAGGTGGAGTGGATATCCATCTGGACGGTGCCGTCCATAACCAGCTCGAGGCCCTTGGTCATGTTGCCGCCGGCAAGCTGATCGTTGTTGTAAATGGTGACAGTGATCGCACCGCCGGACTGCTCTTCAATGTACTGCTTAAAGAGGTTTGCGCCGATGCAGTCGTTTGCGGTATCGGACTGGCCGTTGCAGGACAGGTCGATGCTGATCTTATCGTACTTGCTGCTGTCAGCGTCGCTGCCGCCGTTATTGGAATCGTTGCCGCAGGCACACAGTGCGAAGACCATGCACAATGCGAGAACGATTGACAGGAATCTTTTCATTTCTTTTTCTCCTTTGTTTATTATTTTTCCTAATTTAAGCAGGCAATGCCTGTTGTTTACTCAAATTCCCTTTACGATGGAAACAATGTTTTCAACCGTGATGCCATTCATTTCAAGCAGTCTCTCGTACGGCGCCGACTGACCGAACCGGTCGAGAATGCCGATACGCTTGACAACGCCGTGGCCCATATCCGCAGCAACAGACGCAACAGCGCTGCCGAGACCGTTAATTATGTTGTGATCCTCAACGGTAACTATCTTGCCGCACTCATTGACGGCTTTGGTGACCGCTTCGACATCAAGCGGTTTTATCGTGTGCATATCCAGCACACGAGCCTTTATTCCCTGCTTGAGAAGCTCCTCGGCAGCCTCAAGAGCAATGTGAACCGTATCGCCTATTGAAATGATTGCCGCATCGGTTCCCTCGCGCAGAGTGATCGCCTTGCCGATGACAAATTCCTGCTCGGGACCGTATACCTCGGGAACGGCATCGCGCGTAAAGCGGAGATACACGGGGCCGTCAAATTCCGCGGCTGCGCGCGTGAGCTTACGGGCTGCGTTATAGTCGGCCGGCATGACGACGGTCATACCCGGTATCGTTGAAAGTATGCCCATATCCTCAATGCACTGGTGGCTTGCGCCGTCGTTTGCCGGGGTCACGCCTCCGTGCGAGCAGGCTATTTTGACATTAAGATGAGGGTAGCAGATCTCCTGACGGATCATTTCGCACATACGCATGGAGCCGAATGCCGCGTAAGTCACGACGAAGGGTATCTTGCCGCAGGTCGCCAGACCCGCTGCGACGCCTGCGCCGCTCTGCTCGGCGATACCGACGTTAACATGCTGTGCAGGAAGCTGCTTTGCAAAATTCGTGGTCTTGCAGGACTTGCCGATATCCACATCGACGACCAGGATATTCTTGTTTTCGCGTCCCAGCTCGACGATCTCATCGCCGAAGCCGTCTCTTGTTGCTATCTTGCTCATGCTCGTGCTCCTTCCTCAAGTTCTGCCATGGCCGCTTTATACTCTTCGCTGTTCGGAGCTTTTCCGTGCCAATCGCCGCGGTTTTCCATGAAGGAAACACCCTTGCCCTTGACGGTGTTGCCCAAAATGAACTTGGGCTTGCCGTTTTTCGACGCACAAAGCTTGTCGAGCGCATCGACTATCTGCTCCATATCGTTGCCGTCTATGGTCATGCATTCGAAGCCGAAAGATTCAAACTTTTTCGCAAGATCCAGCACCGGCATGACCTCATCACAGGTTCCGTCGAGCTGAAGGTTATTGTAATCGCAGAACACTACGATGTTATCCAGCTTATACTTGTTGCAGACCTGAGCAGCTTCCCAGATCTCGCCTTCCTGACTCTCGCCGTCGCCTATGACAACAAACACACGGTAGTCCTTGCCGTCGAGCTTTGCAGCAAGCGCCATACCTGCGCCGCAGGCAAATCCCTGTCCGAGCGAGCCGGTGGAGATATCTATACCCGGGCACTTTTTCATATCCGGATGTCCCTGAAGTATTGAGCCTTCCTTACGCAGAGTGCTCAGAACCGACTTATCGAAAAATCCGAGTTCTGCAAGCGCCGCATACTGTATCGGACATGCGTGTCCTTTTGACAGCACGAAGCGGTCTCTGTCGGGCCATTTCGGGTTTTTCGGATCAACTTTCATTTCCGAGAAGTACAGTGCCGCAACGAAATCGGCCGCTGAAAGAGATCCTCCCGGATGTCCGGATTGAGCCTCGTAGATCATTGTAATAACATCTTTTCGCAGTTCGGCTGCCTTTTCCTTGAGAAATTCAAGCTTCTCCTTTTGCATTTGCTCCTCCGTTCCGGCTGCATGCAGCCATAATTGTCACAAATCAGTTCTCCCAAAGTTGAACATTGGGTGTTTGTTGATTTAATTGTACTATTTGCAAAAAAGAAAGTCAACTGTTATGAATTTAACAGTTGACTTTTGTGCAATGTTTATAATTTATAAGTCGTTTTCCAGTAAATATAACTAAAATCAATCGTCTCTTCAAGGGAGTATTTCGATTTCCGCTCGACCAGATCCAGCGTTGCTCTGTGAACATCGACGAGATACTGCATGTTATCATCCCTGCGGCACATCTCTATCGCACGCACTCTCGACTCCGCCGTAAGATCGGCTACATAGTCGTGGAACACTTTGACAAGCTCGTTCTTCGTGGCCGCTGCAAGCATCTGATGGAAGCATATATCCTCGCGCGCTATCATCTCAATATCCGCGTCGCGGCTGAGCACAAGAGATGAATAGAGCTTATGCTGCGCTTCGAGTGCCGCCTCATCCTCCTTATCAAGTCCGCAGTCTATGATAAGCAGGAACACGCCCGTGTCTATCATACGTCTCAGGCCAAGAAGATCATCGGCATTGCTCTTGCTGAAAAGAAGCGAGTAAATGACGGGGTTGAGCATCTTGGGCGTAAACGAATGCGTGATGAAGGTTCCTTCCGGGCGGCGTATCTCGACGGCGCCGTAGGCCACCAGAATTTTAATTGCCTCACGCACGGTGTTTTTGCTCATGGACATCATTTCAGCAAGCTGCATCTCCGTCGGGAGCTTATCCCCCGGCTTGTATCGTCCGGTGAGAACATCGTCGACTATTCTGTTAATTACAATATCAACTGCCGATTGTTTTTTGTTCGTCGGGGAATACTTCGGCCATTTTTCACTCGTATTCAATGCTCGGACCCCATTCTGCATAGTTTTGATTTCAACAATGAAACTCATTGTAGCAAAAAGCCCGGCCGATTGCAACAGCAATTTGCCTCCGCAGCGCGACAAAGTCCATTCATCTGTCAAAACATCCCGAACATTTAAAAAAATCGGCAGAAAGCAGCCTTTTTCAAGACTACGCGCCGTACAGAAGCTATTCTATAGGCAGCTGGATAACTTCAATATCTTTTTTCTGCGCATAGCGGATGGTGTTCCACGTTCCGCCGGGCATGCCGTCGTAGCAGGCGACAAGGACGCTCGAATTATCGACCATGAAGCGGTTTCGTATCGCCATGCACGCCGGACTGTAGCTCTCGGCAAGCACTGTGACTTCATCGCAATTATCAACGATGCGGTCGTATCGCAGGCGGTTATACTCGTTCCAGTTATCGGCCTGCCCCCTGTACGGAACAGCGGCCTGGAGCGTAACGTCCGAATGCATTTTTTTGAGCCTTATGACGGCCTCGGCACAGTACATATCGCAGCCGAGCGCCATTCCGCAGATAAAATGCTTTATCCCCGAATCGTACACCGCGCCGATAACGGCAGACAGCTTTTCCTTAAATTCAACGCATCTCGGATCCGATTCGTCATAGCCCCATGGAAGCTTCGACGGCCGGTGTCCCGAAAAGCAGCAGCTTTTTCCGTGTTCCATAACATCACCGTTTTCCATTGTAAGGCATCTAAAGAAAAATGTCAAAAGGGTATTGACATTTTATGCAGCAGCGCTATAATTAGGGCACAACCGAATAGGATATCTTCAGGGCAGGGAGCATTTCCCGACCGGCGGTAAAGTCCGCGAGCCGAAAGGCATGAACCGGTGTGATTCCGGTACCGACAGTATAGTCTGGATGGTAGAAGATGTGCGCTTTGATTTATTGCGTCGCCTGAAAGATATTTTCTTTCGGGTGATTTTTTAATTTCGGAGGTACATATCCATGGGAAAGCTTATCTCTCAGATAGGTGAAAATCTTTCGTTCGTGCTCGAATGCCTCGGCGTATTCGCGGCACTGTTCGTGCTGGCGCTGCTGTTTGAGCGCTTTGTTATGAAAAACCGCAAAAAGCTCGGCAGCACGCATTTTCTCGCTTACACGGCGATCTTTTCGGCGATGGCGGGCGTTTTGATGTTTATCGAGATACCACTGTTCTTCGCGCCGAGCTTTTACGAGATCGACCTGAGCGAGATCCCCATCATGATCTGCACATTCTACCTCGGGCCGGTATCCGGCGTCGTGGCGGAGCTTCTCAAGATCATCGTTAAGCTCGTTTTCAAGGGCACGACGACCGCCTTTGTAGGCGACTTTGCAAACTTCGTCGTCGGCTGCTCGTTCGTTCTGCCGGCATCGTGCATCTACCACATGAAAAAGAGCAAGCGCGGCGCGCTTATCGGCATGATCGCCGGCACGCTCGTAATGACGATTTTCGGAAGCCTTTTCAATGCGGTTTACCTGCTGCCGACCTTCGCAGAACTGTTCGGCATGCCGCTTGAGGCGATAATCAAGATGGGCAGCGACATAAACTCGGCTATAAACAGTGTATCCACCCTCGTTTTGTTCTGCGTCGTGCCGTTTAACCTTTTAAAGGGCATTATAGTAACGGTGCTGACGATGCTGCTTTACAAGCGCATATCTCCCCTGCTTCACAAGGGCGACAAAAAGCTTGCCGAGCGCAAGGCTAAGAACGGATGACCTTCCCGAGCCGCAGCATGCTCAGGGCAAAATTCAGGCATTCGTTGAAATAAATGATGCAGATATAGCCCGTCAGGGCATACACCGGAAGCACTCTCCACACGAGCAGTACGCCTAAAAGCGCATCAAGCACGTTTATGCCCATGTTCCACATCTGCTGACCCAAGCCTTTAAGGCAGCCGTCGCAGAGCATGTCGGTGTACATTATCGGAATAAGCGGCGCGAGCAGACGCAGAAAATGCCCTGCCTCCGGCGAGGAATAGACGGCTATCCCGAGCCTGTCGGCAAAAATGAATATCGCAAGGGCAACGGCAAGCGAATAGCCGCTGCCCTTTTTTAATAAGCTTCGCACCGTGCGCGATATCTCGGCGCGCTCGCCGCGCATCTGCGCCTCTGTGAGTTCAGGGATCATAAGCTCGCTGAGCGCCATGAGAAAGCAAGCCGGGAACGATATTATCGGCATGACCATTCCCTGTATCGTCCCGTAGCCGGACAGAGCGCGGTCGGCCGAAAAGCCTGCCGATTTAAGTCCGCGCGGTACGAGCAGATGCTCGAGCGTTGACAGCGCCGAGCGCGCATAAGCCGAAAACGCAAGCGGCAGCGCAATGCGCAGCATACGTGAGGTAAGCCGCAAATCGTTTTTGCCGCCGCCCGGATGCCGGCCGCGGTCGGTGAGGTAAAACAGCAGCATCATTGCAAACGATATCGCGTCGCCGCAGACCGTTCCGAGCATGACGGCGGAGCAGTTTTTTTCAATATCACCGGCCGGGGAGCGCACAAGGAAAAGCGCGACGAGCGCAATGGTTATTATCTGCTCGAAAAAATGCACAACTGTCGGCTTCCATACCCTGCCGCAGGCGGTGAAATAGCCCGACATCGCCGAGCACAGCGAGACCATCGGCATGGCATACGCCATGATGCGCAGCGAGCGCACGGTGCGCGCATCGCCTATCCACAGAAAGCCTATCATTTCCGCTCCGCCGTGCAAGACGAAAAACGCCGCGGTCCCGAACAGTGCGCTGTAAACAAAGCAGCGCCGCATCGCGCCGCTTATCCCCTGCTCGCGCTCGCGTCCGATCTCTTCGGAAACAAGCCGCGTCGCGGCAAACCTCACGCCCGAAATTGCAAAGGTAGTGCACAGAAACGATACCGACACTACCAGCTGATAAAGCCCTATACCGGCCGAGCCGATGCGTCCGGCAAGCCACACCTGAAACGACATGGATATAAGGCTCATTATAAGCGATGAGCCTGTTAAGAGCGCGGTATTCATGATCAGTCGTTTTTTTCTTATCATACTAAAAACATATGCAAGAAAAATTATTTATGTATGTTGATTTTTTCACAAAGAGTGGTATAATGAAACCATCAAAAGAAATTGAATTGGAGGCGTCATTATGATTATCACCATCGGAAGACAGCACGGTTCAAGCGGCAGAGAGATAGCAAGACTTCTGGCAAAGGAGCTCGGCATCAAATGCTACGACAAAGAGATCGTTGACGAGGCGGCAAAGCACTCCGACTTCAGCCGCGAGCTCATTAACGCATACGACGAAAAGCGCATGTCCGCTTTCCTGCTGCATGCAGGCGGCTATGGCCTGAATGAGAATTTCCGTCTGAACATGGAGGTAGTTTCCGCACAGTTCGACGCGATCCGCGAGATCGCATCCAAGGAAGACTGCATCTTCGTCGGTCGCTGCGCCGACTATGTCCTCAACGACAGAGACGATGTTGTCAGCGTATTTATCCTCGGCGACACCGACGCGCGCATCAAATGCCTTGAGCAGCGTCAGGGTCTTGATGAGGCTCAGGCACGCAAGAAGATCAAGGAAGTTGATAAGGATCGTTCCAGCTTCTATAAGTATTACAGCGATCAGACCTGGGGCGACGCACAGAACTACGATCTGTGCATCAACAGCTCCAAGCTCGGCGTTGAAGGAACCGTTGCTACCATCATGAGCTACATAAAGGCTCGCGGCCTCAGATAAAAGTATTTCAAACAAAAAAGCTCCCCAAGGCCGGCTGACACAATAAAATATACGGTTTTGAAACGATTTTTTTCGCCACTGCTACGTCCAAAGCCTTGAGAATACGTCAGTGTACTCTGCAACTTTGTCCTTGCATAAGCAAACAATCTCAGCTTCAAAACTGCAAAGCACCAAAAATGACGGAGCAAGTGCGAGGTCAAGGCGCGGCGGCGCAGGCATACTTTGTGTATACCAAGCCGTCGCAACGAAGACATTCGTGCTTGCT
>ERZ779737.362-NODE-362-length-44271-cov-7.252578_pt1 | contig 44271 bp, 31 predicted proteins | sample MGYA00511889_ERZ779737 | MGnify/ENA primary metagenome ERZ779737 (study PRJEB29588, sample SAMEA2163575) | human gut metagenome | biome: human gut; feature: human-associated habitat; material: faeces | place: Denmark | collected 2008/2010 ... | reverse complement strand
CATGATGCATATCGCTGCCATAAAATTATTTTTGAATAAAATTTAAACAGTTTCTAAATATGCTTTGTTCAAGTTTTTGATTTATTGCAGTTGCAAGCATCTCAGTTAACAATGACTCAACGTTCTGCGTTTGATTTAGTAACATTTTTGAGACTGTTATATATGTAGTAAGTCGGTGCGGTGCAATGCTTTGCTCTGAAAATTGCGGGTCTGCATCCCCTTTAGCTGCGCCCGTTTCAGGTGCCCAATGGGCCGTTAAGTTGTTGCAAAGCGGAACTTGTACATTATTTTTAAGACTAAAAATAAACTTTGCCCCTGCCTGTTTCAATGCACTTGTGGCGTAAATTGCGCTTTCCAAGTCCCACGCATCAACGCCCGCAACCGCGCTTGCAATAAATCCTCTTTCTTCTTTAGACTTGAAAGGAATACATGTGCCTTGATAGGCAACGCCTGCGACTTGCATTTGTTCAGTTGTTGTATCAATAATTTCTCTTAACTCTTTGCTATAATTCTTTTTAATGCTTGCTTGTATTAATTCTGTTAACATTTTTCTTGTCTATTTATTTTTCTTTTTATTATTATAATTTGTTTATTTCTGCTTGCATTGCTACATACTTGTTAATTAGTTGTTTCTGTGCAGTTGTAAGCTTTCTTTGCTCTGTTTTTTCTTTGCCGAAATCTGCGCCGAGGGTGCGGTTTACAAAGTTTTCAGCTTGTTCTTTTGTAAACTTTCTTTGTTCAATCAAATTCTTTATAATGCCCGCTCTCGCTTCCGACTTTGTTATTTCAACACGCTGTTGCTTTCTTGTTTCTGCGTTTGTTATATTGTTAAGTATTCTTATTTCTTTGTGCATTTTCTTTTTCTTTTAAAGCTGTTATTTCTTTTTGTATAATAGTAAGTCTGTGCAAAACGTCTTGTTTGTATTTGTGTTCTGCATAACTATCTGCAATTTGTACTAATATATACAATATTGCAATTATTATTAAAAATGTAATTGTTGCTGTCATTTTTGTAGTTTTGTTTCTTATATATAAATATGTAGATAGTCTTAAAATTTATAGCTATCTACATATTTTTATTATTATTTTTTACGCTGCTGTTATTGCTTTCTTATAAAGATTTACTAAGCATCCGACTGCGTTTGTTTTTTCTTGCGCATTATAGTATATACTTGTTTGCTTGCTTGTGTCTGCGCCCCTGCGCATGTTCCTAAGTTGCATGTGTAATTTTAAGCCTTCTTCTGTATTATTATATATAGTCTTTAACGCGGATGCTATTGTTAGGCTGTCAGCATGTGTTTTATTAATTAATATGCCTTTTGTTAAGCATTCTGATATTATATATTCAGCTTTCTGTGCATCTGTATAGTGTGCCCAGCCTGCAGGAAATTGTATTTGTGCTTTGTTGGTTGTTGTGTTCTGTGTGCCCTGTTTGATTATTATATCCTCCTTTACATCCTTATATATAACTGCGTTCTTGTTAATATATGTATTGGGGTCATAAGCGATAAAACGCTTTCTGTTAACGTCTTTACACTGCGCATCTATTATCAGCCCTTTTGCTTTAAATTCCTCAGACAGGGCGTTAAAATGCTCTTTAAATTTGTTTGTATCTGCAATTTGCACTAAGCAAAATATGCCCTTGCCGCCTGCGCTTTCTTGCGCGTAGAATACATAAGGAATTTTATTTACAATTTCTTTCATTTCAAAACTTGACATATAGTTATTGTCCTGCCCGTCAATGTCAAGACATATTATATTGTTAATATTTTTTATATTCTCTTTTGTTGTGCCGTCTTGATTAAACGTAACTGAAGGTGCAAAAGCAGGAAAGTTATTTTTCTTATATGCTTGTATATCTGCTTTATCTGTTAGCTGTCTTAATTGTTTTTGTTTGTCTTGTATGCTTGCAGCTTTGTTTAATGCTTCTTGCAGTGTTATTTCTTCTGTTTTTTGTGCATACACATTGTTTAAATAGCTTACTTTTGTTTGCATTAAAGCGTTATAGTTTACTTTGTTTGTTGTAGTGTGTGTTGCATCTGCTTTCGCTTCTGCAACATTAGTGTAGGCTTCTTTTTTTTCTGTATAGTTATTATATATTTCTGTTGCTATCTTTTGCGACATGCTGTTATAAATGCAATCTGTTTCTTCTTCTGCTGCTTCAATATATGTGCCATTTAAACAATATAAGAAATCAGCCGTTGCATTTATCTCGCCTTGCAGCTTGTTATATCTCAACTTATCAACTTTTACAGTTGTTTTGTGTGTATTAAAATTTGTACTTATTATAAGAATGTTATCTGCGACATTTCTAAAATGTATGCTGCCTGCGATGCTTTCACCGTTTAGCTCTTCACCTTGCTGCATCTTTCTCGGATGCGCTACTAAAATAACGCTTACATTATACTTCTTTGCAGCTTGTTTAAGCTCTTTTAAAATGTAGCATATTGCGTTTGTATCTGTTGTTTGTGTTGAAATGTAATTGAAAGGGTCTATTACTACATTATCAATATTATATGTTTCTTTTGCTTCTTTTATTGTTTGTATTATTTGCTCTATTGTGCTTATTTCCGTTGTATCTGCAAATAAAAGTTTGCTTTTAAGTATCTCTTTATCAGCATATTTTAAAAATAACGCAACATGCAAATTAATATCAGTTTCAAAACTTATAAATAACGTTTTTAAGTCAGCATTTTTTGCAAGCATATACATGTAATAATTTAAAAATGTTGTCTTTCCGTTATTTGCCTTGCCTGTTAGAACGCAAAGTTGTTTTTTGTCAATCCTGAATATATTATCTAAATTGCTTATGCCGCTCAAGTAGCCTTTGCTTGACGTTAAGTCAGCTTGTTGTATCTTTTCTATTATACTATCTGTTATTGCATATATTGTTGCCATTTTTTTTGTTAAACAATTACTATCTTATTATTTTGTATGCCTTCTATAATTGTAAAAGGTATTTTGTAGTCTTCTACAGCTAATTTAACGTAAAATTTATTGAAATTGCTATCTTGCAATATTTTACATTGCATTTTATCTGCCCTGCTTAATTTGTTGTATTGTTCTTGCAGTGTTGCATCTGCTGTTTCTTCTGCTTCTGAAACATGTTCCTCTGCGGCTTGTTTTGGGGCTGTTTCCTGCGTTTTTTTATTGTTACAGATAGTCTTATTAACTGCTTGCGTTTGTGCTGTTTCCTGCGGCTTGTTTTGCGTGTCTTGGGGTCTTGAAATTAGTGCAATGCTTTTTTCTGTTAATGTTATCTCAGTTGTGGTTAAATTGTTATACAAAGCGCGCTTGTATGTTATATAGCCTTGTTCTTGCAGGAACTTTAATTCTTTTGCAACAGTTTTCCTGTTATATAAAGTTTCTTTCGCAATGTATGTTTACTCAATTTTTATAACATCTTTTTTTTCATAGTTACAGCGTTCAAGAATAAATGAAAAAATATAATGCGTCGAACGCCTGTTAAAGTTTAGGTTTTTAGTCTTCATGTTATATATCTTTTATTATTATTATCTCTATATATCTTTTTTTTAATAAAAAAAGGGAAAAGGGGGCAAAAGATATATGTAAAAATCCCCCTTGCGGTTGCGACCCGCCCCTTTTTTTTGCTTATTCTATTATAAAATTAGTGTAATTATTCTTTTGCCTTCTGCGTTTATTTGTAGCGCATCTGTTTGTACTACATTTGCATTATTTTGCAATATATTTAAACTTTTTTTTGTTAGCGTAATATCTAACATTTCATACGCGTTATCTTTATTTTTTACAGTGTAATTAATAAAATTTTTTTCTTTTAGATTTTGTACTGCTTTATTATAATAATCTGTTTCTGTTATACAGTCTAATTCATAGATATTTGTTTTTATTGTATCTGTTTTTTCTTCTTCTGCTTGTTGTAAAATTGCAAGCAAATATAATTTTTCTTTGTCTGTTAGTTTGTAGCCTTTTAAATTTTCAATCTTAATCATAGCAATTATTATTTTATTATTTATTTTTAATTTGTTCTTTATAAACTCTGTATATTTCTTTTAATCTTTTACTTAAATTTTGTTTTGCTTCTGCGTGCTCTGCAAAGTATTTTTTTCTTGCAGCAGATATTTTTTGCTTTTGCTCTGCGCTTAATTTTTTATTTTGCTTTGCAGCACGCATTTTTGCTTTGCTTTCTTTTGTATGTTTACTACCTTTTTGCATATTATTTTCTCTTTTTATAAATAAATATATGTTACATTTAAAAAGTCAATATAAAATGCTATAAAAAAAATATGTTATACAACATATTTTGATTTATAAACACATCTTTACATATTTTTTGCAAATATACTATTTTATTATGTTAATTTACAAGTCTGATTTAACATATTGTTTTATGTTTAATAACATGTTTTATTGCTATATGTAAAGATAGCTTTATTATTTATGCAGTTTATTAGTGTGTCTTATAGCTGCTTAAACAGCTATAAGATGGTGAAGGTTGTTTTTTGTTTTTATATTAATTGAAATTATATCTGAATGACTGATTAATTAATGTCTTACTGATTGATTATTGCTTATTGATTGATTTCTGATTGAAAAAAAAAGAAACCACACTAATTTCCCTTTCTGTTAAGAAAGAGGAAACACACTACACTATAGTTTTATATATAGCTATATAGCTATATATTGCAAGGGAACTCACTTCCCAAGGGTAGGGAACTCAGTTCCCAAGGGTAGGGAACTCAGTTCCCAAGGGATAGTCTTTATTATACAATATGTAGGGAACTCACTACCCAAGGGATGGTCTTTATAATAGGTATGGACATTTTGACTATACGTATAGTCTTACATTATCTACATTTTACATTATAAAATAGCAAAAAAAAAGACGTAATTTAATACGTCTTTCTTTAAAAATAAATTTGCAATAAAAATGCAACTAATAATACACGCAATTATTAAGTTGCTGATAAGCTTCTTTGTATGTGTTTCTTATTTTATTTGCGCGCTCTTCTTTTTGCTCTTCCGTCATGCTCGCGTGATATTTTTTCAAACTTGCTGAAATACGCTGCTTTGTTTCTTCTGTGTGTTTTTTGTTTTTGAACATGTTATCTATTATTTTTCTTTTATTATTATATATATAAATATTTTTTAATACATATAAGTTTGAAATGAATTACTATATTCATGTTTTTTAAAAATTTGCTCTATAATGCTTGCTTGTTCTATCTTTTGTACGTCTGCGACATAGTAACGTTGTAACGTGCTATCCTTATGTCCAATTAAGCGCTTTATAGTATTCTCAGGCACTTGCATTGAATACAATTTATTAATAAATGTATGTCGCGACATATAGTAAGTTATATGTTTATATGTTAAGTTATTTTCTTTACATACAGACTTATAATAAGCGTTTAATGCTTTATTTAGTTTATTGTAATAATTGCTTATTCTGCTTTCTTTTTGCTTATCTGTGTACGTCTTTTTTGCGTCTAAGCAATCTAACAAATAATCATTTTCTGTTTTATTTTTTGTAAAGTATTCTAATATTTCTTGTATATATTTCTTATATGTTATTATATTCACATACGTTTTTGTCTTCTGTCTGTAGAGCTTAATGTTTAGTATTTCAACCGTTTCAGGTTTCTTTTGTTCATATTTTTCACGTTCTATATTTAAATCTGTTTCTTGTGTTTGTATTTTTTCAATTTCTAAATCTTTTATTTTCAGCGTTGCCATATCAACGGGGGCAATGCCTTGTAGCGCGATGTGCAAAACAAACAAAAATACAGACTTTTGCTTATTTGTAATTTCTGCTAAATAGTTATAGCTTTTTAAACTATCTTTGTACATTGTAAGTATTGTATTTAATTCTGTTGCAGTTAGATAACGCTCTTTTGTTGCTTGCATCTGCTTATTATATTTAAACTTGTTATAGTTATTAATGTAGCTATTTTCGAGCGCAAACTTATATACAATATTAAACATTTTAACAAGCTTATTCTGCTGTGCTATGCTCTTTTTTTGCCGTAATTTTTGTATAAAATCAGCAAAAAATACATTATCTATACTGCTAATTTTCAATGTACTATATTCTTCTTTTAAGAAGTTTTTAAGCTGTATAAAGTTCTTCTTATAACTGTACGTATTACAGTCTGCAATCTTTAAATCTATTATATCAAATAAGTAAAGTTCCTTCTGTTTGTTGTTTGTTTCAATCTGCTGCACATCTGTAACATTATTATATAACGCTGTTACTTCTTGCAGCTTTGCAGATATTGCAGCGTTCTTTTCCTTGTACGCTCTATCTCGACTGCTAACACTGCTTGTATTAGCGTTCCAATTAGTTTTAGTGCAACTAACCGCAGTACTATAATGTTTGTACTTGCTATCAGAAAAAACACGTACTGCGATTAAATACTCTTTGTTTGCAAGTTGCTTGTTTGTTAGTGTAACAGTTATTTTCATATCCTTTGTTTTTTATAGTTCAAACCGTTGGCGGTTTAAACTTGGTTTAAACTTTTTCTTTTGACACAAAGATATACTATTTCTTACTTTCAAGCAACTATACAGCTTAAAATACTGTTATACAGTACAGTTACATGTATATTCAATTTCTAAATAAACATTACAAGAAGTACAGCGGTACTCCTTTTTTTATGTCCATACCCGAAGGCAGACACACTGTACATACCGCCGCCCCGCTACTTCCGGTCTGCCAGTTCGATGACTTCCAAATCCCTGAATGTACCACTGTCTATCACAAAACGCACCAACGTACGCACTTTGTGAAACCCGCTGATACCTGCCGCTCCCGGATTGATGTGGAGCAGGTCGAACGTCTTGTCATACTTCACTTTCAGAATATGCGAATGTCCGCTGACGAACAGCTTGGGAGGATGCACCAATATGCTGCCCCGTATGGAAGGATCGTACTTGCCGGGGTAACCGCCGATGTGTTTCATCAGCACTTCCGCCCCCTCGACCGTAAAGCGCAATGTCTGCGGATAAAGCCGACGGATGTCCTGCCCGTCAATGTTTCCATACACAGCCCGGAAGGGACGGAAAGCAGCCAACTTTTGTGCTACTTCCAACGAACCGATGTCGCCGGCATGCCAGATTTCGTCACACGGCTCAAAGTACTGCAGATACCGCTCATCCCAATAAGCATGGGTATCCGATAATAAACCTATTTTCACCATAGTTTCTTTGTTTATTAGACAAAGGTAGCTATTTTTGTATAAAACTTAAAGCTCATGGAAAACAGATATTTCAAGCGCGACATCAGTTGGCTGTCATTCAACTATCGCGTACTGCTCGAAGCCGACGACGACAGTCTGCCTCTCTACGAACGCATCAATTTCATTTCCATCTATTCGTCCAATCTGGAAGAGTTCTACAAAATACGTGTGGCCGACCACAAAGCCATTGCCTCGGGAGTCACCCTAAGCGACGAAGAAAGCAAACAGTCGGCAGCCGAACTGGTAGAAGAAATCAATCAGGAAGTCAACCGCCAACTGGAAGAACGTATCCGCATCTATGAGAAAAAGATTCTGCCCGCACTGAAGAAGAACCACATCATATTCTACCAAAGCCGCAACGTAGAGCCTTTCCACCAGGAGTTCGTACGCCGCTTCTTCCGCGAAGAGATATTCCCCTACCTGGCTCCGGTGCCCGTGAGCAAAGACAAAGTCATCTCCTTCCTGCGCGACAACCGCCTGTATCTGGCCGTCCGCCTGTTTCCCAAGCACGCTCCTGCCCAACCCGAATATTTCGTTATGAAGCTGCCCTACAGCAAGGTGCCACGCTTCATCGAACTGCCACGCCAGGGCAACGACTATTACCTGATGTTCATCGAAGACATCATCAAGGCGAACATCGACACCATCTTCCCCGGCTACAACGTAGACAGCAGCTACTGCATCAAGATATCACGCGATGCCGACATCCTGATAGACGATACGGCCAATACGTCGGAAATCATCGAACAGGTGAAGACCAAGATAAAAAAACGCAAGATAGGTGCCGTATGCCGTTTCGTCTACGACCGTGCCATGCCACAGGATTTTCTGGACTTTCTGGTAGACGCCTACCGCATCGACCGGAACGAGCTGGTGCCGGGCGACAAGCATCTGAATATGGAAGACCTGAATCACCTGCCCAACCCCAACAGGAAACTGCTTCCCATCCGAAAGCCTCAGCCTATGAAGCTGACCTGTCTGGACGAGCGCGAATCCATCTTCCACTATATCGAGAAGAAAGACCTGCTGCTGCATTATCCCTATCATGCTTTCGACCACTTCATCCACTTTCTGTACGAAGCCGTACACGAACCGACCGTACGCGAAATCATGGTGACGCAATACCGCGTAGCAGAAAACTCCAACGTCATCAACACCCTGATAGCCGCGGCACAGAACGGGAAGAAAGTCACCGTCTTCGTTGAACTGAAAGCCCGTTTCGACGAAGAGAACAACCTGGCTACGGCCGAAATGATGCAGAATGCCGGCATCAACATCATCTACAGTATACCCAAGCTGAAAGTACATGCCAAAGTGGCCCTTGTGCTGAGACGCGATCGCCAGGGACACAAAATGACAAGCTATGCCTACATCAGCACAGGCAACTTCAACGAAAAGACCGCTACCCTATACGCCGACAGCGGCCTGTTCACCTGCAATCCACGACTGGTCAACGACCTGCACAACCTGTTCCGCACCCTGCAAAGAAAAAAACAGAACCCTAAATTCAACCTGCTGCTTGTGGCACAGTTCAACCTCATCCCCGAGCTGAACCGGCTCATCGACCACGAAATAGAACTGGCCAAGCGCGGAAAAGGAGGACGCATCATCCTGAAGATGAACGCCCTGCAGGACCCTACTATGATAGAACGCCTGTACGAAGCCTCGCAAGCCGGCGTCGAGATAGACCTCATCGTGCGCGGCATCTGCTGCCTCATCCCCGGACAGGAATACAGCCGCAACATACGCATCACCCGCATCGTCGACACCTTCCTGGAACATGCCCGCATCTGGTACTTCGGCAACGGCGGAAAACCCAAGCTGTTCCTGGGGTCGCCCGACTGGATGCGCCGCAACCTGTACCGGCGTATCGAAGCCGTCACTCCGGTTCTGGACCCCGACCTGAAACAGGAACTGGCAGACATGCTATCCATACAACTGTCGGACAAACGAAAGGCCTGTTTCGTCGACGACAAACTGCGCAACTGCTGGAAGTCGCCCCACCCGCAAAAAGAGAAAATACGTTCGCAATACACCTTTTACGAGTACCTGAAAAGCAAATTGTAACACGGTTGTAATATGTATGACATTTCCATGCAACAAAAATGCTGTTCCTTTGCAGCCAAATAAAATACAATAGTTCATGGAAACAATTTATCTGTGTATCGTCATCTTCCTGTTCGTCCTAGCGATATTCGACCTTGTCGTGGGAGTCAGCAATGATGCAGTCAATTTTCTTCAGTCGGCCGTAGGAGCCAAGGCAGCTTCGTTCAAGACAATTCTGTTCATTGCTGCCATCGGAGTCTTTATCGGCGCCTCACTCAGTAACGGCATGATGGACATTGCCCGGCACGGTATCTACCAGCCGGAACATTTCTATTTCGCCGAAATTATGTGTATTCTGCTGGCGGTCATGCTGACCGATGTCGTACTGCTGGATGTATTCAACAGCATGGGTCTCCCCACTTCCACCACGGTATCGATGGTATTCGAGCTGTTGGGAGGTACATTCGCACTGGCTCTTATCAAAGTCTACAGTGATGACTCACTCGATCTGGGAGACCTCATCAACACAGACAAGGCCCTGTCCGTCATCATGGCCATCTTCGTATCTGTGGCCATCGCATTCTTCTTCGGTATGCTGGTACAGTGGCTGGCACGTATCATTTTCTCCTTCAACTACAAAAAGCACATGAAGTACAGCATTGCGCTGTTCGGCGGTGTAGCTGCCACTTCCATCATCTACTTCATGCTGATAAAGGGTCTGAAGGACAGTTCGTTCATGACATCCGAATACAAACATTGGATACAGGAGAACACCGGAATGCTGATCGTAGCGTTCTTCGTATTCTTCACCATCCTGATGCAGATCCTGCACTGGTGTAAAGTCAATATATTCAAGGTAGTGGTGCTGCTGGGAACATTTGCACTGGCACTGGCTTTTGCCGGTAACGACCTGGTGAACTTCATCGGTGTGCCTCTGGCCGGTTATTCTTCCTTTATGGATTATACGGCCAACGGTGCAGGAGCTGGAGCCGATGGTTTCCTGATGACTTCCTTGCTCGGTCCGGCCAAAACACCCTGGTACTTCCTCTTTGCAGCCGGAGCCATCATGGTCTATGCGCTTTGCACCTCTAAGAAAGCACACAATGTAATCAAGACTTCTGTCGACCTGTCCCGTCAGGACGAAGGAGAAGAAAGTTTCGGTAGTACTCCGATAGCCCGTACATTGGTACGTTTCAGCCTGGTATTGTCCAACGGAGTGTCGAAGATTGTTCCCGAAAGTACCAAACGCTGGATTGACACCCGCTTCCAGAAAGACGAAGCCATCATTGCCGACGGTGCTGCTTTCGACTTGGTACGTGCTGCCGTCAATCTGGTACTTGCCGGTCTGCTGATCGCCTTGGGTACTTCATTGAAACTGCCTCTCTCTACTACCTACGTTACTTTCATGGTGGCTATGGGTACTTCGCTTGCCGACCGTGCCTGGGGACGTGATTCTGCCGTATTCCGTATCACCGGCGTGCTGAGCGTCATTGGTGGCTGGTTCATCACGGCTGGTGCAGCTTTCACCATCTGTTTCTTTGTAGCCCTCCTGATTCACTTCGGCGGAACAATTGCCATCGTTGCACTGATTGCACTGGCCGTATTCATGCTGATCCGCAGCCAGGTAATGTACAAGAAGCGCAAAGCAAAAGAGCAGGTTAACGAAACCCTGAAGCAGTTGCTCCAAAGCTCGGACAATGCCGAAGTCATCGAACTGCTCCGCAAGCATACCCGTCAGGAACTGACCAAGGTACTGGAGTTTACCGAAGAGAACTACGAACGTACAGTCACTTCCTTCCTGCACGAGAATCTGCGTGGCTTACGCCGCTCCATGGGTTCGGTTAAATTCGAGAAACAGCTTATCAAGCAGATGAAACGTACCGGAACATTGGCCATCAGCCGCCTGGACAACAATACAATCCTCGAAAAAGGTCTGTACTACTATCAGGGCAACGACTTTGCCAGCGAGTTGGTATACAGTATCGGACGTCTGTGTGAGCCCTGTCTGGAACACGTCGACAACAACTTCAAGCCGCTGGATGCCATCCAGAAAGGTGAATTTGCCGACGTCAGTGAGGACATCACTTACCTGATACAGACTTGCCGCCACCGCGTAGAAGACAACAACTACGACGGCATGGAAACGGAAATCCGCAAAGCCAACGAACTGAACGGCGAACTGGCACGCCTGAAACGTGAGGAGCTGCAACGCATTCAGGGTCAGAGCAGCAGCATCAAAGTGAGCATGCTTTACCTGACCATGCTGCAAGAAGCACAGAACGTGGTGACCTACACCATCAATCTGATAAAAGTCAGCCGCAAGTTCCAAAGCGAAGAAGAGGCATAACAAGCCTGTCGACACAACTTTTACATAGAACAACCGCAGCATTCGGAGACTGTTACAGTCTTTTGAATGCTGCGGTTGCTTTTTTATCTATTCCCGTTCCGGATTTTACCCCTACACGTTTCTTCTCCCGTCCTACTGATTCTCATTTATTCTCCAAGCTTGAGAACAATATTCTCATGTCTGTGAGAACGCCCTTCTCATAACTGTGAGAATAGTTTTCTCATAACCATGAGAATGTTGTTCTCATGCCTATGAGAATAAACTTCCCCAACCGGGTTATTATCGCTAATGCCTCGGGTAAATACAGAACTTCAGTTGACTTGGAAAGCTCTATTGGTCCGATACCTTTTTCAATCCCATCTTCTGGGCACGCTCCAGCATGAACTGACGGGCCGCTTCGTACTCGTTGGGAATGACACCGTCCAGTATGGCATCCTTGATGGCGCTCTTCAGTGCACCTACCTGCTGGCAGGGAGGCAAGCCGAATGTCTCCATTATTTCCTCTCCGCTGACTGGCGGCTGGAAGTTGCGGATGCGGTCGCGTTCTTCCAGGTCTTTCAGCTTCTGGCGCACCAGTTGGAAGTTGTTCAGGAAGCGCTGTTTCTTGTCCATGTTCTTCGAGGTGATGTCGGCTTCGCAAAGCGTCATCAGGTCGTCGATGTCATCGCCCGCCTCGAACAGCAGACGACGGACGGCCGAATCGGTCACTTCTTCATCGGCTATCACGATGGGGCGCATGTGCAGTCCGACGAGCTTCTGCACATATTTCATCTTCTCGTTCATCGGCAGCTTCATCTTACGGAAGATGTTGGGTATCATCTTCTCGCCAATGAAGTTATGATTGTGGAAAGTCCAGCCCAAACGGGGCTCCCAGCGCTTGGTAGCAGGCTTGGCTATGTCGTGCAGCAACGCCGCCCAGCGCAGCCAAAGGTTGTCGGTCTTCTTACTGATGTTGTCGAGCACTTCGAGGGTGTGGTAGAAATTGTCCTTGTGGGCGCGTCCGTTGCGCGTCTCCACTCCCTGCAGGGCCACCAGTTCCGGGAAAATCAGCGCCAGAAGGCCGCAACGGTCCAGGTCGACAAAACCTTTCGAAGGTACGGGCGACAGCATGATTTTGTTCAGCTCGTCGGCAATACGTTCTTTCGAAATGATGGAAATGCGCTCCTTGTTGCGGCAAAGCGAATCGAACGTCTCATCGTCGATGTAGAAGTTCAGCTGGGTAGCAAAGCGGATGCAGCGCATCATGCGCAAGGGGTCGTCGCTGAACGTCACGTCGGGGTCGAGCGGCGTGCGGATGGTACGTTCTTTCATATCGTCCATGCCACCAAAGGGGTCTACCAGTTCGCCGTAGCGAGCTTCGTTCAGGCAGACAGCCAGAGCGTTGATGGTGAAGTCGCGACGGTTCTGGTCGTCTTCCAGCGTACCGTCTTCCACAACAGGCTTGCGGGAGTCGTGCGTGTAGGACTCCTTGCGGGCACCGACAAACTCCACTTCCGTACCGCGGAACTTCAACTGAGCCGTACCGAAGTTCTTGAAGACAGACACATGCGCACCCTTGCCCAACCGACGGCCCAACGCCTCGGCCATGGCAATGCCGCTGCCCACCACAACCACATCGATATCTTTGGAAGGACGTTGCAGAAAAATGTCGCGAACGTATCCGCCTACCACGTAGCATTCCAGCCCAAGCTCGTCTGCCGTCGCGGATATTTGCTTGAATATATTGTCACTGAAACGCTGTTTCAGTTCTTCAGCTGTCAACTCTATCATATTTTATCGTTTAAGGAAACGCAAAGATACGGATATTATTTCTATTTTTGCTTCAAAATACGCTTACCTAAGTAGACGAGTTTATCAGTTTATAAGTTTTTGAGTTTTTAAGTTGAAGTAAAACAATAACTTATAAACTTACAGACTCAAAAAAACAAAGAACGGAACACCCATGAAGAAAGAATTACTCCTGGCCTGCCTTTGCGGCCTGCTCGTAGCCTGCGAAAACATCGAAAAGAAAGCTGCCGTACAGCTGCAGGCAGCACGTACCGCCTACGAAAACGGCGACTACAACGAAGCCAAACTGCGGATAGACAGTATCAAGATACTCTACCCGAAAGCATTCGACACACGGCGCGAAGGCCAGAAGCTGATGCTTGAAGTGGAACTGAAGGAACAGGAAAAAACTCTTGCTTATCTGGACAGCACCCTCAACGGAAAACAGAAGGAACTGGATGCGCTGAAAGGGAAATTCGTACTTGAGAAAGACACTGCCTACCAGCAAGTCGGGCTCTACCTGCATCCGTCACAGGTGATTGAGAAGAACCTGCACCGCTCGTTCCTGCGCTTCCAGGTAGACGAAACGGGTAAAATGAGCATGACCTCCATCTACTGCGGAGCAAGCAACATCCACCACATTGCCGTGAAAGTGACAGCCCCCGACGGCAGCTTTGCCGAAACCCCTGCCTCGAAAGACAGTTACGAAACGACCGACCTGGGCGAAAAGATTGAAAAAGCCGACTACAAACTGGGCGAAGACGGCAACGTCATCGGATTCATCTGCATGAACCGCGACAAGAACCTCAAGGTGAACTATCAGGGAGAGCGTTCCTACTCGACCACCATGACTGCTACCGACCGCCAGGCTGCTGCCGGCATCTACGAACTGGCCCAAGTGCTGGCTGCCATCACCGAAATCAAACAGAACATCGAGGAAGCCAACCGGAAATTGGAGTTCGTCAAGCATAAGCTGGCGCAACCCCGCACGGAGGAGTAGACTTATCCGTCCTGTTCCGTCAGCATCTCCAGCAGTTCCTTGTCGGTCAGTTTGTAACCGGCGTTGGCGCCTTCGAGCAATGAGTCGGCCAAGTCGCGCTTGGTGCGGTGAAGGCGCAGTATTTTCTCTTCGATGGTGTGCTGGGCTATCAGGTGATAAACGGTCACACGATTCTGTTGCCCGATGCGATAGGCACGGTCGGTGGCCTGTTGTTCGATGGCCGGATTCCACCACGGGTCCAGATGGATGACGTAATTGGCTCCCGTCAGATTCAGCCCCAGTCCGCCAGCCTTCAGACTGATGAGGAAGATGGGGCACTCGCCCTGCTGGAACTTGCGTACCAGTTCCTCGCGCTGCTTCATGGTTACCGAACCGTCCAGATAGAAATAAGGTTCGCCCTGCTCGTCAAGGCGCTTCCGAACCAACTCCAGGAAAGACGTAAACTGGCTGAAGACCAGTACCCGGTTGTTACCCTCCTTTATTTCGGCTATCAGGTCGAGCAACATCTGTATCTTCGTCGTCTCGCCTTTCCAGCGGCTGTCTGTCAGGGCTATGGAACAGGCGGCCTGACGCAAACGGGTGATTTCAGCCAGTGTACTCATGCTTACGGCACTGCTTTCTTCGAGCATCGCCTTGGCACGACGGCGAATCACTTCGTACACCGCCATTTCTTCTTCCGACAGCTCGACCGGCAAGGTGATTTCCATCTTCTCGGGCAGTTCTTCCACTACCTCGGACTTGGTGCGTCGCAGCATGAAAGGCTGGACAATGCGCTTCAGCTGACGTTGCTTCTCCTTATCGCCTTCTTCAATGGGAACAATGAACTTCAGGCGGAACTGTTCGTAACTGCCCAACAGGCCGGGAGTGATGAAACGGAACAGATTCCACAACTCGCTGAGATGGTTCTGTATAGGAGTACCCGTCAGGATGAGGCGTGCCGATGCCTGCAGTTGCATAGCGACTCTCGACGTCTTCGTATCACGATTCTTTATGGTATGTGCCTCGTCCAGACACACCACATTCCACTGCTTGCCCACCAGCGGCTCTTCCGCATTGACCAGCAGGCCGTAAGTCGACAACACCACATCGTATTCGCCCGCACCGTCGATAAGTGCCTTGCGGTCGTCTGCCCCGTTCAGTACATGTACGTTCAACGTAGGGGCAAAGCGTTGCAGTTCGTTCTTCCAGTTGGGAACCACCGAAGCCGGAGCCACTACCAGCGAAGCTCCTTCGGCTGCTCTGTACAACAAGAAAGCAATGGTCTGTACCGTCTTTCCCAAACCCATGTCGTCGGCCAGGCAGGCACCGGCTCCCCAACCGGACAAACGCACCATCCAGCGGAATCCTTCGAGCTGGTAACCGCGCAACGTAGCCTGCAAAGTGTTGGGAACACCGGCTTCGATCTTCATGCTGCGCCTGATCGACGCACGCAAGTCGTCCAGCAAACGGTTGCCTTGTACTTCCAGCTCGCCCGTCATGGCGTCGTCCAGCAAAGGCGCGTTGAAGCGCGAAATGTGCATCTGCCCATGTTCCTTCACGGTAAGCGCCTCCAGCTTACGCAGCTGTTTCAGCAGACTTTCGTTCAGTTTCAGGTAATCGGTTTCGTTCAGACGGATAAAGTTTCCATGGCTCTGTCCCAGCAGATCGAGCAACTGTGTCATGCTGAGCACGGTGTGGTCGTCAATCTGCACCTCTCCTTCGATGTCGAACCAATCGCCCTTTGTCTCCAGACGCACGTGCATGTTCTCGGTCCAAACGGGAAGCTTCAGACGCAGCTTTTCGCCTTCGGGCCACTCGATGTAATAAGTGTCGGAAGACTGGCGCACAAAGTCGATTAGCGAAAGCAACTCTTCGGGCAACAGGCTGATGCTCTGTCTTTCGAGCGAACGGCCGAAGCAGTCTTCCATGAAGTTGTTCAGCACTTCGTAATTCCTGCGTTCCTTGCCGAGGTGGCGCTTCACCTGCACCCGCTTGCCGTCTGCCTCGTCGAACACCAGTGCGTTTCCTTCGCCGGGCAGAAAAGCTCCCTTGCCCTTCGGTAAAGGCTTGACATAGGTCTTTACCTCGAACTGCCTGCCTTGCGGACGGACTTGCAGCGCTATCTCAGCACTTCCTTCTACCGTTTCCAGCGTAGAGCCGTTCTCCAGCAGCGACGAATGCACTTCTACCGTATCGCTGATGCGGGGCAGGAAGTCCTTCAGTTGCGCCTCGGCTTCCAAAGGGAAATATCCCACCATGAGCAGACGACGGTAATAATCCCACTGCTTCGGCGTGATGGGAATCACGGTATAATAAGTATCTGATTTCTTCAGTACAATATGACTATCGGGCGTATCAAGCAGTGCCGACAGGGGGATATTGGAGGTTATGTTAAACCGGTTCCCCACTTTCTCCACCGACAGATAAGGTTTCTCCTCGTCTACCTTCACTTGTTCGAAAGGGGCGTAATAGCCGGTATACAGACGGTCGCAGCCTACCATCATAGGCAGCATCACACTCAAATACATCGAATCATAGTTGCCCTGCCGGTATTTATTCCAGATCTGCCTGTCAAATTCGTCCATCAACGCCGAACCTTCCTGAAAGTAACGTATATTCGAAATAGGTTTTCCGCTGCTCCACTTCCCCGACTTCAGGCGGGTCTGTTCGCGCACTTCTATATAGTTATACTTGATAAGGTACATCAGTCGTGCATCCTTTTCTTCCTTCTGCACGCTGCCTGTCTGGCTTTCGTTCTTCAACAAGTCTTCTATCAGCAACTCCCATGCCTGCTTCCGGCGTATGGAAGTCAGGGCGGGCGACGTACCGTAAATTCGGGTAAGCCGGGCACGTTCCTCCTCAGTCAGATCAATGTAAGCGGACAGTTCGTGCTTTAGTACGGCCTGTTGCGGATGCAGTTCGTAAAAGCCTTTGTCCTGCAAGGGATCTGTCAATTCAAAGTAACGGTTAAACAGAAAACCCAAGTACGAATATAAGACAGACGGATGGAAGAGTGAATCAAAAAGTTGCTGTACCAGTCCCAAACTGGCTTTTCGTTCTTCGTTTCTGAAAGCACTGGCTACGATATAAGCCGGCAACAGGTTCAGCTGTTCTTTCACTCCTCTTTTGTTTCTGAACTGGTCCAGTCTCTTGATGCTTGCGGGCGAATCATCGTGCACGTAGGCCATTATGAGGAAATAGCAGGTCAGGGGATTCTCGAAAATGTTCTTTTCGTGGGCTATCTTGTTTCTTATCTTCAAAGCCTTGTCGAACAATGCCACTGCATCGGCATACCTTTCTCTATGCAGGGCATATACGGCATTCAGTATCCAGAAGAATACGTCGTCGGACGAATCCTGCAAGGGCTTGTACTCGCCGTGCGAATAGTAACGGTAAAGGGCCAGCATGGAACGCAACCGGGATCGCATCGCTGCCGGCAAGGATTTTGTTTCCAACCATTGCTGTAGGTGATTCTGGTCGTCAAGATAGTCGTTATCCTGAATATAGACCAGCAATTCCGAGAAAGCCTCTGCAAACAAGTCATCGTCCAGTTTCAGGAACAAAGGACTGATGCAGGGATCAAAAGCTACAGGAAACAGGTAAGAGTACATTAAAATCGGAATACGCAACGGTAGCAAATCGGCTTCCCGATGTTCGAGCACCGCCATAAAAGCTTCTTCCAGTTCGAGAAACATCTCATTCTTGTTATAATCGTAACCCACACACCGGCGATAGTCGTCTTCCCACTCCGGATGGCGTGTTTTCAGAAAATAAAGAACCGGGAAATAGTATTTATACGAAACGCAATACACATACATTTTGGAAGTCCAGTCGTAGTTGAAGATTGACAACATTCCCTTCGACGTCAGCAAGTCCAGCGCTTTCTTCATGCCATGGGGCATGGTCGGCAAAGTTTTCCACAGCGCTTCCAAGGTCTTGGTAGGAACAAAATCGGAGCAATATACGTAAAAGCACAATACTTTCTGGAGGGTTTCATCCAGTTCTTCTATTTTCGTACAGTTTATAACCAGATTCATGACACAGTTTTCGATTAAGGGAAGCAAAGATAAAAAGAATTACATACAAATGCACTATCTTTGCACCTCATTTAAAACGGACTTATGATTTCAATAGACGGACTGGCCGTAGAATTTGGCGGCACTACTTTATTTAGCGACATTTCTTTTGTGATTAACGAAAAGGACCGCATCGCCCTCATGGGAAAGAACGGAGCCGGGAAAAGCACCCTGCTGAAGATCCTTGCAGGCATCCGGCAGCCCACACGGGGAAAGGTATCGGTGCCCAAAGACTGCGTTGTGGCTTACCTGCCGCAGCACCTGATGACGGAAGACGGACGCACCGTGTTCGAGGAAACCGCCCAGGCCTTTGCCCACCTGCACGAGATGGAGGCCGAGATTGAACGCCTGAACAAGGAACTGGAGACGCGCACCGACTACGAGAGCGACAGCTACATGCAACTCATCGAACAAGTGTCGGCCCTGAGCGAGAAGTTCTACGCCATCGATGCCACCAACTACGAGGAAGACGTGGAAAAGACCTTGCTGGGACTTGGCTTCGAGCGGAGCGACTTCGGCCGCCCCACCAGCGACTTCAGCGGCGGATGGCGTATGCGTATCGAGCTGGCCAAACTGCTGTTGCAGAAGCCCGATGTCCTGCTGCTGGACGAGCCTACCAACCACCTGGACATCGAGTCCATACAGTGGCTCGAAGACTTCCTCATCAACAACGGCAAGGCGGTGGTAGTCATCAGCCACGACCGTAAGTTTGTAGACAACATCACCACCCGCACCATCGAAGTGACCATGGGACGCATCTACGACTACAAGGTGAACTATTCCAAATACCTGGAGCTGCGCAAGGAGCGCCGCGAACAGCAACAGAAAGCCTACGACGAACAGCAGAAGTTCATTGCCGAAACCAAAGAGTTCATCGAACGCTTCAAGGGAACTTACTCGAAAACCTTGCAAGTGCAGAGCCGCGTGAAGATGCTGGAGAAACTGGAACTGCTCGAAGTGGACGAGGAAGATACCTCGGCCCTGCGACTGAAGTTCCCCCCGTCGCCCCGCTCGGGCAACTATCCCGTCATCATGGACGGCGTAGGCAAGACGTACGGCGATCACGTGGTGTTCCGCAATGCGACGCTCACCATCGAACGCGGCGACAAGGTGGCTTTCGTAGGCCGCAACGGCGAAGGAAAGTCTACACTGGTGAAGTGCATCATGGGCGAGATTGAACACGAAGGAACCCTGACGCTGGGCCACAACGTACAGATAGGCTACTTCGCACAGAACCAGGCTTCGCTGCTGGACGAAAACCTGACGGTGTTCCAGACCATCGACGACGTGGCCAAAGGCGAAATACGCAACAAGATACGCGACCTGCTGGGTGCCTTTATGTTCGGCAGCCCCGAAGCCTCGATGAAGAAGGTAAAGGTGCTCTCCGGCGGCGAACGTACCCGACTGGCGATGATCAAACTGCTGCTCGAACCGGTCAACCTGCTCATCCTGGACGAGCCTACCAACCATCTGGACCTGAAGACCAAAGACATCCTGAAGCAGGCACTGATGGACTTCGACGGCACACTGATTGTTGTCAGCCACGACCGTGACTTCCTCGACGGACTGGTAAGCAAGGTGTACGAGTTCGGCCACCAGCGCGTCCGCGAACACCTTTGCGGCGTCTACGAATTTCTGGAAAAGAAGAAAATGGAATCGCTCAGCGAACTGGAGAGAAACAAGGTTTCCTGAAAAATCTTTTTGCATACCCAAACAGCCGTTTCCCCGTCTTCGTGACAGGCAAACGGCTGTTTTGCTTACCGCCTCTTTATCTGTTTCCCGCGAAACAGAAGCCCGAACAGCATAAAACGCCCGCAAAAGTGCATAGATATGCACGAAAACACTCCCGAAAATGCTTGTTTTCCACTTCCACAACGCTTGCGCGGAGCCGGAAGAATGCTTGTATGGCTCGCGAACATTGCTTGTGCGGTACACGAACAACGCTTGTGTGCCTCGTGAACATGGCTTTCTGGTGGAGGGAACAGTGATTTTGGCTTCGTTTTCCGTCGTTTCCATTCTATTTCAACTGTAAACATTTCGCTATCCGTCTATCTATAAGAAAGATACAGAAATCTGCCCGCAAAATTGCGCACATCCCGGGCAACGGGCAGAAATAACGGATTCTCACCGCTTCGGAAATACAAAATGACATTCTGTCAAACCGTTTTCCTCCGCATTTGCGAGACTTGATTTTTAGCGTTATCTTTGTCAACATATAACCTTAATATTCCTATTCATGGTACATCTCTTAAAAAACAGTCTGCTCCTGGTTCTCCTGAGCTGCCTGTGCCTGACCAGCGCACTGGCAAACGACACCGCCGGGCAACCGGAAAAGCCTTACTGGCAAGACATTCAAGTGATTTCGGTGAACAAGGAAGCTCCCCGCTCCTCGTTCATGACCTACGGCGACCGAGCTACGGCCCTCACCGCCCGTTACGAAAACAGTCCCTACTACCAGCTGCTGAACGGCACGTGGAAGTTCTACTTTGTCGATTCTTACCGCCAGCTTCCTGCCGGCATCACCGACCCGTCGACCGACACTTCGAACTGGGTCGACATCACCGTGCCCGGCAACTGGGAAGTGCAAGGCTTCGGCACCGCCATCTATACCAACCACGGCTACGAGTTCAAACCACGTAACCCGCAACCGCCGCTGTTGCCCGAAGCAACTCCCGTAGGTGTCTACCGCCGCGACTTCACCATCCCCGACGGCTGGGACGGACGCGACATCTATCTGCACATTGCCGGAGCCAAGTCGGGCGTGTACGTCTACGTCAACGGCCGCGAAGTGGGCTACAACGAAGACTCAAAGAATCCTGCCGAGTTCCTCATCAACCCTTACCTGCAATCCGGCAAGAACGTGCTGACGCTTAAAATCTTCCGCTGGAGCACCGGCTCCTATCTGGAGTGTCAGGACTTCTGGCGCATGAGCGGTATTGAGCGCGACGTCTTCCTGTGGTCGCAGCCCCGCATTGCCGTGCAGGACTACCGCATCGTTTCTACCCTCGACGACACCTACCGCAACGGTCTCTTCCGCCTGGCCATTGACCTGAAGAACCACAGCGGACAGGCCAAATCCGTCAGCATCGGTTACGAACTGCTCGATGCCGCAGGCCGTACAGCCGCCGCATCCGAACAAACCCTGACGCTGAAAGCCGACGGCCCCACCACAGCCACCTTCCAGAAAGAACTGGAAAACGTCAGCACCTGGAGTGCCGAGCATCCCAACCTCTACAAGTTGCTGCTCACCGTCAAGGAAGACGGCCGGGTGACCGAAGTCATCCCGCAAAACGTAGGTTTCCGCCGCATCGAAATCAAACCCATCGACCAGATAGCAGGCAACGGACAACCTTACACCGTGCTCCTGTTCAACGGACAGCCTATCAAGCTGAAAGGTGTCAACATCCACGAGCACAATCCTGAGACAGGCCACTACGTGACCGAAGAACTGATGCGCAAGGACTTCGAGCTGATGAAACTGAACAACATCAACACCGTCCGCCTGTGCCACTATCCGCAGGACCGCCGCTTCTACGAACTGTGCGACGAGTACGGACTCTACGTTTACGACGAGGCCAACATCGAGTCGCACGGCATGTACTATAACCTGCGCAAAGGTGGCACCCTGGGCAACAACCCCGAATGGCTGAAACCCCACATGGAGCGCACTGCCAACATGTACGAACGCAATAAGAACCACCCTTCGGTCACCTTCTGGTCGCTGGGCAACGAAGCCGGAAACGGATATAACTTCTACCAGACCTACCTCTATCTGAAAGAAAAGGAAGAAATGAACCGCCCCGTCAACTACGAGCGCGCCCAATGGGAGTGGAACTCTGATATGTACGTACCTCAGTACCCCAGTGCCAAATGGCTGGAAGAAGTAGGAAAAACGGGCAGCGACCGTCCCGTAGTGCCTTCGGAGTATTCGCACGCCATGGGTAACTCCAACGGTAACCTGTGGGACCAGTGGAAAGCCATCTATAAATATCCCAATCTGCAAGGTGGATACATCTGGGACTGGGTTGACCAAGGCTTGCTCGTCAAGGACGAGAACGGTACACCCTATTACGCCTACGGTGGCGACTTTGGTAAAGACATGCCGAGCGACGGAAACTTCCTGTGCAACGGTATCGTAGGACCCGACCGTACGCCTCATCCAGCCATGGCGGAAGTGAAATACGCCCACCAGAATGTAGGTTTCGAAGCTACCGACCTGGCCAACGGCAAGATTAAAGTAACCAACCGCTTCTACTTCACCGGCCTGAAGGACTACGCCATCCGCTATGCCATCCGTGCCAACGGCAAGACGCTGCGCGACGGCCGCCTCACACTCGACCTCGCACCACAGGCTTCGCAAGAGATTAGCGTACCCATGTCTGGACTCAAACCCCAGACAGGCACCGACTACCTGATAGACTTCGAAGTAACCACCACACGGGCCGAAGGCTGCATTCCCGCCGGACACGTCATTGCGCACGACCAGTTCGTCCTGCCGCAAGTGCCGACCGACAAGGACGCTTATCAGGCCGGTGGTCCCGCACTCAGCATCGACAACGAGGGCAACGAACTGAAGGTTACCTCCTCGAAAGTCAATTTCACGTTCAATAAGCAGTCGGGCATCCTTACGTCCTACCGCGTGAACGGTACCGAGTACTTCAACGGCGGATTCGGCATCCAGCCCAACTTCTGGCGTGCTCCCAACGACAACGACTACGGAAGCGGAAACCCCAAACGACTGGAGATATGGGAAGTATCGAGCCGCAACTTCCAGGTATCAAGCGCCACGGCCGAAATGTCAGGTCGCAATGCACTGGTGAACATTGTCTACAAGCTGCCTGCCGGAAACGAGTTCTTCATTACCTATAAGATATATCCCGACGGCGTGATGAATGTGTCTACCCGTTTCACTCCTGCCCACCTGGACGGCGTGAAGATAGACATCTCCGAAGCTACCGCTACGGCCACTTTCTCGCCCGGACGCGATGCCCAAAGCGTCAGCGCACGCGACAAGATGGTAGTTCCCCGCATCGGTGTCCGCTTCCGTCTGCCTGCCACGATGAACCAGCTGGCCTACCTTGGCCGCGGACCGCAGGAAAACTACTGGGACCGTAAGGCCGGTAGTCTGATAGGACTGTACAACAGCACGGCCGACGACGAATACTTCCCCTACGTACGCCCGCAGGAGAACGGTCACCACTGCGACACACGCTGGCTCTCGCTGAACGGACGCGGAAAGAGTCTGCTGATTGTAGCCGACAGCCTGATGGAGTTCAACGCCCTGCGCAACTCCGTTGAGGACTTCGACGCCGGAAAGGCCATCAACCGCCCCTACCAGTGGAACAATTTCACTCCGCAGGAGATAGCCAACCGTCCCGAGATAGGTGCTTACGACAAACCTCGTCAGACGCACATCAACGACATCACCCCGCGCGACTTTGTTGAAGTCTGCCTCGACCTGAAGCAACAGGGACTGGCCGGTTATGACAGCTGGTACTCGCGTCCCGAACCCGAATACACCCTGCCTGCCGACCGCGAATACACTTGGGGATTCACCCTGATACCCGGAGCAGGAGCCAGTCAGGCGGTGAAGAAGTTGAAATACACTTACTAATCGACTAATTTATTATCTTAGTTCTTGGCAAGTATACGATTTACTTTTATCTTTGCAACCATCAGAAGCAAAAAGGCATGGAGAAAGAGAAAAAGTACATTGTATACTTGCTTTTTTTAGTCAGCATCATCATGCTGGCTGTACCCGTCTTTCCCCATCATCACCATGCCGACGGCCTCATCTGTATGAAGAACGATGTAGAGCCCAGCTGCTGCCACACACCTCATCACCATCACCCCGCAGGACATCCCAACTGCTGCCACGACAAGGGTTGCATCGCCAGCCACTTCGTTCAGCGTACCCCACGCACCGAGCGTCAGGCTCCCGTGCTGAAACCCGTCCTGCTGCCTGCCGTACTCAGCACATTCCTCAGGCAATTGTACGCCTTTGGCGAACCTTGCCAACCTGTTTCATACTCACCCTACATCGAGTCACTGCACGGTGTCTACATAGCCCGTGCCTCGGGATTAAGGGCTCCTCCCACCCATCTTGCATAATAGGTGCAGTGTGCCCTCGCACATTGCAACCCGGTTGCACTCTTTGGTCAGTACCTTTGCAGCCGGAAATCATACTCACATTATTTTGCAAGAACTTAATCCATTTATATCAATGAAGAAACTGATATTTCTGGGAGTCCTCGTTGCATTGTCACTAGGCTCCTGTCAGAACAAGTCCGCCCACGATCACGACGGACACAATCACGAGACCGAGAACCACGACCATGAGGCCGAACTTCACGAAGGACACGACCACGACGGTCATAACCACGAAGCCGAAGAAGGGCACAGTGCCGGCAGCGGTGAAATAGTCCTGCCACCAGCCAAAGCCCAGGCAGCAGGTGTAGAGGTCAGCACCGTAGAAGCGGGCGCCTTTCACCAGGTCATCAAGACCAGCGGACAGGTATTGGCCGCACAGGGCGATGAAAGCGTAGCCGTTGCCACTGTAGCCGGTGTCGTATCGTTCCGCAACAAGGTAGTCGAAGGTATGCAGGTAGGCAAAGGCACTCCGCTGCTTACCCTATCATCGCAGAACATGGCCGAAGGTGACCCCGTACAGAAAGCCCGCATCGCCTACGAAGTCAGCAAAAAAGAATACGAACGTATGAAGGCGCTGGTAGCCAGCAAGATTGTTTCCGAAAAGGAATTTGCCCAAGCCGAACAAGCATACGAGAATGCCCGTATCAGCTATGAAGCCGTAGCCCGCAACCATACTCCGCAGGGACAGACGGTTGTTTCGCCCATCGGCGGTTACGTCAAGAGCCTGTTGGTAAAGGAGGGCGATTACGTCACCGTAGGTCAGCCGCTGGTCAGCATCACGCAGAACCGTCGCCTCTTCCTCCGTGCCGATGTTTCCGAGAAATACTACAACGCACTGCCTTCCGTAGCCTCGGCCAACTTCTGCACGCCCTATAATAATAAGGTATATGCATTGAAAGAACTGGGCGGACGTCTGCTGTCTTACGGCAAAGCTTCGGGCGAAGGCAGTTATTACGTACCTGTCACTTTCGAGTTCGACAACAAGGGCGACGTTGTCCCCGGTTCCTTTGTCGAAATCTATCTACTTACCACGCCGATGGAAGGTGTTATCAGCGTCCCCCGCTCGGCCCTCACCGAAGAGCAAGGCAGCTACTTCGTCTACCTGCAACTGGATGAAGAATGCTACCAGAAGCAACTTGTTACCCTGGGTGCCGATGACGGCGAACGGGTACAGGTACTCACCGGCCTGCACGCCGGCGACCGTCTGGTGACCAAAGGCGCCTACCAAGTGAAGCTGGCAGGAGCTACGAATGCGATACCGGCACACAGCCATGAACACTAATTAAACGAAAAATGAAGAATGGAAGCTGCGCTTCCTAATGAAGAATTTTCCATACACAAGAATTCTTCGTTCTTCATTCTTAATTCTTCATTTAACAAGTTATGCTCAACAAAATCATACACTTCTCCCTTCAGAACCGCATTCTGGTGCTCGTAGCATCGGTGCTGTTGCTGATTGGCGGTACTTACACCGCCGTACATACGGAAGTAGACGTGTTCCCCGACCTGACGGCACCCACCGTAGTGGTGATGACCGAAGCCAACGGCATGGCAGCCGAAGAGGTGGAACAACTCGTCACCTTCCCTATCGAGACCGCTGTCAACGGAGCCACACACGTACGCCGTGTACGCTCCTCGTCTACTCACAGTTTCTCCGTAGTCTGGGTCGAATTCGACTGGGACACGGACATCTACCTGGCCCGGCAGATTGTCAGTGAAAAGCTTTCGCTCGTAGCCGAAGAACTGCCCGAAGGTGTGGGCAAACCTACACTGGGACCGCAGTCGTCCATCCTGGGCGAGATGATGATTATCGGCCTTACAGCCGACTCTACTTCCATGCTCGACCTCCGTACGCTGGCCGACTGGACCATCCGTCCGCGCCTGCTCTCTACGGGTGGCGTGGCACAGGTAGCCGTGCTGGGCGGTGACATCAAGGAATACCAGATACAGCTCGATCCCGAACGGATGCGCCACTACGGCGTCACGCTAGGACAAATACTGGAAGCTACCCGCGGCATGAACCTCAACGCCAACGGTGGTGTCATCTACGAATACGGCAACGAATACATCGTCCGCGGACTGACTGCCACGACGAATACGGAGTTGCTGGGAAAAACCGTGGTTAAAGCTACGAGTGATGAGCTACAAGCTACAAGTGGTAGTGGCAGCAACCCGTCACTTCCAATTCTATTGGAAGACGTGGCCGACGTACGCATCGGTGCACAGACGCCCAAGTTAGGTCTGGCTTCGGAACGCGGTAAACCTGCCGTACTGCTCACCGTGACGAAGCAGCCTGCTACCAGCACCCTGGAACTGACCGCCAAACTGGAAGCCTCACTGAAAGACTTGCAGAAGAACCTGCCCCCCGACGTGAAAGTTTCGACCGACATCTTCCGCCAGAGCCGCTTTATCGAGAGTTCGATTGGCAACGTGCAGAAGTCGCTCATCGAAGGTGGTATCTTCGTGGTCATCGTGCTGTTCCTCTTCCTGGCCAACGTACGTACTACCATTATCTCACTGGTCACCCTGCCCCTGTCACTTGTCGTTTCCATACTGGTACTGCACTACATGGGACTGACCATCAACACCATGAGTTTGGGTGGTATGGCTATTGCCATCGGTTCGCTGGTCGATGACGCCATCGTCGATGTGGAGAACGTCTACCGCCGCTTGCACGAGAATCGCCTCCTGCCGCCCGAGCGTCGCCTGCCCATCCTGCAGGTGGTATTCAACGCTTCGCGCGAGGTACGTATGCCTATCCTCAACTCCACGCTCATCATCGTGGTCAGCTTCGTGCCCCTGTTCTTCCTGAGCGGTATGGAAGGACGAATGCTGGTGCCGCTGGGCATCGCTTTCATCACAGCCCTGGCCGCCTCAACGGTAGTGGCATTGACACTGACACCTGTGCTCTGCTCGTACCTGCTGCGTAATAAAGAAGACAAACATTCTGAAGAAATCCAAGAACTTCCTGAAGTCACCGCTAAAGACTCCTCAGAGTCACCTGCATCCCCATCCAAAAATACCAATGGGGCCAATTCGGGCGACTCTGCCGTGGCCCGCACGCTGAAGAAAGCCTACGGCGCACTGCTCGAAAAGGCTTTGCATCACAAACGTGCCGTACTGGGCTGTACCATTGCCCTCTTTGCCGTCGCCTTAGGACTGTTCTTCACGCTGGGTCGCTCATTCCTGCCGCCGTTCAACGAAGGCTCGTTCACCATCAACGTCTCTTCACTGCCGGGCATCTCGCTCGAAGAAAGCGATGCTATCGGACGCCGTGCCGAAGAACTGCTGCTTACCATCCCCGAGATACAGACCGTAGCGCGCAAAACCGGACGCGCCGAACTGGACGAGCACGCCTTAGGCGTGAATACCTCGGAGATTGAAGCTCCCTTCGAACTGAAAGACCGGCCGCGCAGCGAAGTCGTGGCGGAAGTTCGCGAAAAGTTGGGCAGCATCGTCGGCGCCAACATTGAGATAGGACAGCCCATCAGCCACCGTATCGACGCCATGCTGTCGGGTACGAAAGCCAACATCGCCATCAAGCTCTTCGGCGACGACCTGAACCGCATGTTCGCCTTAGGCAACGAAATAAAGGACAAGATACAAGACGTTGAGGGCGTAGCCGACCTGACAGTAGAGCAGCAAATCGAACGTCCGCAGCTCACCATCACACCCCGCCGCGAGATGCTGGCACGCTATGGTATCACCCTGCCGCAGTTTGCTGAATACGTCAACGCCTGTCTGGCGGGTGAAGCCGTTTCGCAAGTCTACGAACAGGGCAAGTCGTTCAACCTGACCGTACGCATGCGTGATGATTTGCGCGACCAGGCACAGAAGATAGGCAACCTGATGATTGATACGGGCGACGGATTGCAAGTGCCGCTCAACTACGTGGCCGACATCCGCTCGACCATGGGACCGAACACCATCAGCCGCGAGAACGTAAAGCGTAAGATAGTCATCTCGGCCAATGTTGCCGACCGCGATCTGCGCTCCGTAGTGAACGACATTCAAGAACGTATCGACACCCAAATTCAACTGCCCGAAGGCTACCACGTAGAGTACGGCGGACAGTTTGAAAGCGAACAGGCAGCCAGCCGCACGCTGATGTTGACGTCGTTCATGTCTATCGTTGTCATCTTCCTGTTACTCTACCACGAGTTCCGCAGTACGAAGGAGAGTGCCATCATCCTTATCAACCTGCCACTGGCACTGATCGGTGGTGTGTTTGCCTTGTTGCTGACCACAGGCGAAGTGAGCATCCCTGCCATCATCGGTTTCATCTCGTTGTTCGGCATTGCTACCCGAAACGGTATGCTGCTCATCAGCCATTATAACCACTTGCAACGCGAAGAAGGCTATGGCATCTACGACAGCGTTCTGCGTGGTTCGCTCGACCGTCTGAACCCGATTCTAATGACAGCCCTCAGTAGTGCTTTAGCCCTTATTCCGCTGGCTTTGGGCGGCGACCTGCCCGGCAACGAAATACAAAGCCCGATGGCCAAAGTCATCCTGGGCGGTCTGCTGACCTCGACGTTCCTCAACGGATTCATCATCCCGATAGTTTATCTGCTAATACACACCAAGAAAGAATGAAGAAAATAGTAATCATTTGTGTATGCCTTGCCCTGGCGGCAGGGCTACACGCCCAAAACAGCATTGAAGCCATCCTCACCCAGATAGAGCAGAACAACCGGCAGTTGCAAGCCAATGCCCAGAATGTGAATGCCCAGAAACTGGAAAACCGGACATCCAATAACCTGGCCAATCCAACCCTGTCGTACGCCCATCTGTGGGATTCGGACGACAAGAACATCACCGTGGGCGAAATGGTCATTGCACAAAGTTTCGACTTCCCGTCGCTCTACATCACCCGTGCCCGCATGAACCGCTACAAGGCTCAGTCGCTCGACGCCCAAGCCCTTGCCCTACGCCAGGACATTCTGCTGCAAGCACAGGAAGCCTGCCTCGACATCATCATGCTGACCCGTCAGCAGTTCCTCCTCGACGAACGCCTGAAGAACGCCGAAGAGCTGGCAGCTTTCTACAAGAAACGACTGGAAACCGGTGATGCCAGTTCGCTGGAAACCAATAAAATCAATCTGGAATTGCTGAACGTACGTACCGAAGCCCGCATGAACCGTACAGCCCTGGAAAACAAGCTGCGCGAACTGACCGCCCTCAACGGCAACCAGTCGCTTGTCCCCGGCCGTCCTTTGGCCGAAGGAGCTGCTACGCCTCATGCACTCAACCTGGGGCTTACCGATTATCCCGATGTCCCCCTGCCTGCCGACTTCGGCCCCTTGTGCGACGAGCTACTGGCTTCCGACCCCACCCTGCTTGCCCTGCAGAACGACGGTGAAGCTGCACGCCGCCAGCTGTCTGTCAGCCGTCAAGGCTGGTTGCCCGACCTGGAACTGGGATATCGGCGCAACACCGAAAGCGGACATCCGCTCAACGGAGTGGTAGTAGGTTTCTCCTTTCCCATCTTCCAGAATCACGGAAAGGTAAAAATGGCACGCTCGCAACTGCAAAGCATCGATTACCAAAAGGAGAATGCTCGACTGAGTGCTTCCACCGCCTTATGGCAGCTCTACGAAGAAGCTTCCAACCTGCAAGCCTCCATACATGAGTATACCGAGACTTTCGGCCGTCAGCAAGACTTGCGCCTGTTGCGCCAGGCACTCGAAGGCGGACAAATCAGCATGATAGAGTATTTCGTAGAAGTATCCGTAGTCTACCAAAGCCAGACCAACTTGCTACAACTGGAGAACCAGTACCAGAAGGTAATGGCCAGAATATACAAGAGCAAGCTTTAAATAATGAAGAATAGAAAATGGAGAATGAAGAATGGAAAAAGAAAACATTCATCATTCTTCATTTCCCAAGGTTTCCGGTTGCTCCGGTACATAACTGCTCCGGATGCGCCACTCCTGTGGATAAAGATTATTGGCACGATTGCCGATGTTCTTCACAAATCCAAGAGGAAAACCACGGTACGTAAGAAGTACAAAACCGCGAGGGGCTGTGTCCGAAAGGACTACAGCCTCTTTGCGCAAATAGGCAATAGCAGTAGGATAATCCACCTCCTCGCAGGCAAAAGCATCTTGCCGAAGCAGGCTACTCATGGCCAGCGCATGGGCGGGAATACAGTCTTTCCCTTTCACTCCAGCCACTTCTACACCTGCCTGCATCACTTTGACATGCTGCTTCAAAACTGTCAACAAAGGTAGCCATGCCGTAGGGAAAGCCGCCAGCGTCTGTCCTTCGGGCATCAAGGTGTAACCTTCCGCATCACGCAGCCAGCCTTGCACCATTGCCAGCTGTTCCTTTCCGAAAGCCGATCCCGAAGAAGCCTTTCCTCCATTTCCTTTCTTCCCGCGCTGTTTGCCCGCCGACTGTCTATCCGCGTTCATCCGTCCCGTTTGCATCATCGATATGTCTTCGCTTGCTGTTTCTTCTGCCTCACCAGCCTTACGCAATACAGCCAGGAAGAATCCTTCTCCCTGCGTCTTATGTGGTAAGAAGCGATAGACTGGGAAATCTTCTCCAACCAGCAGATTGCCGGTAATCCCCCATTCAGCTGGCACGTCGAGCGGCAGCACTTCGGCTCCCAACTCCCGACACAACCAACGCACATTTTCTTCGTTCTCTTTCGTATTATAAGTACATGTACTATATACCAACAGTCCACCCGGCTTCAGGCAAGGCCAGATGTCTGTCAGGATGCGCCGCTGACGCTGCCAGCAGATTTCGACATTCTCCGCACTCCACTCGCTTATGGCAGTCTCGTCCTTACGGAACATGCCCTCGCCCGAACAGGGAACATCGGTCAGAATAAAGTCGAAAAGGTGTTCCAAAGGTGTGAAATCGGAAGGATCGCTATTCGTCACCACCACATCAGGATGCCCCCACTTGGTCAGATTCTCGGCCAGTATCTGGGCACGGTTGCGTATCACTTCGTTGGCTACCAGCAGACTGCCGTCAGGCAACAGGCTACGTACATGGGTAGACTTTCCGCCCGGAGCGGCACAAAGGTCAAGCGCAGCCAACGGTCTGCCCGGCAGGTAACGCTTCAACGCCTGCTCCACAAACATTGACGACGCTTCCTGCACGTAGTAGCAACCGGCATGAAACAACGGATCGAAAGTAAATGCCGGACGCTGATTCAAATAGAATCCGCGTTCCGCCCAAGGCACCTTGTTCAATGAAGAATGAGAAATGACAGAAGAAGAATCTGTACACTTTTGGGCATTCACACGTATGCTGACCGGCTGTTCCGCCTCCAGCAGAGCGGTAGCCAGACTGTTATATTCTTCCTCGCCCAACAAAGCGCGGGTATATTCAGTAAATAAAGGAGGTAATTGCATGATAATCTTCTATCTTCTCAAATTTCTTATAATGCAGCAATTTCTTCCATGCTCAATCCTGTACTTTGAGCAATAAGTTCAATAGAAACACCGGCTTCCTTAAACTTGCGTGCCAATGCCTTCTTCTCTTCTGCACGGCCTTCTGCAAGTCCTTCCGCACGGCCTTCCGCAAGCCCTTCTGCACGACCTTCTGCACGGCCTTCTGCACGACCCTCTGCACGGCCTTCTGCACGACCCTCTGCACGGCCTTCCAACTTGGCAGTATCCAGCACATCATTCTGTATCATTACGGCATTGATATGCTCGTCGTACACATGACGTTCCTTGGGCGACATATTGTAATACTTCAGTTTCTCCCTCGCCTCGGCCAATCCCGGTGCCGTGGTATCAGAACTGATTTCGCCACTTTTCAGATACGAGATCCATTCCTCCAGCGGTGTCTTTGCTACCTTATTGAACTCGTTCACCCTAATCAGGTAGTATTCGGGGAACACCTCGCGCGGCATCTTGCGGATGATTGCTCCTTCCTGCTTGGCCGAAATGCTCAATTCGTCGCCGGTATGCACCCCAACAAAGTTTGTCACTCCGTGATACAAGTAGTCGCTGCCTTTACCGATGTCGAAATAGAGAATACTGATGGAATATACCTTTTTCACCTCTGCATACGAATTCCCCAAAGAGATGTGCTCCGTAATGGCTTTCGAAACACCATATAGCACTCTCTCCAGATAGTACAGTTCTCGCGTATTCTGTATTTCAACAATGATGATGTCCCCGTTCTCCTCTTTTGCCTTGATGTCCACACGATTGAACTTATCATCATAGTTCGTCTGGTTGGCTTCGCTTTCGAGTATTTCCAGAATGGTGATTTTCCGTTCTAGCAACACGGTGAGCAAGCCTTCGAGTACTACAAAATTGGCCTTATCTCGCAACATACGCTTCATGGCCCAATCGAATCGGATGTATTTGTCTTGCATCATGAGGAAGAGGTTTTGAGTTTATAAGTCTTTGAGTTATTGAGTCTTTATTTTCTGGAGTTTCTTACCAGATGCAGCAAATATACGAAAAGGTAGTTGCAGCGGCAAATGAAAACAGGGTTTTCTAAAAAAGTTCTTCGTTCCAAGTTTCCCAGTTAGGGAATTTCCATTCCCTAGTCAGGAAATTCTCGTTCCCTAGTTAGGGAATTGCAGTTTCTCAGGCAAGAGACAATATTTATCCAACTTTCTACAGAAAACAAGCCATACCGTTTTAAGGACGATATGGCTTGACAAACAAAACAAACAATCACTTATCTCGATCGATAAGTAATGCCTGCATCCAGTTACGCTAAACTGAAAACAGGCTCCCGAATCACCTCACGGTGACTTTTATAGAATAGGTCACATTCTATGTCCTCTGTGACGGAAACTTAAAGTTCCAAAAAACGGCTTATTTCCTCAAAAGCGGCATCCTTAAGCAACACTTTCTTTTGTCCATCCAGCAAATAAAGCGAAGGCATGGCTTTCAGGTCGTACAGTGTGCCGGTCTTCACCGCCTCGTGGTCGGCACCTATCGTCCAACCTTCGGACATATCGGGCAAGGCTTTGCGCCAGACCTCTTCGTTGCCTTCGGTATAAATAGCCAGTACACTCATTCGTCCCGTCTGCACCGCTTTTGCCAGTGCTGCGCTGGCCGTCATCTGTCCCAATACGGCGTGGCACGACTCACATTCCGGGTCGTAAAACACCAGCAGCAAGCGGTCGCCCTTCACCGGTGTAGCGGCCAGCGTACAGCGGTTGCCGTCGGGCAGGTAGTAGGTGAAGTCCGTTGCCCGGTCGCCCGGATTGTTGCGCTTCAGCAGGTTTAACCTGAAGCTGAATCTCGAAACTTGTGCCTCCCCTTTGGGGAATTCCTTGATCAGTGCTTCCAGATACATCCCATACAGATGTTCGTTGTAGAAAGGCGAATTCGGATTGTAGAGGTAATCATCTGCCATCTTCATCAGCACCGGGCACGCATAAGTCGAAAGAATAAACCTCTTGCACCAGTTCTCCATACTTTTCCGTGTCAGTTCGTCCGACGTCGTTCCATCTGCCAGCAGGGCGATGAAGTTCACAAAGCCCTGTTCGGTTATGTCGCGGTTGTCCACCAAGGTGGTGTCGGCAAAGTCAAACTGCTCCCAGTAATGGGTGAGGAGGTAGGACTTGCGGGTTTCGGGTTCCGTCAGGGTGGAGGGGATGGTGGGGAAGGGGAACTGTGCCTGCTGCTGTACGACGGCAGTGTCCGTATGAGTACGTTCCTTGGGTTCTGCCGTGCCCAGCTTGGAACGGCAGGAGGCGAGAAACAGCAAAAAGCCTATCAGTAATCCGTATCTATTCATAATCAGAGACAATTAATAATCAATCGAAATAACCTGCCGGGACATCGCGCACACAACGAATGCGATATTGGCTGTATATCTGATTATTATATCTTCCAGGACATGTAATCAAACTGGTTTTAACAAAGCCATAACGAACATTTGGGTTACTAAAATAGGTGCAACATGCCACACCATCATTGTAATCATCAAATATACCAGCTGCATTCATTGCCGAAAGCTCAACCAAGTTTGGAACCCGCCAGCCATAATTATAACCGCCTTCAACATAAGATTGACACGGATCTATCTTCATATAAGTAAGATTATTATAGGTATCACCTCTCTCTGTAGCGCCCTGATAACCAATTATTTCACCTAAAGTATAAGTAACATAACCATTATCGTCTTTCAAATAATCACTAGATACAAAAATGCCTTCAGAGAAGGAATTCGCCGTACCGTTTTCGTTATGCCGCTGGAGTGGCTCAAATATTGATTGACGATACAAATCATCCACCAAACGATTTTTAAACTTCAGCACGATAGGTACATTATCTGTAGCATCAATTTTTTCAAAGGTTGAAGCTGAAACAATATTTTCTAAACTACTGATATCCTGAGTCTCATTAATAGCTGGTAAAACACGCACACAACGGATGGGTAGCTTCTCTCCATAACTACTGCTAATACTACTATACGAACCTTTTTCTACTGCCCAATAACACCTTTTACCGGAAGTGCTGCTAGTAAAATAAAGCGATCCATATCCTATGTAGCTAGAAGGGTAACCATTCATAGTCATATCATTTTTGTCTCCGCTGTATAGACGTGCGGTAGATGAGATAACATTGGCTGCAATACCCATACGAATATATTCATTCAAAGAAGCGAGATGCCAACGAATTTCATTGGGATCAATCATGCCATTACCATCTAAATCACGGTTACGGGAAAGACAAGCAGAGTAAGCGCTTTGTAATTTATAGGCGTTCCCTCTGCCATCATTACCATCTAATTTATGAGTACTTATTGTTGAACCTACCGTTTTTAACCATCCGTTCTGAGTTAAATTCAAATAACTTTCCCACGAACCATAATTATCATCTGTAGTTTGATGACCTAATAAATGAATTTGATTATTCCGACCATCAGAATCATCCAATGTGACATCAGCTGGAAGAACAGGTGATCCGAATCCAAATGTCAACGGCATTTCGTTATAAGTTTCGATGCCGAAACCATTAAGATTTATTGAACGAGAATTATAAAATGTTTGCATAGAAAGTTGCGTAACATAAGAATATACTTCACTATATGAACTATTTCCATCATTTGATACATTTGTACTCATGGAAATTATCATTTCACGAGGAATTTTGTTTGTAAATACATTCCATGTAGTAACTCTCTCACCAGTTAAAGGATGTTTGTAATAGAAGTACTCATCTACAAATGCTGTGAAGCGTGCAACGTAACTGCTTCCAGATTTACTTATAGTTATTCCTTTGCCTGTAAAGAAATCCACATTCTCGGTACCACCTTCCTCAAAATTATTGGTTGACACCAATGCTCCTTTATAGATTTTCTTTACCACATTGCCCATAGCTACGATTACATCGTATGCATCCATCAAATATTTACTGTTTTCAGTTACATTTTCATTCGAAGTTCCATATACGCTTGCAGCTCCATTTTTCAAGTCACTTACATCAGCTCTACTCCACAAAGAGACACCTGGATATTCTGAGATATCAGTATCATTTTGCGGCAAAAACTCTATCCATTTATAATCGAATCCTTTAGTTCCTGCATCGTTACCATCAAGTACTTGTTTTTTGGCATTTTCAACAGATAAGTGATTGCGTTTCGCATCAGCATATATTTTATATGGCCATAGAGTACCACGTTTGTTGCGTGTAGAGTATTTTCCTTCTTCTTCTCCATTATAATCCATTGCCTCAGACTGGATAATAAGTATCAATTGGTCGGAAATGGCGTTTTCAATTTCTTCATCAGTCTGGTTGTTGTATTTTCCTATTTGTTCAGATACAGTATTGGCTATAGCTGTAAGATCATATTCCAAGAAAACCTGCTCATAATGCGCGTCTAACTCGTACGAATAATGTGTTTGACTATAATCGTAAATTTGTCCTTCGGCACCGGACTGATAATCTTCATTTTCTTTTTTAGCTTCTACAACAATTTTATCAACCCCCTTTACATTTACCGTATAGGTATAACTGGTATTCCGTTCTACAGAAAAATTTCCAGGAGTTCCAGAACTACTAAAATCTCCCAAATGGATGGTATAGCTGACATTGCCTGTATAATTATGAGTCCCCGTTTCAGAATAGGTACCGTTCAACACAATAAAAGTACTATATTGTGGTGCATTTGTCCAAATTTTCTCTTCGGGTACAGCACCTTTATCTCCCATCCAAACATCGCGGTCTTTATACTCCATGGACAGATTGTCATCCTTTGCATTTTCAACAATGTCATATATGTTTTCAGGTATATAAAAACTAAATGTATAATAGCCATCATATACAGAAGGCACATTGGTCGATGCAAAATTTATAAAATTTTCTTCCGAGGTTAAACCATTAGCGACTCTCTCAACATTACTCAACATCGTTTTTATAGGCACATTGTAAACCTGATAAGTTGTAGGAGTGAAAATGCCATTTGCATTAGATACCTTTTCAGGGATTTTAAATGTAATACAAGCCATAGCACGGCATAACGAAATAGCAGGAGAAAGCTTATTTCCATTTATATCAGTTACACCATTATCTGTTGTAAAAACGATTCCATCCTGGCATCCGGTTAACAGCATCTGTGAAGATGCTACGATTTGAAAAGGTGTCACGCCATCAACCGCTAAGTTAGTAGAAAGAGAAATGACAGCCTTCTTCATGTCCTCATATGAAGTATTCTCTATATCTAACGAAGGCGTTTGCCAATATCCCCCACCAGCATTGGCTACGACAATCAATTTGCGTATACCACTGGTCGTCTTAAACCTTGCGGTGTACAAGTGTCCGTTATCAGTAGTTGAAGTTTCAGTTAGAGTTATCTTATCACTTGCTGTATTGCCTGTGTAATTCAGACTTTCCATATAATTACCTTGGGCGTCGTATACAAAAATACGCAGACGGGTAATATCAGAAAGAGTATTGTCAGCACGAGTATTCACTACCACATCGGCATCGGCTTTATAGCCAATTTTCAGCGAAACAGTCACCGGCTTTCCTTCTACAACATCATTCGTTTTCACCAAATCATCATCTATACAGCCTGTGAAAGCAAATACCACCAACAAAACAGCTGACAATATATATTGTATTCTCTTCATTTTCAAATCCTCCTTCTGCATTAATTAAATTCTACACCCATCGATTTCTCAGCCCAAGGGATAACCAATACTTCAATTTCAGGCTCTGTATTTACACTCAACGTCACATTTATGTCAAGCTCGGTGCCACGAGGAACATCCGTAATAGATGGTTCAGCAATCTCTTTGTAAGTACTAACATCCGGCCAGTTTGCACTCATATGAAAACCACCATTCCTCGTGTATTCATATATATAACGCCACGTAGAAAGCGTTCCTTCTGCTGGAATCGTCATGTCGGATAAACCAAGTGGATTAGTTGAAGTCGTTAACTCCTTATTCTCACTCAATCTCAATAAAGGCGTTGTATTCACTAACGCATTAGATATGCTGATGTTGCTTACCGTCTGTTCGACAGTCGATGCATTATTTATCGTCAAACGTAGTTTCGCCACCACAAAGTTCAATTCCATGTATTCTTTTTGGATACGGTTACCTCCTGTCGGATTTACTGATATCCGCTTATAGGCAGTCTGAGGTATCAAAGTCGTGCTATTCATTGCATTGGCATTAGTCAAGAAATTATTATCTAATTCAATATTCTTCAGCCCATCAATTGTAACCTCACTCAAATCATTACCATCACCTAATCCGCTCTCGTTTGCAATTGCATAAAAGTCCAAATCTGTGCCTTTTACTGTCGTCAACTCACTAAAAGTAATAGTCTTATAAAATCTTCCGTCTTCGTCCTTCTCAAAATCCTTATAATACACATTGTATAAAATGTTACTGCCATTCGCCACAATCACCCGCAATGATTGCATCCGTTCATTAGGCAAAAGGGCATCACCACTTGTGGTACTGGTTGTCACTGCCCTCGTCATAAACGTCACCTGCACCGTCGCCTTCTCATTATTCTCCGCATACTCATCCTTAATGCACGACACCACCCCCACTGCCAACAATAGCAGTAAGCAGAAGATGCCGATAGAGTTGTTTCTGTTGAATAATATCTTCATAAGTCAGTCCTCCCTATTATTGCCAGTCCGGATCGATGTCTTCCACGTACCAGGCGGGCAGTTTGATGGTTATACCGATTTCGTTGAATTGTATTTCGATGGGCAAATAGGCTTCCTGCTTGGTGATGTCGATGTACTCGCGATTGCGGGTGATGAAGTCGTAGATGCTGCCGCGAAACAGCTCTGTGCCTTCGGCATCGGCAACTACCAGTTCGTGCTCGCACCAGTCGGGGTGGAGGTTACCACTGTTGTCCATGCGGAACAGGGCAAAATCGTCCGTGCGGTAACAGCCACGCTCGGCATCGTAAATCAGTTCGGGATAGCAGGTTCCCTTTTCGTCCAGATTGATTTCGTTGTTGAATGAGGTTTGTGCGTTCGAGTTTTCGATACGCACGTTGACGGGCAGTTCACCGCGTGTCTGCGGAGCGGGCAGGCCCGTTATCTCGATGTCCACATCGACGTGGGCGCTGTAGAGCGTCACCGTGTCGCGATACATCGTCAGGTTACCTTCGGGCATCACAAATTCCTGTTGCCCCAGGTAGTTGTCGTCATGGTTAATGACCGGATCGGGAACTCCCCAATACGGACTTTGAATGTAGATTTCATCAAAACTGGTCGACGACTCCAGATTAACTACTTGCGTATGGTCGTACGCATTGCCCACAGCCACTACCTTGTAGCGTCGGCCAGGGGTGAGTTTGAAGGAAGGTATGGCTGAAAAGTTTTTCAGCTGGTCTTGGTTGTATGTACCTACTCCAAGTATATGTCCGCCCTCGTCGAATACATAGAGGTCTACCTTGTCCATGTACTGATAGAGCACATCCTTGTCTCCATCTGCCAAATACTGGAAATAGATGGTTACGTTGTGGCAATCATCCAAATTATCCTTGATACAGCCGGTGGTCAGGACAGGAACCAGCAGCAACATCCATACTATGTTCTTCCAAAGTTTCATTGCAATCACTTTATAATGTTTGACCCCACGGGTCGAATAATTTTCTGATGAACACGCCTGTGTTCGGGGAGTAGCAACCGGGCGGAGGACGGGCAACCGCCCGGTTGGAGAGCTTGGTTAAATTATAGGAAAGGGGTTATTCAGCCCAGTCAGCTTCAATAGTTTTCACATCCCATTTAGCCTCTACTACAGTAACTTCTACACCAATTAAAGTATTACCGGTTTCATCACCTATAATATTACTATCCTTCAAAACAGCCTCCGTTATACGATAAATAGTACCATTTTTCAAGATAATAGAGTTACCACTTTTATCTTTATAATTGGTAATCATAGCATAACGAGGTTCTGTTACAGGTTTACCACCTTCAACACCCTCAGCTTCTGAAAAGTAAATCTTAAATTTAGGATTCAAAGCTTGTTTAGCTTCCAAAGCTTCATCAACATCATCTGTTTCAGCATTATCTGTAACTTGTTCTGCAGCTGCTATTTCTGCGGCAGTAGGTCCATAGAAATTATACGCATAAGCTTTTGCGGGAGTAGCTGTTGCCGGCCATACTTTAGAGTCATCCAAGAAATCAGTGTTATCTGTTATCGCATCCTTCAATATCGCCTCAACACCACTACCTGTTCCAGAAGCTGAGAACTGATAGTCGGTACGAGTACCTCCATCGGTCGGTTTTACATTATCCATATAAACACCTGCAATGGTCAATTTTGAATACAAACATTTATCATCTCCTGTATTGGTATGAGTTACATGTTTAATTCCAGAAACCTCCAGACGAGCAACGGGAATATCCAACTGCACAGTGGCTGTATATATTTGATATGTCTTACTTTCATCATCTGAAGTAGCTCCCGTTTGATGATCATCATCTGCATCCGGACTTTCACTTCTGTCGGTAGGCGTAAATGTTGAAGTACTTCCGTAAACTGGTATTGCAGCAGGCAACACTTGCAAACTCGGGCTTCCTGTAGCTATATTTATAGCATTATAACTGGCTACTCCACCATTCATGGAAACTGTAACAGAAGTTGGATTGCTTACATTCCAAAATGTAACCACGTGTCCTTTATTCCATTGATCGGGAGTAAGTTTAAATTCACCTCCTCCTTCATCAGCGGTTAAAGTAATAACCACCTCAGTATTGGCTTGAGGCACAACCGAGACTTTATCTGTCCCATCCTCTCCTTGTGTTGCATCAGCAATGGCACGTGTCAATTCTGATGACTCAATTTTAATAGAAACTGCACTCAAACCAGAAAGTCCATTGTCCACCTCTTCCTCATTACTACATGCCGCGAATGCCAATCCGGCCAATCCCAGCATAAAAAATTTGTTCAATTTCATACCTTCACAAATTTTGGTTAATAAAATATTTAAGTTCTCTATTTCTTCCTTTGGTTATTCGTCATTCCGCCAACATTTCCAACGACCGACGCAGCATCTGCAGGTTGCGGGTAGCTTCGTCGCTGCCAGCCTGACTAGCTTTCGCAAAGGCGGTATCGGCTTCGGATGTTTGGCCGTTCTTCTGATAGGCCACGCCCAACAGGTTGAGCAGGCCGCCGTCGGTGGCGTCTTTCAGCAGGGCGATGGCTTCGGTGTAGTGGCCGGTCTCTATCTCGGCCAAGGCGGCGTTATGGCGTGCCGCGATGTTGTCGGGATAGGTACGTACTGCCACTTGCAGGGCTTCACGATAGGCATCGGTGTTGCGGCCGTAGCTGTCGGCCACCTTCTGTATCTCGGCCACGCTGACCAAGTCGGGGCGCGCCTGAAGCATCTGGCGCGTTTCTTCCAAGGTGTAGTGGCGCACGTTGTATTCGATGCGGTATTCGTTGCGGCGCAAGGGCGGATACATTTCGTTGAGCAAGCGCTGGTAAATCTCCGCCGGTTGCAGTGCTTTCAGCCTTGCCTCGCAGGCATCCTGATTGTCGGTGCACTCATCGATGATTTTCAGCACTTCCTCCTGCTTCAGCAGGCCGGGACGTTTTTCAACCTCGGCACGCAGTCCGACCCAGTCCTCACCCTTCCAGTCGACATGCCACAGGCTTTTTTCCAGTTCGGGGTTCTGCTTCTGCACGTAGGCCACAAAAGTCTGCGCACGGCGTTTGGACAGTTCCAAATTGTAGCGAACGGTGGCTTCGGGCGAAGCATATCCGGTGACATAGATACCGGTAATCAGCAGGTCGGCATTTTCCTTGACGGCGTCGAGGGATGCCTGCACCTTGTCCAGTTCTTCGCGATTGGTTTTATAGTTGGGCAACACGTCGTGCTTTCCCTGTCGGTATTGCAGGCGTGCCATGCGAACCTCGGAACGGCGTTTCACCACTTCTTCCTTGGGTTGCAAGGGAGGTTGCATCAGATATTGCGGCTCTTCGTAGGGCAGTATTCCACCGGTAGCCAGCAGTTCGTCGCCCTCGTCGCAAGCGGCACAGCCGGTAACGTAGGCGCGCAGATCCAGACGTCCGTTCAGCATCCAGACCTTGAAAGGTACTTCGTCGGTGTAGTGCAGGGTCTGCGGCTTTCCGTTGTCGCGGCGGACGAAGGTTATGTTGTCAGCCTGTGCCTCGCCCAGTGCCAGTTGGCGTTCGATCACCTTGCTGCGCACTTTGCCGTTCACCACGATGGGTTCGAGGGGCAGTTCGTGCGTACCGTCGGCCGAGACGATGACGGGCACTAGCCGCAAGGAATGCTGGGTATTCAGCTTCATGTCGTCCAGATTGAAATCAGCAGTGACGCGAACGCTTCTATTCACTTTCTCCACACTGCGGTTTTCCACCTTCAACTGTTCCAAGTAAGCATTCTGCGCCCACACTGCAGGCGATGCGGCCAGCAGGCAGGTAAGCAATATTATAGTTTTCTTCATATCCTTTCCTCCTTATTTAATAATGTATATTAAGGAGACGGCAGCCTTGGTCACTCCGAGGTAGTTCTTCTTGCCGCTTCCCTGCCATTCGCCGCAATGCGGACATTCGTACTGGTCGTAATGCGCGCGTATATATCCCAGTCCCAACGCAGCTTCGAGGTTCCAGCGTTTGCCCAGCAACCACTGATAACCGTAAACCAGTCCGGCTCCGTAGTAGTAACCTTCGAAGCGATAGTCCTCCAAGTTCTTGAAAAGTCCGAAAGGCATCTTGATGCCGCCCCAGTTATACTGTCCTCCCAACAGGTGGGCACCCACGAAATGACCGTTGAAACGTTCGCACAGCCAATAGCGTGCTTCGGGTTGCGCCAACCAGTGTTTCCACTTCTTGTTTTCGTTCAGCGTCCAGCCATTGTAGTTGGCCGAGAGGTCCAATGTCCATTTAGGCGACAGTCCGATTTCCGTCCCCAGATTTACTGTAGCCGATGCATCGTACAGCAGATTCGTCTTTACAGCCCAGTTTTGGGCAGAAAGCGAAATGCTGACAAACAGCATACAGAACAGCAAAATTCGTTTCACTATTTTCATGTTCATAACACAATTTTTTTCCTTGTAATGGGATTGTTTGAGGGTTCTGTTACTTCATAGATAACGGGTATACTTTTCTTTTGCCTTGATGCAAAAGAAAAGATACCAAAAGAAAAAAATCAAGGGCTGAACCTCCGGGGCTACTTTGCCTTCATTTTTTGCTAAAAGGCAGAAAGTCGCTACGTTTAAATAGTCTGCCTTTTTCAACGCAAAAAGCAAAGGCACCGTTTTACGCCCCTCCGATTAGGCCCGAAGGTTGCGTACGGCATCTTTGAAACGATTGTGCCACACTTGCATTGCTCGCGAGCGACACTTGTACGGCTCACGAGCAATGCAAGTATTACTCGTGGAAGTTGCAAGTAATACTCGTGGAGTTTACTTGTAATACTCGGTGAGATTGATTGTTATATTCGCGGGAATTAAAAGCAATACTCAGCGACATTACTTGTTACGTCAGCCAACTATTAATATTGTCCGGCTAAAGTAGATAGTTACATCTGCCAAGTTAGACTTTACAAGGTGAAAGATGGATACGCGGACTACGCGGAAAAGACGAACTATACGGATAAAGAATAAAAAAGAGAAAAATGCCTTCACGCTTTCACCAAGAGAATTCCGCACTGATACACAGGTAAATATGGTGAAAGATGAAACTTCACTCCGATTCAGTGGAAGATATAAAAATCCGCGTGTGTCCGTCTTTTCCGCGTAGTCCGCGTATCCATCTTTCACCACAACCCATTCATCATAAACAATTTACGGCGAAACTTGCCGGCAAAAGTCAGTACATACCACTACAACCGGAAGGTGAAAGGTTAAAACAGTCATTTTATTTTCTCCTCCGGTAACACGTCAAATGCCTCTAACTACCGTTTAACCTTCCGACTGCATGAAACACGGTATTCTTTCCATTCAACTTTTCCACCTGCGTTTCAAGTATTCTTGCATAAATATGTTAACGACATGTGTTAAATCATAGTTTTTATTTGTTCATTTGTAAAAATAAAACAATCTTTGCATTTAATTATAAAACACATCTGTTATCTATGAAGTAACAGAACCCCCTCTACCTCCAAAATCCATAAAAAAGTCTTTCCACACCACAGCTATAGGCTGTCTTGGATTGCCGCTACAATCCAGTATGAAAACAATCTTACTCCCGAAATACCTGTGAAAGTATTTCTTTGTTCATTTGTCCGATACGTTCATCAG
>ERZ779737.360-NODE-360-length-44398-cov-5.533072_pt1 | contig 44398 bp, 37 predicted proteins | sample MGYA00511889_ERZ779737 | MGnify/ENA primary metagenome ERZ779737 (study PRJEB29588, sample SAMEA2163575) | human gut metagenome | biome: human gut; feature: human-associated habitat; material: faeces | place: Denmark | collected 2008/2010 ... | reverse complement strand
CTCGTCGCACGCCGCCTTGACATACTCGGGGGGCATCTTCAGCACGCCGGGCTCACCCTTGACCTTTGCATCAAGCACGCCGCCGGTTATCATGAGCTTTATCAGATCCGGCTTATCCTCGGCAATCTTCGCGACGAAGTCTCTCGCCTGCTCTGCGCTCTCGGCGACATAGGCAAGCGAACCCGCCATGTGTCCGTCCGGGACGGAGACCGCCATGTTAGCCGCAAGTATTCTCGGACCGACGGTTTTTCCGGCGTTTATATCGTCGCGGATGCTCGAATCGGCGTTTTCAACTCCGCCAACGGTTCTGATGGTTGTAACGCCGCTGTTGAGCTGCATCTGAGCCGCGCTGCGGCAGACAGCCTTGATTATCTTGCGGAAGAAGTTGTTGCTCGTCATGATTTTGACAAGCTTCTTCGGGTCGGATTCTTTCTTCTTCGGCTTTCCGCTCGAGGGAAGATGGATATGCATATTGATAAGGCCGGGCATTATGTACTTTCCGCCGAGGTCTATCTTCTCATATCCGGATATATCCGCGCCCGCGTCGACTATGGCGGTTATCTTCTCGCCGTCGACAAGAATGATTTTGCCGGACTGTGGCTCCATATCCTGAGTGCCGTCGAGAATAACGCCGTTTACGAATGCGTATTTCATTTCCGTTTCCTCCTTGAAATTACCTGCATTTTCTCCGCCCTGTCGGTGATTCGCCGAGGCGGATATTCATGCGGGAGTTATGCTTAGATTATAAAGCCTGCGCTTTGATTTTGCAAGCTTTTTCCGTTTAAATCGCTGATAGTTTTCAATTTTTGTCACCAGTGAACGGAGAATGGGATATTTTAGCAAAATATTATGTTATCGTCATATAAAAACCGCCGCATCCGAAGACACGGCGGCATTTTGTTATGTTTTCTCTTACTGGATGAATCCGGCGACGGTGAGCATATACTCGCCGATCTGAGCGCCGAACTCGGGTGCGCCTTCCATGATAAGCTTGCCCTTCTTCGCGGAGTCAAGCATATCGTCAAGACCGAGCAGGATACCCAGCGCGCTGTCGAGAGAATCGAAGCGGAGGGTGAAGAAAGGCATAGCTCTCTTGTAAACGCCTCTGCCGGCTCTCGATTTGCCCGCCTTTATGCGCAGATAAGCCGAAAGCTCATCGTGGCCGTTGACAGCCCACGCATAGACACGGTCGGGGCTCTTGAGCGCCCAATCGTGAACATCGGGATGGCCGAGCTTGTTGAGCTGGCTGATGCCGCTCGAAAGCAGGTAGAAGTAGCACTTGACGAGCAGAGCCTTGGTGTCCTCGTCCTCCGGGATGCCCTTTGCGGTAAGCAGCGAGGACATCTTCAGCAGCACTGCCATGAACGAGGCGAACAGGCCGGGATGCTTCGCAATACCCTTCATCTTGGGCAGGGTCGCGAGGCTCATCTTGCCCTTGAAGAATGCGTTCATCGCCTCGATGCTCTTGAACTCAAGCTCGATGTGGGGAGCGGTGTCCACCTTGTCGTTGTGAACGAGCCACTCGCCGCAGTTGACTACAAAATGGGTAGCCACCTTGCCGTCCGGGCTGTCGGGGTCGAGAGCACTGACCTGCATAACGCCGTGCGCGTGCTCAAACTTCTTTGCAAGCGAGGGAACGTCGTTTGCAATCACCTTGATGAGCGGAAGGACAGCGTTGAGAAAAAGTTTATTAGTAAAAATCTCATCTCTTGATGCCATATAATCATTCCTTTCCTTATCGGGATACGGGCGAAGCTATTACACCTCGTCGTCCCAATCGTCATCAAGCTCGAAGTCCTTGCCCATGACCTCACGGACAGCGTCAACGATACCGTTCGAGTCGATACCGAGCATGGACATGATGTCCTCATGCAGTCCGATGGGAGCAAACTTATCCTGGATACCGAGCTGCTTGAATGCGCAGCCCTTACCGGACTCAACAACAACCTCTGCAACCGCGCTGCCGAGACCGCCGCTGACATTGTGATCCTCAACGGTGATTATGCGGCGGGTCTCCATAACAGCCTTGAGGATAGCCTCACGGTCGATGGGCTTGATGGTGTGCATATCAAGAACTCTGACTTTAAGACCGTCCGAATTCTCAAGGAAGTTAGCCGCCTGGAGAGCCTGGAATGCGCAGGAGCCGCAAGCGATAACGGTGATATCGGTGCCCTCTTTAAGAGTGACTGCCTTGCCGAGCTCGAAGCCGTAATCGGTGTCCTTATAGAGGACGCGGTCGAAGCCTCTGTTGATTCTGATATAGAACGGGCCGGGGGTCTCATATGCCGCACGGACTGCGTTGACAGTCTCCATACCGTCTGCGGGGCAGATAACGGTGAGGTTGGGCATAGCACGGGTAACTGCGAGATCGCAGATAGCGTGATGGGTCGAGCCTGCCTGACCGAACGAAGTACCCGAATGGGTAGCGATTATTTTAGCGTTGACATTCTGATAGCAGATGTCGGTGTGGAGCTGGTCGGCGCTTCTCAGAGAAGCGAAGACCGAGAAGGTCGAAAGGAAAGGAACGAGTCCTGCTCTCGCCATACCTGCGGCGACGCCGAACATGTTCTGCTCTGCGATACCGACGTTAAAGAATCTGTCCGGATAAGCCTCACCGAACATACCGATCTTTGTTGATTTGCCGAGGTCAGCGGTCAGCGCGACAACTTCGGGATGCTCTGCGCCGAGCTCAACAAGGGTCTTGCCGTAATATTCCGCGGTGGAAAGAGCGGTTGATTCAACGGCTGTATAGGTCATTCCGCCTGCCATATTATTCGCCCTCCTTTTCAGCTCTTGCCTTGCGTGCCTCATAGTAGGCGTCAAGGCTGTCTATAGCTTTCTTATACTTCTCTTCGTCAATAGCGCCGTAGTGCCACTGATAGTTATCCTCCATGAAGTTGATGCCGGCGCCCTTTATTGTGTCGGCAATTATCATGACGGGAGAATCGGTCTTGTTCTCAAGAGCGAAGTCGATAGCGTCGCACAGCTCCTTGAAGTTGTGTCCGTCGACTTCCTTGACGATGAAGCCGAAAGAACGCCACTTGTCGGCGAAGGGCTCGAGCTTCATGACATCCTCTGTTCTGCCGTCGATCATGCACTTGTTGCGGTCGACGAAGGAGATCATATTGGTGACTTTGAAGGTGGAAGCAGACATAGCGGCTTCCCAGTTTGAACCCTCGTCGCACTCGCCATCGCCGAGGATGCAGTATGTTTTGTAATCCTTGCCGAGAACTCTTGCGGCAAGAGCGGTGCCGACAGCTATCGGAAGTCCGTGGCCGAGAGAACCGGTGGAGGCGTCAACGCCGACGACCTTGTTCGAATCGAGGTGGATGCCCATCTTCGAGTTCGTGTGGTTGAAGGTCTTGAGCTGCTCGGGATCGTTCCAGCCGAAATCGACGAGCACGGGAGCGTAAGCTATACCCGCGTGACCCTTACTGAGGATAAAACGGTCTCTGTCCTCCCACTTGGGGTTCTTGACGTCGAGTCTCATGTACTTGTGATAGAGAACGGTAAGCATATCCATGACGCTCATGCCGCCGCCGATATGACCGCTGCCCGCCCAGTAAGTGGTGTCGAGGCAAAGTCTGCGCAGCTCGTGAGCCTTCTTTTCGAGCGCTAACCATTCCTGCTTTGATAATGGCATTTACATTTCCTCCTTACAGAAAACATTTTTATCGTCTGAGTGAATGAACGGGTGCCCCCGCAAATCACAAAGCTTCCGTTTTTTGTCCGGGAATATCCGCCGGATGAAATATATGTCCCGCGCACGGCAAAAATTACTCAAAAGGGCAAAATATCCAAACCCATGAGCGCGCGCGAAACTATTTTTATATATGATAACATAAAAAACCCCGTCTTGTAAAGACAGGACGGGATTTTTTTTCATAATTTTATCAGGCAAGCTCGGGGTGATTCTTGCGCAGGGTGTTGAACGCATCCTCTGCAACATCAACGGTGTGAGCTATATCCTCGTCGGCCAGGGACGCGTTGATGAAATGGTTGTGGTGGCTCGTGATGAATATGCCGCGCTTGACCATCTCTGCGACCCACTCCTGATGGAGCATGAGGGAATCGTCATCCGCAAGGCGCAGATAGAACAGGGACGGCTCGCCGGAGACGACAAGATGGAAGCCGTTGTTTGCGGCGGCAGCCTTGAGACCCTCGCCGACCTTGAGACCCTTCTCGCGGAAGAGGGCGGGAGTGTTGAGCTTCTTCATCTTGTTGATGCAGGCGATACCTGCGGCGAACGGGATAGCGCTGAGCCAGTAGCTGCCGGTATAGGACAGGCTGCTGATGGAGCTCTTGAGGAACTCTTTACCGCAGAGGGCGGAGACATTCCAGCCGTTTGCAAGAGCCTTGCAGAAGCAGATAAGGTCTGCCTCGAAGCCGTAGAAGTGGTCACTGCCGGCGAGGTCAAGGCGGAAGCCTGCGCGGACATCGTCGACGATGAGGACAATGCCGTTCTTTGTGCAGAGCTCACGAACCTTCTGCCAGTAACCGTCTGCGGGAAGCTGGTTGTCGAAGAAGTTGCCGTGGAGATAGGGAGTCGAGATAAACGCAGCTATCTCGCCCTCGTTCTCGGCGATAGCTCTCTCGAGAGCCGGGATATCGTTCCAATCGATATAGATATTGTTCGCAACGTCCTCTTCAAGGACACCGGGATAGTCGACCTTCTGAGTCCAGGGCGAAATACCGTGATAGAAGCCGTTGATGAAGATTATCTTCTTGCGATGGGTGTGGGCTCTTGCGGTCATGATAGCGGCGGTGGTGACATCGTTGCCATTCTTTGCGAAGAAAGCCCAGTCTGCGCAGTTGACGGTGTCAACAAGCAGCTCTGCGAACTCAACCGCCTTGTAGGACGGAGAGGTGGTGCAGTTGCACTTCTTTGCCTGCTCGAGAGCGGCGGCGTCAACGTCGGGGTCATTGTAACCGAGGACGTTGGGGCCGTAAGCGCACATATAGTCGATGAATTTGTTGCCGTCAACATCCCAGAAATAGGAGCCCTGCGCTCTGTCGCCGAAAAGCGGGAACGCGCTGACGGGGATGAAGCAGCCTTCTGCCGGGCCGAGGTGGCCGTAAACGCCGGAAGGAATAACCTTTTCGGCTCTTTCGAACATCTCTCTGCTCTTTGTGTAATCGTTAATCTTGAAGCTCATTAAAGTTCCCCTCCCTTATGCCAAGTACAGAGCAACTCTGTCGAGCAGTCTGTTCATATTGTCGATCATCGAGATCATGCCCTTCATGGTGATAGCGCCCATGCCGATGCAGGCAACAGCGTTTATCTTTCCGTCGAAGAGGTCTCTTGCAAGATCCATTGAAGCGAACTCCATCTCGGCGCGCGGATTCTCGCAGCGCTTCTTGATGGTAACGAGGCGGCCGTTCTTCGCGCGGATAGTGACCGCGGGGCCGTCCTTTATGCCGAAGCCTATTTCGCCGTCAACGATATGGGATGCCGAGAACTGACCGATCTTGTCGTTATTGGCTATCTGGGAGATAGCGACGGCAATGGTATAGAGCATGAGCGTGGTGCTCTGCTCGAAGAAGGTTCTGTCCTGAAGATCCTCGGGCGAGGGACGCATATATTTCGCAAGCAGGTCGGTCAGAGGGGTAAAAGTCTTGAGGAGGAACTTGATGTGCTGGAATCCCTTCGAGGGGATGGGGGTTACGGTTCCGTCGATAAGACCGTTGAATTTTTCGCAGGAAGAGAAAGGCAGCTTGACGTCGCACTTGCTGACGCCCTGCTCCATCCTGCATCTGCCGTTTTTGAAGGTTATTGTGGCGCTCGGGCCGTCCTTCACTTCAAAGCCGATGGAGATGGGTTTGGTGTTGGTGAGCATTGCGCTCGCCTCCGGAACTATCTCGCAGAGATTCTCCAAAGTTCCCAAGACAGCATAAAGGTTAATGTACGCCATTGTTTTCTGATCAGTCAACCTTCATTCCTCCTTTTTAATATTGATAAAAATATTCAGAGCCGGTGTCCCGCACCGGTTATCCTCTTGCACTGTATTCTACCACATTCTATGCCGCAAAGTCAATTGCATACCGGAGATACGGCGAAAAATTCACAAAATCGGCTGATTTTTTCGGGCTTTTATACTTATTTTTTCGGCGTTTTTCGATAAATCCGTAAATTTTTCTCCGTGCTACTGCCGACCCTCCGAATACTTCTTTTTCGGAAAGTAATAATAAAACAATATTTCAGCTCTTATAAATAAACGCAAAACCGCCGGCCGGCAGATAACTGCCGGCTGACGGTAGATTTCAGATTCTTCTGTCGTTGCGCGATTCGCGCTTTATCAGGCTTATAACTATGACATACATCAGCGCCACGAACGCAATGAATATCGCGGTCGAGAGGGTGTTGCCTATCATGGCGCAGGAGTCATAGAACCCGTGCAGGAACACTGCAGAGAGATAGGAGGCGAGGAGATTCATCACCTTTTTGCCCTTGCAGCCGAGGTCGGAGAAGAGCTTGGCGCGCCCGTAGAACAGACCCATAAAGACCGCGAATCCCATATGACCGGGAACGGCGAGCACCGCGCGCGGGAGCGCAACGGACAGACCGAAGTTCATAACATACTTTATATTTTCGAACGCGGCGAAGCCCAGCGAGACGGAGACGGCGTAAACTATCCCGTCAAAGCTGTAGTTGAAATTCGGATTCTTCCATGTCTTGAGCTTCATCAGCAGGAACTTTGTTCCCTCTTCGACGACCGCAACAACTGCGAACGCAAGAATGATTTTATAATATTTGTCATCCTGGCTTATCTGATCGTTGAGTATCTTCTCGCCGATTATTTCGAGCACTATCGACATCAGCGCCGCAACGATACCCATGAGTATCAGGGACAACAGCAGCCCGGGCGGCTCCTTGTCGACCGTGTCGTGCTTATAGATATAGCGCAGCAGGAATATCGCGGGCAGAACTGCCGCGAGAATATATATGGCGAATATCGCCGCTGTCGGTAAGACAAAAAACATTTAATCAGCTCCTGTGTTTCAGAGTGTGGCGAACCGCGCGGTCAGAGCATCGCTGCGCGTGCGCCAAAAGCTGTTTGCAACTATTTTTATTTTGTACTCCGTGCCGGCTTTCAGTCCGCCTATGTGCTCGGTAAGAGCCGCGGGCATATCGGAGAGATAGTAGCGCGAAGTAATATTCATATGCTTTTTTATCAGCCCGTCAGAATCTAAAATGTAGATATCATAGCTGTCCGAGCGTTCTTTTCCGGTCGCCTGAGTGAAGGTTATATCGCAGCCGTCCGCCGTTATGTTTTCGACGGATATCCCGGCATTTTCAAAATACGGCTTCTCCGCCGTGACATAGCGTGCGTCGGTATACTTAAACGAATCTATGTTCCACGGCTCGTCTATCTCCCATGTGTACGGGAAAAAGCGGCTGCCGAGCACATCGTAGGGATATACCCTCACCCTGCCCTGCGCGTCCGCCTCGACTATAAGGAACTGCGCGGCGCTGCTGTCCTCGGGCGGAATAGTCCCGTGGGTCTTGTCGAACTCGTCGAGCTCGAAATAGCTCAGCGTGCCCGTGCCGAACGCGCTGAAGTGGCGCTGATGCACCGAGCGCGGATCGTTTATCGGCGCGTGGGAGTGGCCGGAAAAATCAACTATCTGCGGGTAGTTTATAAGAATATCCGTTATCTCGTCCTCGCCCCAGTTGATGCTGCCGTAGACAGTATCTGTAATGTGCGGGTGCTGGAAGAAGAATATCGGCTTTTTACCGTCCCGCTCTGCCGCTTTTTCAAGCTCTGCGGAGATGAACTTGCGCTTTTTGTCGTCGAAGTGGCAGCCGCCCGTCGTTGTGACGGCGATGAAATCAAAGCCGTTTATCACCGCGTGGGTGTCGGGAGTAAGACCGAATATCTCATCGAAGCGGCGCAGGGCGTTCTCCTCGCCGTCGGTCATATATTCGTGGCTCGCCATGGTCATTATCAGCCTGACATCGGCGGGCAGACCTGCGTCGAGAATCTTCTTGACCTTGCGCATCTGAATCTCCGACCCGCGCGAAGCAAAGTCGCCGACGATGACGAGCGCGTCAAAGCCGCTGTATCTCTCATCGGACGAGCACAGATTTTTGAGGTCGTCAAGCGCTTTTGCAAACCGCTGTTCCTCGATGCAGTCCTCGTCGTCGATATGTATGTCGCTCATGACTGCGAAGCGCAGCGCGGGAACAAAGTTTTTATCAAAAGGCATTGTTTTTCTCTCTTTCATCAAAGTATCTTGTCGAACGCTTCAAGCCAGTAGCGGGCTATCAGAGCCGCGCCGTCGGGTGAGGGGTGGACTCCGTCGGGCGCCCACTGCTCGGGGCAGGTGTCAATAGCGGCGGCATTGAGCAGACCGTCAAGCGGGATAAACGCATCGGCGTAATCTTTTGCCACTCTGCGCACCGCCTGAATCCTCGGATCGAGATCCTCGCGCCAGCTCGCGCGCTCTTCGGAAACATGGAGCACAAAGGGTTCCATTATAATTATTTTGATATCCGGGTTTTCGCGTCTCGCATCCTCGAGCAATGAACGGTAGATGCTCTCGAACTCGCCGAATTCTGAAGGCAGGTTGCTGTCATATTTGCGCCATGTGTCGTTTATTCCGATGAGCACGGAGAGCACATCGGGGTGGAGATCTAGGCAGTCGGTCTGCCAGCGGTCGCGCAGGTCGCTGACCCTGTTTCCGCTGATACCGAGATCGAAAAAGTCGATATCAAACTTCGGATTATCCGCGCGGAAATTCGACGCAACGAACAGCGGATAGCCGTTGCCCATGTTGCGGATATTCGAGCGGTCCCTGTCCATATCGGTTATGCTGTCGCCCTGAAAGAGCACTCTGAGTTTTTCCATTATATATTCCTCCGCCGGCGCAGAGCCGTAAATGATTCTTTAGATAATTATATATTTATTTCTCTTCTCTTGCAACAGTTTGGGACAAATTTCGACGATGTGTGTATATACAAAATTTCATGCCCGTTTTTGTGATATAATACAAATCGAGGTGTTTATATGGAAACTAAAATCTATAATCAGCTCCCGGACGAGGCGAAAGAGATAAGACTCGAGGTGTTCGTAAAAGAACAGGGCTTCGAGGAGGAGTTCGACGATATTGACGAAACGGCTGCGCATATCGTGCTGTTTGACGGCAGCTTCCCCGTCGGAGTCTGCCGCATTTTCACAGACCCCGAGAGCGGCAGGGTCATGATAGGCAGAGTCGCAGTCAGAAAGGCTTTTCGCGGCAGAGGGCTCGGCGCGGACATAATAAAAGCCGCCGAAGAGTACGCCGCAGAAAACGGAGTCAATGAAATATGGATACATTCGCAGGAACAGGCTGCCGGATTTTACTCAGCGCTCGGCTACAAGGACACCGGGATCCACGATGTTGAAGAGGGCTGTCCGCATATATTAATGAAAAAGGCATTATAAATTATCCACAAAGAGCATACGCTAACTCGCTTGACTTTTGTGCGAATCTGATGTAGAATAACTATACCAAAATTTCGGAGGAATATGCGATGAACAAAAAACTGATGAGGATAATCAGCGCGGTCATGGCAATCTGCCTGCTCGCTTGCATGATAGTCCCCGCCGCCTCCGCCATGCCTCAGGAGAGCGCAGACGGATCGATAAAGCGCATCAGCGTTGTTATCAACGGCGACGCCAAAACAAGACGCGGCATCTGCTGGTACACGACCGAGAAATGCGGCAGCGATGTTGAAGTTATGCCCCTTGCCGACTACAACGGCAGCTTCGACGGCGCGCTCAAATTTTCCGGCACCTGCACGAAGTGGAAAGAGAACTACTGCCACAAGGTGCTCGCCGAAAATCTTGAGCCCGGCACAAAGTATGTTTACAGAGTCGGCGACGCTTCAACCGGCATCTGGAGCAACAATGGCACATTTGAGACAGCCTGCGACGGCGAAGAGCCGTTTTCGTTCATAGCCCTTGCCGATGTTCAGGCGGGCAACGAAATAAACTTCACGAAGAGCGGCGCCGTTCAGCGCACCGCGATGCAGGTCTGCCCCGACGCGAAGTTCCTCATGAACGCGGGCGACTTCGTCAACGACTGCAACGATCAGGAGTGGGACTGGTTCTATGAGAAGAGCTGCGACACACTCATGAACATCACCATGGCACCGACCGCCGGCAACCACGAGGGCAACCTTCGCTGGGGCTGGTTCGACAATATGTTCAACCTCGACAAGAGCGCAGGCTGGAATCATATCACCGGCGTCTACTATTCGTTCGACTACTCGAACGCACATATCGCCGTGCTCAACACAAACGATATGTATCCCATCAGCGAGGAGCAGATAAACTGGCTTCAGAACGACATGAACTCTTCTGACGCGCAGTGGAAGATAATCCTCATGCACCGCGCCTGCTATTCCGCGGGCAAGAACATAAACAAGCCCGACACCGTCATCATGCGCAAGCGCCTGCTGCCCATCATCGACAGCCTTGATATCGACGTTGTCATCAACGGTCACGACCATATGTATCTGCGTACCTATCAGGTCAAGGACGACAAGATCCAGCCGACCGAGTACATCACCGAGAACTACAAGGGCGAGGAGATAACCTACGCGCTCAATCCCGAGGGCACGGTTCATATCCTGCCCAACACCGCCGGCACTAAGCGCTACGGCGTTCACGAGGACGCCATGGAGCCTATCCTCAAGAATTCCGCCGTTGCCGCGCAGCCCTACAAGTCGATGTTCAGCACCTTCACCATCGACGGCGACAGGCTCATCTACCGCGCATACACCGTTGATGTTGACGACGAGACCTGCGAGGCAACCGGCTACGAGAAGTTCGACGAATACGCGATAAAGAAGACCACCAAGGGCGAAGCCAAGGAGCATGAAGAGCTGCCCACCGACTTCCTTTCAAACTTCACGAAGAATGTCGTGAATGTCCCGGTCGCAATAGTCTATATGCTCGTCAAATATATTCTCATCCTGCCCCATATCATAAAGAACAGATAAATGCCAGGCTGCGCTATGCTTCGTTCAATATCAAGCTTATCCCAGCCCTCACCGTCTACCGGCTCCAGCCCCGGCTTAATTTTCAAATAGGCCTCAATGCGCCCTGCATAAAGGATTAAGGTGAACAGGTTGACCATCATCAGTACCATGCGAAGGAAACCCATCAACACACTACAGAGAGCCAACAAAAAGATACTGTCGGTTTCGGCACAAATATAGCTGAGCACATACATCATGGAAAAACCGGCCAGACACATCATTTTTTCTCTTCGAATCACCACCAGCCGATATAAAAACGGACAAAAAGCAGCCATCCCGATGGAGGTGGCAAAATTGGTAAAAGTGACATGTTCTGAGATGATACCCAGCCCGCTCATCATCTCAGTACTGTTCACAGAATACACACCACCCACAGTAAGAATGGGGATGAACATCAACACCAATATCAGAATGCCCAACCACTTGGGCACCCAATTGTAGAACGGATAATTTCTTGGATAAGAGGACATAACATCAGAGTTTAGCTTTCACAACCACCATCATACCTGCAGCCAGGCGATCATTGTCTTCTTCAGAAAGATTGATAAAATCAATGCGAACCGGAATACGCTGTTGAATTTTTACAAAATTACCGGCAGAATTATCAGTAGGAACTAAAGAATACTTGGCTCCAGTTGCACCGGAAATAGCAGTAATCTTACCCGTAAACTCTTTATTACTTACTGCATCCACCTTTATCCTTACTTCCTGACCGATAGCCAGATTTTCCACTTGAGTCTCTTTGTAATTGGCAATCACCCACTTCTGAGTATCCGGCAAGATATATGTAATGGTCTGCCCGGCAGTAATGTATTGACCTTCCTCTAAAGCCCGACGTCCCAGCTTACCGTCACACGGAGCCACGACTACAGTATAAGACAGATTCAATTTGGCCATCTCCAACGCCGCTGTGGCACGCTGAATACCGGCTTCCACATTTTCACGACGATGCGAAACTTCATTCACACCGGACAAGGCTGCACTGCGCTGACGTTTCGTAGCTTCCAGTTTGCGTTGTAGAGCAGAATATTCAGTTTCAATCTGCTCCAGCTGTATGGGCGTAGCAGCATTACGTTTCACCAGATTTTCATAACGCTGACGGTCTTTTTCCAATTTTGCCAGACGAATTTCAATTTCAGAAATAGAAGCATCATACACCGAAGCTGTGGTTTGTGTCGTCTGAAGTGTGGCACCAATTACAGTAGCTCCGGCCAATGCATCCTTCAAGGCAGCCTCAGTTTCCATCACACGGATCTTGTATTCACGGTCATCCAGCACCAACAGCGTATCACCTTTGTGCACTTCCTGATGTTCGGTGAAATAGATTTTCTTGATATAACCTGAAGCACGCAGATTAACCGGCGAGATATATTGCTCTATTTGAGCATCATTACTGGATTCTGTATTTTTATAATCCAGAAACAAGAAAGTAACCTGAATAATCCCCCAAACTAAAATAGCTATACCAATCAGGCTTACCACACGCTGGCGGGTGCGCAATTTTCTCAATTTCTTAGCCTGTTCGTGATGTGTGCTCATTGCAGCACTGTTTTTATCTGTTGTTTCCATATGTTTAAAATTGATAGCTGATCATTGACTATGAATAAAATAATTGAGAACTTACTTCAGCAGACTTTCTACACGTCCAGTCAACTTCAGCAAAGAAAGGTGAGTTACACGATAGTTATAATGCGCACTGATATAGTTGTTCTGCGCTTCACTCATACGCATTTCATCCTGTAAAACCTCTGTCATGGAGGCAATACCCTCCCGATAGCGGTCAGATGTTACCTCATAGACATCCTCCGCCAAAAGATAATTATCCTTTTGTTTCTTGAAATTGCGTTGGTTATTCATCAAATCGTTCGTAGCGTTGACATATTGTGTCTCCAGATTCTTCCGCGTATTCTCTTGCGCCAAACGAATATTCTCCAGATCAATTTTCGCCTTGCGAATTTTATACCTCTTATCCAATCCATCAAAAATAGGGACACGCAGTGCCAAGCCTAAACCATAAGAACGATACCAATGATTGGAGGGTCCGGAATGAAACCAATGATGAAGCTTATCCGTATAAGCCGTATACATCCAGTTGCCCGTCAATGTAAGTGAAGGAATGTATCCATGGGAAATCATCTTTTTCTGCCGTTCTGCCAAGTCGCTCTTCGACTGAAGCAACTGAAGCTCATACAGATTTTCTGACAAGCCGGTCAATTCAATCGGAGCAATAGTTTCAGCATTCACCGGTTCCAGCGTTATATCTTTCTCTGCCGGATAATCCATCACATATTTCAGCATATTCAGCTGTTGAGCCAGCATGGCCTGTGCATTGTCATACTGTACCTGCAAGTTTTCCAGGTTTATATTGACACGCTTCACATCCACCTCCATAGCCATGCCATTGTCATAGAAAGCCACCGTAATGTCACGCAATTCCTCCAGACGCGCAATATTGGCTTTAACCAGCGTTATCTGCTCGGCCGTGGCCTGTCCCAGATAGTACATCTTAGCAATCTGCATCATCAAGTCCTCGCGCGCTTTTTCATAAGACAGACGGCTGATTTCATCCAATACCTTCGAAATGGAAAGAGCGGTATAAACCGTCTGATTATAGAGTGGCATTTGAAGCTGCAATCCGGCTGCGGCATTATACTGCAGCGTCTGGGTTACATTATAAGGTTTGTCATAAGCAGAACCATCTGTTACGGACACTGGAGGATCGAAGTTGTCGTTAAAATTAGCCACTCCATTAATTTGCGGTAATAACTTGGCACGGTTTTCAGAAATAGCATATTTGCTTTTTTGAATCTCATTGCGCTGTCCCCGGAGAGAAAGGTTATTTTCAATACCCCAACGAAGACAATCATCCAAAGTAAGCACCTCTTGCGCACGGCTGCCTACTACAGCACCCCATGCAACGGTAAAAATGAATATTAGTTGTTTCATATCAATACTTTCATAATCAACTGCAAAGATAGAGGGATATCCAAATAGGGCAATATTCACTTTTAAGAAGATAATATTCATTTTTGCCTTTTTTCTAGAGATGAGTCTTAGGCTCAAAATCATTTTCCATGCCGCTGTCATCGCTACAAGATGAGAGTGAAAATGCGATTGCGGCAAATAAATAGATGCATTGCTTAATGTTCATATGAACTATGTTTATTGGTTAATTGGTATGGCGGTTGATGCGCTCAATCCTATCTGTCAAATTCTTCCTTGAAGATGTTTTTTTATTTGCCGTATGTTATTGGAAATGTTAATAATCACCATACATACAGCCCAAGTAATGATTACAGAAACTACTCCACCGAAGAAACAGCCCCAGCCTAATGCTTCATTGTCATCACCTACAACAATGCCAATAATGATAGAACCTATAAGTCCTAAAACTAATACTGCATAGGAGAAGAATGTGAGAATTGATTCTGCCGAATTATCGCCCAAGGATGATGATGTATTGGGTTGTGTTGAATGGGCATTAGATATTTCATTTTTGGAGGAATTCTCATTGAGTCCCAGTGCGTTTTTTACTTCGTCCATTATCTGAGTCTTTTTTTAAAATTAAAAATGAATAATATAAGTCCTATAGGAGCAATCCAATCAATTAATTGGAAAATATAGAATGATAGGGGTTGGTAACTTAACCAGCCTTTTTGAAATCCATCATAGATAGAAATGCTTTCTTCAAAGAGAACTGAAAAAAGCCATAAAATAGATCCAAGTAACCCCCATAAAGATGCTTTTTTCATACACTTTGTTTCTTATATAAGGCGAAAAAGAAATATGTAATAAGAGCAATCGCTATAACTCTAATAAAATTTGTGACAATATATAGTGGATTATAGTTTTCTACCAAACCACTACAATACAAATAAATGCTGTTTCCCCAATAAAATATGCTCAGAAGAAACATGAGGGCGAACCCAATCAATGCATACAAAGTAATCCTTTTCATGATGCTCTAAAAATGTCTGTCAATTCCTACAAGACTTTATTTATAAAAAAATCACAAAGCGTGGAACTGTATGCCACACTCTTACTTGAAGGTCGTAGGAAACCCTGAATACAGATGCAACAATAGCAGCCCACGCTATATGCGTGAGAACCACTATGCTATCCTTGTATTCAGATTGAAAATTTCCTACGTTTTCAAGTACAAGATAAGCATAACGCTTCTTCTAATTCTAACATGTCTTGGAAAGAGTTTCCTCAATCCATTGGCAAAGATACATAATTTAATTGATAATCGGGAATATAGAGTCACAAACTATCAAGTTACATCTTAATTCCTCTACTTTTCTTTCTGTTACGACAGTCTTGTTCCATATCTAAGCCTGTGTCATTGCTCCCTGAACCAGTCGGCAATCGGCTTCCTGTTTATTGTCAGGTTCAGTCTGCTTTCATTGTCAGGGTCATTCTCCACCCTTAAAATATCATCCTTTATGTCAAAGTTCCGCCTGTGTTGTTCCGAATAGATTTTACCGCTACATTTCAGGACTTCTTTTTTGACTATAAGACTTTCAGTCATTTCTTTAGTGAGTCCCAGCATGGTACAGAACTTTTCCATGCATAACATTTCCCTGAACATCGGGAACCACCTGAAAGCCTTGCCTATGATTCAGGCAAGCCGTGACAGCTCTTTTCCCTTTATGTCAAGTTCCTGCCTGTGCATTTCCTTGAGATTGTGGATTTGCGTATCATGTTGTTTCTGCATCTGCTGTATCTGGCTCTGCAATTTTTCAATATTGGTGTCCCGCTTTGAAATTTTGCCTTGCAGTTTTTCGTTGGCATGTTCCAGCTCTTTCAGTTTTCCACTTCTGAAAAGAGAAGCAACTCCGCTTGTTATGGCTGTCGCTGCAGTGGTGGCTGTCTTCCTGAGCTTGTCTGTGCGTATCTTCAATTTTACTTGTCTGAGTTCTTGCCCGGCAAGATTTACCTGTTGTTCCGTATGCCGTTTTGCAGCGTTTATGTGTTGCAGTTCGGCTTTCTGCTTCTCAATAATAAAATCGTTTCGTTCCAGATGCTTTTTGCCAGTAACTGCCTTTGATTGCTCACGTGGAAAGGCCGAACAATTTCGAGCAGAAATACGGAGAATGACATTCTGTTTTCAGGCACATTTCTACGAATTTCATACACAACATATTGTCTGAAAAATAAAAAACAGTACTTTTGTTTCCGGCAGCGCGTTTCACGGCATGGTGCCGAGTATGCAGAATGCTTGAGAAGCGCAAATTTGAAATCGGATAGTTTATGAAAAAGAGAAGTTTGAAAAGGTGCATACAGGTTGTAACCTGTGTGTGCGGACTGTTCAGTACATGTATGACATGGGCCGGAGAAGACACGACAAGGTTGGCTTTGCATTACAATCGTCCGGCAGAGTATTTTGAAGAAGCATTGGTGATAGGCAACGGCACGATGGGGGCCATCGTGTATGGAGGTACGGAACGCGATGTCATTTCGCTGAACGACCTGACACTGTGGACGGGGGAGCCCGACCGCAAGGTGACCAGTCCCGATGCCTATAAAGCCATTCCGGAAATACACCGTTTGCTCGATGCCGGGGATTACCGTGGTGCCGACCGCGAGCAACGCAAGGTGCAGGGCCATTACAGCGAGAACTACCAACCCTTAGGATGCCTGACTGTCACCTACCTGGATGTGCCGGCACAGATTTCAGCCTACAGTCGCTCGCTCGATATAGCTAATGCCGTGGCCGAAACCCGCTACCTGCGCGACGGTCAGCCTTTTTCATGCGATTATTTTGCTTCGGCGCCCGACTCGGTCATTGTGTTGCGCCTCCGGTCGGAAAGCCCGCAGGGCATCCGGGCATTGCTGTCGTTCGACTCGCAGTTGCCTCACGCTACATCGGCCAATGGAAATGAGATTTCGGCCGAAGGCTATGCCGCTTACCATTCTTATCCCGTGTATTTTGGCCAGGTGAAAAATAAACACTTGTACGACCCCGAACGGGGCACACGCTTCCGTACGCTTGTCAGGGTACTGACTCCGGACGGAGAGGTGAAGAGTTTCCCTTCGGGTGAACTGAAGATTGAAGGTGCACGCGAGGCAGTAGTGCTGATTGCCAACGTCACCAGTTTCAACGGTTTCGACAAAGACCCTGCACGCGAAGGCCGCGACTACAGCAATCAGGTGGAGCGACGGATGTCGCTGGCTGCCACCAAGACTTACGACGAGTTGCGGACCAACCATATCGCCGACTACCGTCACTTCTTCGACCGTGTGAAGCTGAACCTGGGACAGACGGCACCCGAAATCGCCGCCCTGCCTACCGACGAACAGTTGCGCCGCTATACGGACGAGAAACAGTACAACCCCGAACTGGAGGCACTGTACTTCCAGTTCGGACGCTATCTGCTGATCTCCTGCTCGCGTACACCCGGTGTGCCTGCCAACCTGCAAGGCTTATGGAACGAGCAACTGCTTCCGCCCTGGAGCTGCAACTATACCAGCAATATCAACCTGGAGGAGAATTACTGGGCTGCCGAGACGGCCAACCTTAGCGAGATGCACCGTCCGCTGATGGACTTCATTGCCAACCTCAGCCAGACGGGAACGGAGACCGCGAAAGCTTATTACGGAGTGGACAGAGGTTGGTGCCTGGGACAGAATACCGACATCTGGGCCATGACCTGTCCCGTGGGTCTGCACGTAGGCGACCCGTCGTGGGCCTGTTGGACCATGGGGGGCGCATGGCTGTCGACGCACATCTGGGAACGTTATCTCTTCACTCAGGATAAAGACTTCCTGAAACAATATTATCCGGCACTGAAGGGGGCCGCCGAATTCTGCATGAACTGGCTGATCGAGAAAGACGGCAAGCTGCTGACCTCGCCTGGGACCTCGCCCGAAAACAAGTTTGTCACGCCCGACGGATACGTGGGAGCCACATCATACGGTTGTACGGCCGACCTGGCCATGACGCGCGAGTGTCTGACTGACGCCATCAAGGCTGCTGCCGTGCTGAACACAGACAAGGACTTCCGCCGCCAAGCCGAGCAGACCTTGGCACGCTTGTGGCCTTACAAGGTGGGCCGCGACGGCAATCTGCAGGAGTGGTTCCACGACTGGCCCGACCAGGATCCCCGACACCGTCATCAGTCCCACCTGTTCGGACTGTATCCGGGGCATCACCTTTCGGTGGAGCAGACGCCCGAACTGGCGCGTGCCTGTGCCCGTACCCTCGAAATCAAGGGCGACGAAACGACCGGCTGGAGTACCGGCTGGCGTGTCAACCTGTACGCCCGCCTGCAGGATGGCGAGGGAGCTTACCGCATCTACCGCCGCTTGCTCCGTCTGGTGACTCCCGACGGTTACAAAGGCAAGGACGCCCGTCGTGGTGGCGGCACCTATCCCAATCTGCTGGATGCCCATTCGCCTTTCCAGATTGACGGCAACTTCGGTGGCTGCGCCGGGGTTATCGAGATGCTGATGCAGTCGTCCGAATCGTCCATAACCCTGCTGCCTGCCGTACCCGCGCAGTGGAAAGACGGTAGCGTACAGGGCATCTGTGCCCGTGGTGGCTTCGTGGTCGATATGACCTGGAAGGATGGCAAGGTGACTGCCCTGAGCATCCAGTCGAGAAAGGGCGGTAAGACCCGTGTCTGCTTCAACGGGAAGTCGGTGAAAGTCAACTTGAAGGCCGGCGAAAAACGGCAATTGCTGTAACGCGACCTGCACCGGACGCATCTTGATGGAATAAGTATTTATGGACTTCTTAAACAATGTAGTAATCAGATGAACAAGAAATTAGTGTCTGGTCTCCTCTCTTTTGTGACCTTGTTTGGTGGCATGGGATTGACCAGTTGCTCCGACGAGGACGGGGGCTGGCCTTACTCCGTGTCCGAAGAAACGTATTACGCCAATCGCTTCGGCAAGGATGTGATGAATATGTATTATCTGTGGAATGCCGAGATAGCCGACGACCTGGCAGGCTGGGATGCCGAAACCAACACCGACCCCATCGGCACGGTCGACCGCATCCGCTATCACGACAGCAATGGCTACATCGACAAGTGGACCATGATGACCGACGACATGAGTTCGTTTGTCAGCTCCGTTGGCGGAGTGTCCACCACTTTCGGGTGGAGCCTGACCGTTTACTTGGTTAATCAAGAGACGAAGCAGTGTGCTGCCGTGGTCAATTTTGTGCATGACGATACCCCTGCGGCACGGGCCGGACTGAAGCGCGGCGACATTCTGTTGAGCATCGACGGTCAGCCGCTGACGACGGACAATTACCTGAATCTGTATTACAACACGAGCCTGAGCACCTCGCTGGGTCGCTACAATGCCGCCGACAATACGATTTACGACGTGGGGAAGACGGTGGAGCTGACGGCTGTGAACATGTACGAAGACCCCGTGCTGTGCGACTCCGTCTACGAATTCAATGGGAAGAAGGTGGGCTATCTGGCTTATTCGGCCTTCGACCTGACTTCCATCAGCAAGCTGATAGCGGTGTGCAAGGACTTCAAGGCCGCAGGCGTTCGCGAGCTGGTGCTCGACCTGCGCTACAACGGAGGCGGCTATGTGCTGACCGAGAATGTGCTGGCTTCCATGCTGGCTCCGCAGCAGGCGGTGGCATCGGGGCAGGTGTTCGAGCGCGAGGTGTACAACAACTATCTGACAGAATACCTGCAGAAGCAGGGTGCCAGCATGGAGACGTGCTTCGCGACCGACTACACGTATCAGAACGGTGATGAGGTGATGAATGTCAGCACGCAGGATGCCAACATCGGACTGGAGAAGATTTATGCCCTGATAGGAACAGGCTCGGCGTCAGCCTCCGAGGCGCTGTTGGGGGGACTGATGCCTTACATGGATGTACGGCTCATCGGCGAGCAGTCGTCGGGCAAGTATTGCACGGGAATGATGCTGGCTGCCGAAGATGCTTACAACGAGGTGCCCGAAGCGATACGCAACTGGGGACTGTATGTGATGATCAGCATCTACCAGAATGCCGCCGGCGAGACGCCCTGCATGCCCGACGGGCTGAGGCCCGACGTGGGTGTGGACGACGAACCGATGCTGGCCTATGCGCTGGGCGACGTAAACGAGCCATTGCTGCGCCAGGCACTGACCGAAGCCGGTCGCGCGTACGACGATGCTCCGTCGGCTGTGCAGACCCGCAGTCTGACTTCGCGCTACGTGCAGTTGCCCGGCGTGCAGAAGCCTGTCTTTGGCAAGCGCATACAGCAACCGGTGTCTGTCGGGCCGGTTGTCCGGTAAAGGAGCTGGGGTTTACAACGTCGTGTTCGTCATTATTGACATCGTGACGGGTCACCCCCTCACTATACGACCGAGGTACCCTAAGTATACGACTGAGGGTACCTAAGTATACGACCGAGATGGCCTAAGTATACGACTGTGATAGGCAAAACTCAAACCTTTCGTAATCAGCCGTTTACGAAAATGGTGCGAATGGCTATGGAAGTTTACAAAACCGTTCCCTTTCCGGCCTCTCGCCGCAGGGTTACAACTGCTGCAATTCTCTGACCAGCGAGTCGCATACCAGTGTAAATGCCGCCTTGTTCTCGGGGCTGATGGGCTTCTTGGGTTGCGACTTGATGGTGAGCGGATTGATGGGCTTTCCGTTTTCGTGTACGCGGAAGTCCAGATGAGGCCCGGTAGCCAGTCCCGTGGCTCCTACGTACCCGATGACTTCCTTCTGTGCCACCTGCGACCCTACCTGGATGCCTTTGGCAAAGCGTGACAGGTGCATGTAGGTACTGACGTAGACGCCGTTGTGCTTTATCTTCAGGTAGTTTCCTCCACCTCCGGCCTCATATCCCTTGGCTATCACCTTTCCGCTGCCGATGGCATAGACCGGCGTGCCCGTAGGTGCGGCATAGTCGACGCCGTGGTGTGCCCTGTAGCGTTTCAGCACCGGGTGGAAACGGCTGTTCGAGAAGCGCGACGAGATGCGATAGAAGTCGAGCGGGGCCTTCAGGAAAGCACCTTCGAGGCTGTTGCCCCGTTCGTTGTAGTAGAGTTCCTCGCCGTCCTGCACGAAGGGGATAGCGTAGTACAGGCTGTCTTCGTGTACGAACGAGGCGGCCAGAATGTGAAAGTTTTCCAGACTGTTGCCGTCGACGTACTCCTGTTCGTAGATGACGCGGAACTCGTCCTGCTTTTGCAGTCCGAAGAAGTCGATGGTCCAGCCGAAGATATCGGACAGCTTCATGGCCAGCTGGGGCGAGGTGTTGCTTTGCTGCATGGCTACCCAAAGCGACGATTCCACCTGGCCTTTCACCTCCTGCCGTTTCCATTCCGAGGGATTCTCGCCGCGGCGCACACTGTATTCGTCGCGCAGGTCGAAGACGATGTACGTTTTCGGACTCTCTTCGTAGACGAAGAAGCGTGTGCGTGGCAGGCTGTCCTTGGTGGTGAACACGGCATAGGCCTGTCCGCTCTTCACCTTGCGGGCGTCGAATGTGCCCTTGGCCCGTTCGTTCAGGCGGTGTACGTCGTTCACCGACAGGCCGTGGCGTTGCAGGATGGACGACAGGTTCTGGCGGTCCTCGACGATGCCGTAATTCACGTTGTAGCGGTCGGTCGGGATGCCATATTTATAAGTGATGGCCTCCACTTCGGCCGAGTCGGTCATTTCCACTTCGTCCAGCATGTCGGCCGGTCGGTCTTTCCTGACGAGGTGCGTAATGCCCCATGTAGCTGCCAGCACAAGGAGGATACCACCTATTATATAGTATATTCTTTTCTTGCCTCTCATACGTGTTTCGTTGTTTTAGAGGGGGCAAAAGTACAAAAATAGTGCTGATATACAAATCCTTTTGGGTGGTCAATTCCTGAGGCGCTTCGAATTTCGAGGGGAGATTGGCGGTGCGGATGGGCCGGTATGTTACGGTTTGCAGGCGCCGATTGTACAGAACGACGCGGAAGCTTGGGAAGAGCTTCCACGACGATCCATGTAATCGGCGCCTGTGTGGAGGGTATATACCGAACCCTGCCCACCCCTGTGCAGATGTTTGGGCTGCGGAGCAGGGTTGGGCAGGGGAGGGGCGTTATTCGATGATGGGTACGTCGATGTTTTCGTTGTCTTCCTTCCAGTCTTCCATCGTGAAGTCGCCGGACACGTCGCCTGTGAAGATGTCGCCTACCGTCAGGTTCAGGGTCAGTTTGGTATTGGCCACAAGCGGCGATTTCAGTGTCTGCTTGAAGTGTTTTACCGTACCGTTCTTTAGCTTGATGCTCATCTGAAACTCCGGATTGCCGTACGAGGGGAACAACATGACCGTTCCGTTGGTCATTTCGGTACCGTCAACCGACCGCACCAGTGGGAAAGCTACCGTACATGCGTCGCCTTGAGGCTGTCCCGTATAAAAGTCCAGTTCGCGGGCAATGCCGGTGATGCCTATCACAACGCTCTCTATGTTAGACGAAAGTGCAGAGCCTTCCTGGTTCTTGACGCTGACTTTGATTCCGGCAACTACACGTTGCAAGGATGCTACGAGTTCGTCTGTTCCTATATTGACATTCTGCACGGCGTGTACAAGGTCGTATACGGGGTAGTACGTCGTATCGTTGCTCATCTTCAACAGGCTGAAAGCTTGTTGTGACAGGTCTCCGCCGATGCTGTACGAAGGCTCTCTGACTGCCGGATTCGAATAGATGGGCTCTTCGTATTTGGGAGTTCCCCAATATATCATATTGTAGTCACCCATAGGCAACAGGAGTTCACGGTTGCTGGACGATTCGTAAAATTCGCCGTCCTTTACCATATAGTATCCGTAGAAAGGAGTCAGTCGGTGGTTTACGTAGTTGCCAAAATAGATCGAGCTTTCTGGTTGACATGGCATGACGGTCAGTACACCGGTGAACGGACTTTCGCCACTGGCTGTCGATACTCTCATGTGCAGTGCGGGTGTTGCCAGTTGAAGGTCTTCCTGAGGGATGGATGTTTCGTCGTCCGAGCAGCTGGTTGCTAATGCGGCAACCAGTGCGAGTAATGCTAATTTTTTCATTTCTTGTTAAGTTTTTAGGTTGTTCTTACATAGAAACGTTTGTGCTGTGGAATAGTTCTGGGTTTAGGAAAAAATATTTTTGATCTGTGTTTTGCTTTGTCCCCATTTCCTACCTGTGGTAATGAAATGCCTGTTGAGGATAGAAGAATAGTCCAAACGATGCAATAATAGTCCAAATAATCATCCTAAGTGTTAATATACTGACGATTATGTTATCCATTTAGAGGATTCTTCTATGGTGGTAACAGTGAAATGCGTACATTTGCGGTGTTCAAACACAGATTATTTAATGTTCATATTATGAAATTACAAATCCGACTTTTTTTCTGTGGCGTCGCCCTGTTGGGACTGGCGTCTTGTGGAGACTCCTATGTAAAGCCCGATGCGCCAATAAAGGAAGTTTCTTTTACTCAGGTCCATCTGGACGATGGGTTCTGGGCACCCCGTATCGAGACGAACCGTACGGTCTCCATTCCTTCAGCTTTCAGAGAATGTGAGAAGAATGGGCGTTTCGACAATTTTGCCATTGCCGGCGGACTGAAAAAGGGAGAGCACCGGGGTGACTTTTCGTTCGACGATACCGACCCTTATAAGGTGATTGAGGGAGCCTCTTATTCGTTGGCTGTCAAGTACGACCAGGCGTTGGACGCCTATCTGGATAGTGTCATCTCCCTGATAGCTGCTGCCCAGGAGCCGGATGGCTATCTGACTACGTGTGTCACCAACCGTTGCTACCGCCTCTCCGGCTGGTGGGGAAAACAACGCTGGGAGAAGATCAACAGCCATGAGCTGTATAACAGCGGCCACTTGTACGAGGCTGCCGTAGCCCATTATCAGGCAACCGGCAAGCGGACGCTGCTCGACGTGGCTATCCGGAATGCCGACCTCGTCTGCCAGGTGTTCGGACCCGGCGAAGGACAGATTCATCGTCCGAGCGGCCATCCCATCATCGAAATGGCGCTGGCGAAACTCTATAAGGTGACAGGCAACGAGAAATACCTGCAGACCGCCCGATATTTTGTCGAAGAAACCGGACGGGGCACTGACGGACATCCGCTGAGCGAATACAGCCAGGACCACAAGCCTATTCTGCAGCAGGATGAAATCGTGGGACATGCCGTGCGGGCCGGTTACCTGTATTCCGGCGTGGCCGATGTGGCGGCACTGACGCAGGATACGGCTTATTTCAATGCCTTGTGCCGCATCTGGGACAACATGGCCAGCAAGAAACTCTACATAACGGGTGGTATCGGTTCGCGTGCGCAGGGCGAAGGTTTCGGTCCCAACTACGAACTGAACAACCATACGGCCTATTGCGAGACGTGTGCCTCCATCGCCAATGTCTTCTGGAACTATCGCATGTTCCTGGCCACGGGCGATGCCAAGTATGCCGACGTGCTGGAGCGTGCCTTGTACAACGGAGTCATTTCGGGCGTGTCGCTGAGTGGTGACAAGTTCTTCTACGACAATCCGCTGGAGTCGATGGGACAACACGAACGCCAGCGGTGGTTCGGGTGTGCCTGCTGTCCGGGCAACGTTACCCGCTTTATGGCAAGCGTACCTCTTTATATGTATGCTACGCAAGCCAACGACATCTACGTCAACCTGTACATTCAGAGCAAGGCTCAGCTGACGACCGAAGCCAATAATGTGACGTTGGAACAGACCACCGCTTATCCTTGGGAGGGCAAGGTGACACTTACCGTCCGACCCGAAACGGAGCAGGAGTTTGCACTGCGTCTTCGTATACCGGGCTGGGCACAGGATTCACCGGTTCCTACCGACCTGTATACATTTACCGACAAGGCCAAGGCATATTCCATTTCGGTCAACGGCAAGAAAGTACGTGCCCGTCTGTACGACGGCTACGCCACCATTCACCGCCGCTGGAAAGCTGGCGACGTGGTCGAGGTTGACCTTCCGATGGATGTGCGCCGTGTCAAAGCCAATGAACTGGCCGAGGACGACCGTGGCAAACTGGCAATCGAACGCGGTCCCATCATGTTCTGTCTGGAGGGAAAGGACCAGCCTGACAGCCTTGTATTCAATAAGTTTATCCCCGACGGCACACCGATGAAGGCCTCTTACGATGCCGACCTGCTGAACGGAGTGGTTGTGCTGACCGGTACGGCCAAGGAGGTGGAAAAGGATGGTACAGTGAAAGACGTTGCCTTCAAGGCGATTCCTTATTCTACCTGGAACAACCGCGGAGCCGATCAGATGGCAGTATGGATTCCTGCTTCGGCCGAGTATGCCCGCATTACTCCCGAACCGACTATTGCCAGCAAGGCACGTACGCTGATGATTCAGGCACCCATTCAGAAGGATGCTCCCGAGTCGGCCTCGGTTGAGGCTTGGGCATGGGGAGTCAACGACCAGTGGGAACCCAAGCATTCGTCGGACACGTCGAAACCCTATCATTACTGGTGGCTGAAGAACGGTACGCTGGAAACCTTGGCTTACGAGTTTGACCAGCCTTACACGGTGTCGCATGTCGATGTCTATTGGTTGGATTTCGACCATAATGACGGCAATTTTCGTGTGCCCGAAAGCTGGAAGCTATATTATAAAGACGGCAAAAACTGGAAAGAAGTAGAAGCTCTCTCACCTTATACCGTAGATAAGGATCGATATAATGGATTGGATTTCAAACCGGTCAGAACGACCGGGCTGAAGCTCGCCGCCCAGTTGCAGAAAGGTGCATCGGGTGGAGTGATAGAGTGGAAAGTGGAATAGCAGGTTTATGGTTCTCTCTTCAGGCGCAGGAAGCTGTATTGGCTTTTTGCGCCTGACTTTTTTATATATCTGCATCTGCCTCTTGTGTATGAAAAAGAATATCTGTACATTTGTTGTAGGCATGGCGCAGTTTGCGTCATCAGCTTTTGGCTTATTGTAGTGGCTGGCTGGTTGTCGAGACGGTGGAAGATGGCTGTCGGGCTGGCGCCGCTGATAGATTATGTATAGAAAATCCGGTCAGGGACAGGCTTGAAAGGTCGGTCTGTGCGCCGGTCCGAAGAGATATGAATTCTTTATTATTACTGAAACGCCCCTTTGTCTGGTTGCGCCGTTTCCGTCATCGTCGCGGTTATGGAGTGCATTCGCCGTTTGCCTTCGATTTTATTACACGGGTGGTTTACGAACATACGCCATATTATCAGTATAAAGAGCTTTCGGCGGAGCAGAGACGCCTTGCTTCGGAAAAAGGACGTAGTTGGGCATGTAGGGAGTCGCAGAAGGTGAAACGTCTGTTGTTTCGTTTGGTCAATCGGGCACAACCGGCGTTCATTGTCAATGTAGGGCCGGATTCGGCAGCCGGACTGTACCTGAAGGCTGCCAAGAAAGATGCCGGCTATCTGCATGCTTCCCAGCTGGACGAGCTCTTTCTGGAACGTGGTGTTCCTGTCGATTTCCTTTATCTGCACGATTATCGTCAGCCTTCACTGGTGCGTGCAGTCTTCGATGTGTGTGCCGACCGTGTGACGGAGCGTTCGGCTTTTGTCATTGAAGGCGTCGGCTATTCGCCGGAAATGCGGCAGCTTTGGCGCGACATGCAGTGCGATGCCCGGTCAGGAATTACGTTCGACCTTTACGACCTTGGGGTTATCTTTTTTGACAAGTCGAAAATTAAGCAAGATTATATTGTGAACTTTTAAGCAGAAAGCCTGTTTTTATCAATTAGCAAACTCTAAACAATCAGCAGTTATGAAAGTGTATACTAAAACCGGAGATAAGGGGACAACTTCCCTGGTGGGTGGCACCCGTGTACCCAAAACGCACGATCGTCTGGAGGCCTATGGCACGGTAGACGAGTTGAATTCCTTTTTGGGGTTACTTGTTACTTATGTAGCAGACGGACAGGATGTTGCCTTTTTGCAGCGCGTGCAGAACTGCCTGTTCGTTGTCGGCTCTTATTTGGCTACCGATCAGGCAAAAATGTCATTGAAGTCTGCCAGTGTTGTCACTCCTGTCATGGTTGCGGAGATGGAAAATGAGATTGACCGTTTGGATGCCCTTTTGCCTCCGTTGTCAGCTTTTGTTCTGCCAGGGGGGAGCCGTGGCGCTGCTCTTTGTCACGTGTGCCGTACCGTGTGCCGACGTGCCGAACGCCGTATTCTGACTCTGTCGGCCGAGGTAGAAATAGCTCCGGAATTGTTAGCTTATATGAACCGATTGTCCGATTATTTGTTCGTTCTGTCCCGGAAGATCAACCTGGATGCGAAAAAAGACGAAATATTTTGGAATAATAGTTGTAAGTGACATAAATTGTTATACATTTGCCGAAAAATAGAAGTAGAACTTAATATTCACAATATTCACGATTTAAATACTTAGGAATTATGTATTGGACATTGGAATTGGCATCCAAACTGGAGGATGCTCCTTGGCCGGCAACTAAGGACGAATTGATAGACTATGCCATGCGTTCGGGGGCTCCGCTTGAGGTGATTGAGAATCTGCAGGAGATGGAAGATGAAGGCGAGATTTATGAAAGTATAGAAGATATTTGGCCCGATTACCCCAGTAAAGAAGATTTCTTCTTCAACGAGGAAGAATATTAGCAGTCTTTAAATGGGTTAAATAATTGAATATCAACGCGATAAACAAGGTGTTTTGTTTGTCGCGTTGGTGTTTTATAGTCTCAGATGGTGCGGTTTGCTTGGACAAAATACATTTTTCGGAGGAAGAATCGGGATTTGTTTGGACAAAATTCATTACCTTTATAAAGGTTTGTGAGTTTTTGCTGCAGCCTTTACTTTTAATTAGTATTGGAAGAGCTGAACGACAATATCTTCATAACATAATAAATATTCAATATGATATATTTTTTTGACTCACTCGTTGAAACACTCCGTTCACATTGTAATAATGTAAAGCACCGTATCTGGATATGCACCCCATTTATTGGTGGCATAAAGGACGTCTTGCGTATTATTGGTGGCTCATGGAAGAGAAACGATATTGATTTCAGGGTTATAACAGATATAGAAACCGGATTTATACGGCAGGATACTTTTAATGAGTTCATCAACAACCATCCGAATTCTATCAGATCCTTAAAAAGTTTACATGCCAAGATTTATATCGTTGATGATTGGTGTTTGGTCTCTTCAGCCAATCTCACAGGAACAGCTTTCAGCAAAAGATATGAGATTGGAACAGATGACGTTAATATAAGTGAGGTTGAAACATTCTTCAATTCACTTTGGGAAAACAAAAAGACCAAACTTGTAACATCATGGAGCAAAGTAAAGAAACAATCCCAGATTGAATTTGAGGATGGAGATGTTGGCTATGATAAGTTGACAAATTTACCACCATACTCTGCGGGGATAGAGAAAATGGATAAGTATCTTGCACAATGCTCCAGATACAATGCTTTTGCCAAGACCTATGAAAAGGTTACAGGTCGATGCCAAGACATGGTCAATGATGGCTTTACTCTTCTCCAGGAAATCGATTATCTATTTGACTATCTTGAACATGTGAATTGTGTATCAAAAGGATTAACAAAAGTTCAGAAGCGTACTGAATCATCCCGAATTTCTTTAATCAAAAAATATTTTAAAGAAATATCTGAGTATTACAAATATAATCCAGATAGTGAACTTAGAAGGTATAATAGTTCTAAACTGGTCAAGAATTTAACTTCTCCATCAAGAATTAAGACAATCAATGCAAAAGAAGTTCGAGCAATTCTGGACACATTCAATTGCTTTGGACTTGGAAGAAACATGCATGGACATGCCTCAAAATTTATCAGTGAAAATTCACTTGATGACATTAGGTATTATTGGGATGCTTTACTGAACCATGGAGATATAACAGGTGAAAAAGTAAATGAATGCTGTAAACTCCAACATTTCCGTGATTCAAGTGTTAGTGAACTGATAGCATGGCGATTCCCTGACAAATATCCAATCATGAACACATGCTCTAAGAAAGGGTTATGGTTTTTTGGAATTGATATATAGACCTGATTTATAAAGTTGGCAAACGAATTAAAATTATGTTGTTCAATTATGAGCTATAAATATAGAGAATTCAAAACACAAGAAGAGATAGACACTTTCTTTAGCAAACTGAGCAAACAATTAGGAGATGTTGCAAATCTAGATGAATATATCATAGATTGGTACAAAAAGGATGGTATAAAAATCTATGGTTATTTCCATGAGAACTCTCGTACTTTAATATGTTATGGTCAGACTATTTCTCCGGAAAAAGCTAAACTGCAAAGCAGGCCTGGTATTTTTGCAAAACTACCAAATTACGGCTCTAGTAGAATATATTTAGGACTTAAAGATCATTTAGGTAACGATCTGTTAGAGAATATGTATGAAGGAATAAACTTCTTCTATCAGACGGATATATATGCCTACTTTACAATAAAGAAATATGGTAAAGTTGGCATATTCAGATACTCAATTAACTCATCGGAAATTATAGTCCCCCCAAAATATGACTCTATATTTGATGCACGAGAATATACTTGGGGCTATATTATTGATGACAATGTCGGATTTATGTCTATAACTGGTCAAAAAATAACAGATGCCCAATATATTAATGAGGAAGGTTTTAACATATTTGTTGATGGTAAGGCTTTGACTCAGCTGAATAAACCTGAAACTTGTAAAGTTTATATAGATCATTATGGTAATGTTATAGATTTCTACTATGAAGAAGAAAGTACTTTTAGTGGAAATGGAACGGGTTATTATCCGTTTGGAGATTTACCTGATGTTTTGGATGCTTATGAGGGAGACAATTTAAATCTGTGGAATACTGATTAATTAGTTTATCTACTTCATTCCTCCCATCATCTCAGACCGTCTCAGACGGTGCGGTTTGTTTGCGCAATTTTCATTGATTATTGCATAATATATTGATAATCAATGTAGATAAACTTCTTCAACGAAGAGGAGTATTGATCTAAGTCGCATAAATGAAACATCTACATACCGGCGGGACAGGCAACGATGAGTTGTTTGCCCCGCCGGTGTTTGTTTAGGAGTTGCCGGTGTTGTCTTTATAGCGACTTGATATTTAGAATAAGACTCGTTGGTTAAATGAATTTACATAATGAGCACTCGGATAATAGGTGAAAGCTACCGTATGTACTAAATCTGTTGAAAAGAGAAAAAATTCAGTTTTCCAGCCTTTATTCTTTACGTTTATGCTAACTATTTGTATAATAGTGAATTTCTGTGAAACGTCATGCTTCACAGTTCACATGTACGATTTTTGCCCCTGATGAAGCATGAAAGTATGTTTCACAACAACGTGCTTATTACCTGAATATTATGGTGAAACTTCACCGGCGAATATTTGAAAATTTGAATTTTAGAGCCGTTTTGCATGAATACGCAGTCTTCTTTAGGAGAGACAGTAGAATGCTTTCTATTAATTTGACTGTTTGATAAGGCGTGAAGCAAGAGAACGGTGTTTCAATTACTTTGCTGTAGGACACTTGTATAGCTCGCGAGCCGTACAAGTGTCCCATAAATAGAATGCAAGTGTCGCTCGCGAGCCGTGCAAGTGTTTCAGAATTGGATGGTCTTCTTCCGTAGACAACAGGTGTGAAAGTAGAACTTTTTCCTGTGTGAGGCCTGTTATTACGCTACAAAATCATATATTTGTATATTCTTTAAACCGATGACGAAAATGGAAGTAACGACACGACGTTTGCCCGAGTTGAAGCAACGGCAATTGCCGGCAACTTGCCGGGAAGAAGTTCAGGCTTTGCTGAAGGAAGTTTACGGATACGAGCAGTTCCGCAATCTGGAGATATACGATGACTTGTTCAGTGGGAAAGAGAAACTGGAAATCTCGCAAGGACAGCTGATAGAGAATGTCATCCTCGAAGCAGAAAAGGCACAACAGGGCGACGAATCTGTAGAGAATATTTTGCTGACAGCACCTACGGGTTCGGGTAAATCGTTGCTGTTCCAGTTGCCTGCCATTTATTTGGGACGTCAGTACGGGCTGCTTACCATTGTCGTGTCACCGCTGAAGGCATTGATTGTCGATCAGGTGGAAAGCCTGCAGGAGTTGGGCTACACGCGGGTGGCTTATGCTTCGTCCGACCTGTCGCCCGAACAGAAAGCCGAAGTCTACCGTCTGGTGCGTGAGGGGGAGATTGACTTGTTCTATCTCTCGCCCGAGTTGTTGTTGTCGTACGACATCAAGCACTTTATTGGCGGACGCCGCATAGGCATGGTGGTGGTCGATGAGGCGCATACGGTGACTACCTGGGGTAAGGAGTTCCGTGTGGATTATTGGTTCCTGGGCCGTTATTTGAATGGTTTGAAGCAGAGTCTCGGATACGGCTTCCCGCTGTTTGCGCTGACGGCTACTGCCGTGTGGAATCCGGCAGGAAGAAACGACATGGTGTTCGAGACCATCCGTTCGTTGCAGATGGAACCTTGTGTGCTGTATGTAGGTACGGTGAAGCGTCGCAACATCGGTTTCGATATCCGTCAGATGACGATCGAAGAAGGCGAAACTTACGATAAGGCCAAGCAGCGTGTTGTTTCTGGTCGGATCGAAGATTATTTGGACGGGCATAAGACTTTGCTTTACTATCCTTTTGCCGGCGGCATTGATATGCGCTTGAAGAGTTGGGTGCGTTCGTGCGATTGGCACCTGGTGGCATCGTATTACGGTAAAAAGGAGAAAGAACAGAAAGCCACCATCGTGCAGGAGTTCAAGGAAGGTACCAAGAAACTGATTGTGGCCACTAAGGCTTTTGGTATGGGAGTGGACATCAGCGATATCGATCGTGTGTACCACGTTGCCCCCTCCAGTACGTTTGTCGATTATATTCAGGAGATAGGTCGTGCCGCGCGCGATGCCGATGTGCAAGGTATTGCAGCAACTGATTTTCATGAACGCGACTTCTACTACATGAAGCGCCTGCATCAGTTGGGGAACATTGCTCAGGAACAGCTGGTACTTATCTTGCGTAAGCTGATGGAGGTTTATCGCATGAAAGGCGAGAAGCAGGAAGTGATGATTTCTTTGTCCGATTTTGAGTTCGTAGTGAAAGTGCCGCGTACGAAGAACAAATTGGAATACGAGTCCGAATTGGGACAGCTCATCAAGACGGCATTGTTGTGGCTCGAAGACGACCTCTCTGCCCGCTTCGGGCATAATCTGCTGGACGTAAGTCCGCAAAACCTGCTGACCGAAGGCTATGTGCAGGACAAAATGGGCGATGCTTTTGCGCGCGAATTCCACGATTATCTGACTCCGGTCGAAGGCGAGTCCGATGTCTATCGGGTACGGCTGAACGACTTGTGGGAAGAACGTTTCCCGGAGTTGGGATATAAAGAGTTCAAACAGCAGTTGGGCAACGGTACGTTGTGGGAAGGTTCGCGTGCTGTGGCAGTAGGCAGGCACGATGTATTGCTGAAGGAAGATGCAGCCGAGATACGTTGTCGGCTCGATGCCTTGTTTGGCAGCCTGAAGACACTGCTGACCGATAAGTTGCGCAAGACGAAAGGACGCTTTGATGAAGAAGAACTCCGTGCTGTCTTTGCCGAGCACGATATGGATGTCCGCTCGGCCAAACGCTTTATCGGTTCGCTGCTGGAGTCGCGTACCGAGGAAGGGCGCAGCGTCAGCTATATCAGCAGTGTGAAGAAGAAAGAATCCAACGAACTTTCGTTCACGGTGACCAAGGGCTTCGACCTGCTGCTGTCCCGTTATCAGAAGCTGTTTGTGCAGCGCATCACGGGATGCAAGGGCGATAAGCTGGTGTTCTACACTACTCCTTTCTCCGACCTGAACATGCTGCTGAATTTGCTTTCCATGCTGAACTGTCTGTCGTTCAGTGTCGAAGGTGGTGGAACTCCTTGCGTACAGATTCGTTTTAACGACCCTGAAACCTTGTTGCAACTGGTTTCGACCGACGACTACCGTAACCTGATTCTGGATAATAACGAACTGATTTTCGAAGAACAGATAGAATTGTTTACCCTCTTCTTGGGTACGGAAGCCTTGACCGATGCGCAGCGTTGGGACTTTATTGAAGATTACTTTACTGGTGCCACTGTTGAGGAGCTAAGGCAGAAGTACGCACTTTAAACATTGGTATGCTGCTCTTTCGGCATGTTGCATTTCTGAAAGGCGAGCCGTTCGTCGCCGTTCATCAGATAGATGATGCCGCAATAGGTAAATCCGTGTTTGGTCAGGATGTGTTGCAGAATACTGTTGTCGCGGTGGGTATCTGCCCGCAGGTTCGGTATCTGACGGTAGCACCAGTCCAGGCAGGCGGCGGCTACTCCGTGACTTGCTTCTGTGCTTGCCAGTCGGTGGATGGTGGCATAAGGCTGTACGTCGTCTATCCAGGCTCCTTCGCAGATGCGGGCATACGTCGGGTCTTTGCCCGGGATGAAGGAGAATGTACCTATGATTTCCTGAGCATCGTCGAGGCAGACATAGCTATGTCCGTTTTCGATGTCGCGGCGTACGAGTTCTTCGTTGGGATATCCGCCGGTCCATTGCTTCATGTTGCCGCTTTTCCGCATGATACGTTTAGCTTGTTCGAAGACAGGCATCAGTTTGCTTATTTCTTCGGGTCTGGTTTGTCTGATGGTTATCATATTGTACATATTGTTTTCGGGCTGCAAAATTATTCTATTATTTTGTTTTGGCGAATATTTTGCAACCCGAAATGCAATTAACGAAACATCTCCGTTGATGATGCATCATTCATTCGGATACGGAATCAGTTCACCGGACGAACGGTACGCCGGACGTTGGGCATCCCGTTCCTTCAGGTAACGGGTCAGTTCGTCGGTCAGTTCCTTTACTTTTTCGGGCATGCTGTCTGCCAGATCATTCTGTTCGCCGATATCTTCTTTCACATTGTAAAGGCGGCATTGGCGGCTCTCCCAGGTATAAATCAGATGATAGTCACCTTTCAGGATCGAGGAATAGGCACCGTAGCCCTCTTCTTTGTTCTGCGTTTCGCCCCACAGGTTGGGGAAGTGCCACACGATGGGACGTTCGTACCGCTTTGCCGGATGTTTCAGTACCTCTGCAAAGCTTGTTCCGTCGATAGTCTGTAAGGTGCGGTATTGTTTTACGCCGGCCATTTCCAGTATGGTGGGGAAGAAGTCTTCTATCATGACGCGCTGGTCGCTCTGTGTGTTGCCTTGGGTTACTCCGGGCCAATAGACCATCATCGGTTCGCGTACGCCGCCCATGAAGGCCGAACCTTTGCCGGCACGTGCCGGATAGTTCTGGTCGCGGTTGGCACGTCCTTGGCGCACGTTGTTCAGTCCTTGTCCTCCGTTGTCGGACATGAACAGCAGGATGGTGTTTTTGCCTACTTCCGGATTCTGTTCCAGATAGTCGAGGATGTCGCCCAGGCTTTTGTCCATGCCTTCTACAAGCGCAGCATAGCGGACTTCGTTCTCGTTGAGTGTGTCGTTCAGCTGTTTGTCGAACTGACCCCGGTAGTTGGGGGTAAAGCGTTTGTCTTCGTCGTAGGGCGAATGGACGGCATAGTGCGACATGTAAAGGTAGAACGGTTTGTTCATTTCAACCGACTTTTTCATAGCGTTCAGGGCTTCTCGTGTCAGGGCTTCGGTCAGGAATATGTCTTGGCCGTAATATTTCTCTAAACCGTATACGGCAAATTTGCTACCTTGACCGAAGTTCTTTGTTCCCAGATAACTGCCGGGTGCTCCATTAGGACCGCCGGCAATGTTTACGTCAAAACCCATGGTTGCCGGATCGGCTCCGGGAGTAGTGCGTGCACCGAAGTGGGCTTTCCCGCAGTGTATGGTATAATATCCGTTATCTTTCAGAACTTGTGGCAGGGAAGTGATAGGGGTAGAATTGTTGATCTTACCGGCTGTACTGTCCGGCTGTATACCGTTGTAGTTCCATTGTGGCAGGCTGATGACACTACTCTTGGCATCGGTCTGTTGGTTCAGTTCCAATGTCCAGTTGGTCACTCTGTGTCGGGAGGCATTCATGCCTGACATCAGACTGCATCGTGTAGGCGAAGAAATGGCACATGCGTAAGCCTCGGTAAAGCGGACACCCAGTTGTGCAAGCCGTTCCATGTTTGGAGTGCGGAAACGTTGATTCAGGTTGCTCCGTTCGTTGTTGTAGAAAGGCACGGAGGTGTCTTGCCAACCCATGTCGTCTACCAGAAACATGATGATGTTGGGTTGAGTAGTGTTTTGAGCTGTTGAAGCGAGTGTCGCAAGCAGGAGACACGGTGCTGTGAATAGTCTTTCCATAGATGCTTCAGAATTCTTCTTTATATTTTAGTTTTAAACAATAAGCTGTCAGCGGAAACTTTTCAAAGATACGATTAAAATGTAGGTAATTGGCTGTTTATAAATATGTCTTATGCCATAATTTAACTTCTTTAACAAGACTCTTTCCAGTCGTTCGCAAACAATTTGCTATTTTTAAATTTTAAATCAGTTTATTCCGTTTATATGAAAAGTCAATCGTCTCTTCTTCTAGGCTCACTGCTGTTGTGCAGTGCAAGTCTTTTTGCGCAAAAAGAGCAGCGCCCGAACATTGTATTCATCTTGTGCGATGATATGGGTTACGGCGATTTGGCCTGTTATGGTCAGCCCTATATCAGTACTCCCCACATCGATCGTATGGCAGCCGAAGGAATGCGGTTTACGCAGGCTTATGCCGGTAGTCCGGTCAGTGCTCCGTCGCGGGCAACGCTGATGACCGGACAACATTCAGGACATTGTCTGGTACGGGGCAATAAGGAGTATTGGCCTGAGAGTCCGGTTGTGATGTATGGTGAAAATAAAGACTACAGTGTAGTAGGACAGATGCCTTATGATCCGCAGCATATTATTTTGCCTGAAATTATGAAGAAGAACGGTTATACGACTGGTATGTTCGGAAAATGGGCAGGCGGTTACGAAGGGTCGGTATCTACACCCGACAAGCGAGGCATTGACGAATACTATGGTTATATTTGCCAGTTCCAGGCTCACTTGTATTATCCTAACTTCTTGAACCGTTACAGTAAGGCTTTGGGTGATACGGCAGTGGTACGCGAGGTAATGGAAGAGAACATCCAATATCCGATGTTCGGACGCGATTATTACAAACGTCCGCAATACTCTGCCGACATTATTCATCGTAAAGCTTTGGAGTGGCTCGACAGACAGGACGGTAAGCAACCTTTCATGGGAATTTTCACCTATACACTGCCCCATGCCGAATTGGTGCAGCCCGACGACTCTATTCTGCAAGGATATAGAAAGAAGTTCTTTGTGGACAAAACTTGGGGTGGGCAAGAAGGAAGCCGTTACAATGCCACGATACATACGCATGCCCAGTTTGCAGCTATGATTACACGGCTGGATGCTTATGTAGGTGAAATAATGGACAAGCTGAAGGAAAAAGGACTTGACGAGAATACCATTGTGGTGTTTACCAGCGATAACGGTCCTCACGAAGAAGGAGGTGCCGATCCTGTGTTTTTCGGCCGAGACGGTAAGTTGCGTGGATTGAAACGTCAGTGCTACGAAGGTGGCATTCGTATTCCTTTTATAGTACGTTGGCCGGGGAAGGTGGAAGCTGGTGCTGTGTGCGACCATCAACTGGCTTTTTACGATGTGATTCCAACCTTCTGTGAACTGATTGGTGACAAGAAATTCCCCAAAAAGTATTTGAACAAGAAGTTGGAAAGTGATTGTTTCGACGGCATTTCGTTTGCCCCTGTGCTGACGGGAAACGATGAGGCGCAACAGAAGCATGATTTCCTGTATTGGGAATTCCACGAAACCGACCAGATAGGCGTACGTATGGATGACTGGAAGCTGGTAGTGAAAAAAGGAATTCCTCATTTATATAACCTCGCTACCGACATTCACGAGGACAACGATGTGGCGGCACAGCACCCTGACATTGTCCGTCGGATGAAAGACATCATTCGTACCGAGCATAGACCTAGCGCCGACTTCAAGATTACGTTGCCGTCGTTCGATTGACGTTCATAAGAAACTTTTATATTTACTTTTTAGCAGTGTCAATGAAAAAATGTGGCAGTTGTTCCCTTCAGAAACATAATTTCTGTTTTGGAGGAAACAACTGCCATCTATATTATTGGATATCTTAGCGGTCTTTTTCAGTGGAAAAACGAACAGGGTCATTGTATTGTTCCTGAAGTTCGAGCATATTTGCTTTTAGTTCGGTTACAATAGAGTCGTATTCGCTTTGCCCGTATAGGTTGTTCATTTCAGTTGGGTCGTTTTGTATGTCATAGAGTTCCCAAGCGTCGATGTCGTTATAGAAGTGTATCAGTTTGTAGCGTTCGGTACGGATGCCATAATGCCGCTTTACCATATGTTCAGCCGGATATTCGTAGAAGTGATAGTAAAGTGCTTTACGCCAGTCAGCAGGCTTTTCACCTTTAAGCAGAGGGAGTAGGGATACACCCTGAATGTCGTTGGGAATAGGAGCACCTGCCAGTTCGAGGAAGGTGGGGGCATAGTCGATATTTTGTACCAGTTGTGGAATGTCACCACGTGTTTTGAAATCGGATGGTAGGTGCATGACGAGCGGTGTACGCATAGATTCTTCGTACATAAAACGTTTGTCGAACCATCCGTGTTCGCCCATGTAGAAGCCTTGGTCAGAAGTATAGACTACTAGTGTATTATCGAGTAGGCTATTTGCTTCCAGATAATCAAGTACACGGCCAACATTATCATCTAGTGATTTTACGACTTTGGCGTAGTCGCGCATATAGCGTTGAAATTTCCATTCTGCCAGTTCTTTGCCTTGGGGATTCTTGCGGTAAAAGTCTTCAATAATTGGGTTGTAGAAGTCGTCCCAAGCTTTCCGTTGTGCGGGGTTCATACGGCCAAGGAAACTTTCGTAAAGAGCTTTAAGCCGACTGTCTTTCCCTTCTTTCAGCATTTTAAGATCGTATATTAGATCCATGTCTTTAACAATACTCATCTCCTGAGATGCTGCCGCAAGACGATTTTCATAATCGTCGTAGAAGTTATTGGGCAGTGGGAATTCTTTGTCTTCGTAAAGATGTAGATTACATGTATCGGCCATCCAGTTGCGGTGGATAGCTTTGTGGTGAATCAGAAGACAGAAAGGCTTTTCTTTATCGCGTTTGTTCTCCATCCAGTCGATGGCATCATCTGTGATGATGTTGGTGATGTAACCTTCCTTTTGGATAGTATCATTATTTTGAGTGATAAAATTGGGATTGTAGTAATCACCTTGTCCGGGTACTACTTCCCAATAGTCAAATCCGGAAGGAAGGCTTTCCAAATGCCATTTGCCTACGACGGCCGTCTGATAGCCGGCTTTCTGGAGTAGCTTGGGGAAAGTTTGCTGAGCACTGTCGAAAACACAAGTCGTATTATCATAGAACTTGTTGGCACAAGAATGTTTGCCTGTGAGCATACAAGCACGGCTGGGGCCACTAAGCGAGTTGGCAACAAAACTGTTAGTGAAACGAACACCGTCGCGAGCAATGCGATCGAGGTTGGGAGTTTCGATGTTACGTGTATCGTAGCAACTCATCATCTGAGCTGTGTGGTCATCGGTCATGATGTAGACGATGTTGTAGGGCTTAGATACCTTGTCGGATTGCTGGCATGCTGAAAACATGGAGGCTACAGTGGCTATTCCGAAAAGCGGGTAGAGAGAATGATTCATAATATATTGTTTTGATAATGATCGTTTGATTATAAGTAGTAAAAGGCTACTGACATGTAGCTTCATGTCCGACTAATGTTATTCCAATCTCTTCCATTTCTACAATAGCGGGTTTATCGTCGGGAGTGGTAGCTTCCAGTTTAATGAAACGGGCTGTTTCCTCTTGTTCGAACTGTACTGTTTGAGGTAGAGGATTGTGCATAATATTACTGAATTCTCCATGTTGGAGAATTCTTTTCCAGTTCTTCCCATCTAAACTGGTGGAAAAATTGTACCGATAAGCCATTGTTGGTTTAGCCTGTTCATTTAAGGGGGCGTATGTGAATCCTTTTAGTGACACAGTCTTTCCTAAATCAATCACTAATGGTTGTTCAGAGAGGCTTTTCCAAGATGTTCGGGGCAGATTATTCCAAGAAACAGTTGTTTGTTGCTCGCCGATAGCTGGGGCATAATAGGCTGCCACATTGTTAATGCGTGCTTCCAAGCGCGAACTTTTTATACTGATTTTTAAAGCAGTTGCTTCTATGTCAGAGAAGCGGATCATCCGTTTATAGCCGACAGTAGTGCCTTTTCCTATCGGTTGCCATATTCCGTTTACTAAAGCTTCTACTTCAAATTCTTCTACTCGTTGACCATGTGTTATGTCTTCTTGTAGCAGGACTATGTTTATTTTTGATTCGGGTTTTAATTTATATATGCATGTTGAGTCATTTCCCGTTTTCCATAAGGCTTGTCCATTTAATACTGCATTGTTTGAGAAAACTTGTTGGCGGTAGGCTGCAAATTCTTTTAAACGGGCGATGTCTGCTTCGTGTATCAATCCACGTTTATCGGGAGGAATGTTGAGTAGTAATACAGAATTATAACCGACCGATTGGAAATATATATCAGTCAGATGTTTCAGACTTTTCACCTTTTCATTCTCGTTTTCGTGCCAAAACCATCCTGGGCGGATTGATACATCTACTTCAGAAGGATACCAGAAAAGTTCGGTTGCATTGTCCAACATGTTTCTACTACCCAAGTCTGTAGCTTGGTTGTATATTCCTAAACGTTTGTTGTTGGCTTTCGAACGTTCATAGATGCCTGGTGTCAGGACGGTTGCACTCCATTCTGTTTCTCGTCCGATTCCTTTTTCGTTACCTACCCAACGGACATCGTCTCCCATAATAGCCATTACGGCCTTGGGTTGCAGACGCTGGATGGTTTTGTAGAAGGCATCCCAGTCGTATATTTGTTTTTTTCCGTTGGGTCCTTCTCCGTTGGCTCCATCAAACCAGACTTCATGCACTTCACCGTAGTTGGTCAGTAATTCAGTCAGTTGCTCTATAAAGAATTGGTTATAGCGTGGTGAGTCGCCATAACATTCGGCATTTCGGTCCCAAGGCGAAAGATAAATACCAAGCTTCATATCGTATTTGCTACAGGCATCACGTAATTCTTTTACGACATCACCCTTGCCGTTTTTCCAAGGAGAGGATGCTACCGAATGCTGGGTTGTTTGGGTAGGCCATAGGCAAAAGCCGTCGTGATGTTTGGCTGTAAGTAATACCATTTTGAATCCGGCTTCTTTCAGGTTTTGTACCCATTGTTCGGCATCTAATTCTGTAGGATTGAATAAAGCCGGATCCTCTGTCCCGTTTCCCCATTCGCGTCCGGTAAATGTGTTTATACCGAAGTGAAGGAACGCGGTCAGTTCCATTTTTTGCCATTCCAGTTGTTGGGGGGAAGGGACGAGGCGGGCAGCTATTGATACTTTCTGTTCTAGGGTTGCATTAGGGGGGAAACTTACATGTTTTATATACAATGTAGTATCTTGTTGAGCATGTCCAGTCAAAGTAAAAATGCTCAATAGGCAAGAAGCTAGAATAGATTTCGATAAATGACGTCGGGGGGTAAGTGTATTTTTGCTCATAGCTACAATAGTTTTTAAGGTTAAGAAGGCTGAATCACAGACTTACTTCATCGTTGAGGCGGTCTCATGCAATATCTATAAAAATAGTTAAGCACAGATTACACACTTATTCATCGTAGGAAATAACAAACCATTTGATAAGTAGTGTGTATTCTGTGCTTAAAATGAACAGCTTTTTGAGATGTCATTAAAAGGGGCTGATTATTATATCTTTAGCGGAAAGAGTGGGATTCAAACCCACGGAACAGCAAAAGCCGTTCGCCGGATTTCGAGTCCGGTCCATTCGATCACTCTGGCATCTTTCCTTCCTTTTGACGGTGCAAAGGTAAGATTTTCTTTTATTCGTTATACTTTTCCAGCTGTTTTTTTACGATTTTCTTTTCACTTTCTGCCTTACGAGCGCTAAATCGAATCTTTGGTGAAGAAGGGCAGACTTAAAGCTTGTAAAAGACCGGAATGAACTTTTTGGCAAAAATGTTGTTCTTTTTTTAAGATAATCTATATATTTGTTGCAAATTCTTAAACATTTAGAGTTATGAAAAAGTTTTTTGGTGTATTTTTAGTGGCTATCTGCTGCCTGGCTATGGCTACGCCTGCGCAAGCGCAACTGTTGAAGTGGGGTCTTAAAGGCGGTGTGAACATGGCAAAGATAGACTGGAGTGGCGGATATGAAGGAAATAAGGATAATAGTACAGGTTTCTTTATTGGTCCGATGGCTGAGTTTACTATTCCGGTAATTGGTTTGGGCATTGACGGTGCGTTGATGTATTCACAACGGGGAGATGAATATAAACAGCAAGGCATTGAAATTCCCGTTAATCTGAAGTATACGATTGGCTTGGGTAGTATGTTGGGTGTATATGTAGCTGCCGGACCGGACTTTTTCTTTAATTTCAAAGATACTAAATGGGAAGGTTTTGATACGAAAGCTACACAAGTAGGTTTGAATATCGGTGCTGGTGTGAAGCTCATTCAACATCTGCAGATCGGTGTAAATTACCAGATTCCTTTGGGAGATAGTTTTTCTTTCGAAGAGGCTGGCAAAGCTATTGGTGATGGAAAAACGAAGACCTGGCAGATTTCATTAGCTTATCTTTTCTAAGAAATATATTTTCTCTTATTGAGGAGGGTGTATCAAAATTTAGGATGATTGGAGAAAGCAGTTTCCTAATTTGATACACCCTCTTTCTGTCTTTTTGTCGTATCTTTGTCGGCACGATGGAAAAGTTTGTCGATGTCATATTGCCTTTGCCCTTGAATGCCTGTTTCACGTATGCCCTGCCGCCCGATATGGACGAGGAGGTGCAGATAGGCTGTCGGGTGGTGGTCTCCTTCGGTAAGAAGAAGTTCTATACCGGCATTGTGCGCAATGTGCACTATCTGAAGCTGCAGGATTATGAGGTAAAGGACGTGTCGGCCGTGCTCGATACGCAGCCTGTGCTGCTTCCGCTCCAGTTCAAGTTCTGGGAGTGGCTGGCCGATTATTATCTTTGTACGCAGGGCGATGTCTATAAGGCTGCCTTGCCTTCGGGCCTGAAGCTGGAGAGTGAGACGGTGGTGGAGCTTAATCCGGACTTTGAGGCGACCGAACCTTTGACCGAACGCGAACAGAAAGTCTTTGACCTGCTTACTGCCGACCCCGAACAGACCGTGACCCGGTTGGAGAAAGACAGCGGGCTGAAGAACATCCTGTCGGTCGTGAAGTCGTTGCTTGAGAAAGATGCACTATTTGTAAAGGAAGAACTGAAGCGCACCTATAAGCCCAAGACCGAGACCCGTGTACGCCTGACCGAAGCAGCCCGCAACGAACGGCGGCTGCACTTCTTCTTCGACGAACTGCAACGGCGGGCACCGAAGCAGCTGGACTTGCTGATGAAGTACATCGAACTGTCGGGTTGCCTGGGTGGCCGGACGGTGAAGGAGGTGCCGAAGGCTGAACTGTTGCAGCGTTCAGGCGCTACGCCTGCCGTTTTCAACGCGCTGGTGGAAAAAGGCGTGTTCGAGGTATATCATTACGAAGTGGGCCGTCTCGATACGGTTTCCGGCGGAGGAGAGGAGCCGCTGAACGCACTGAACGTGCATCAGCAGCGGGCTTATGACGAGATTCTGGCTTCGTTCCGGCAGAAGAATGTCTGTCTGCTGCACGGAGTCACCTCCAGCGGCAAGACCGAGATTTATATCCACCTGATCGAACAGGTCATCCGGCAGGGCAGGCAGGTGCTCTATCTGCTTCCCGAAATAGCTCTTACCACTCAGATTACCGAACGGCTGAAGCGGGTGTTCGGTTCGCGTCTGGGCATCTATCACTCCAAGTTCCCTGATGCCGAACGGGTGGAAGTTTGGCAAAAACAGTTGTCCGAGCATCCTTACGACATTATTCTCGGTGTGCGTTCGTCTCTCTTTCTGCCTTTCCAGCGGTTGGGGCTGGTAATTGTCGATGAGGAGCACGAGAATACTTATAAGCAGCAAGATCCGGCTCCCCGTTATCATGCCCGCAACGCGGCTATTGTATTGGCGTCGATGTACGGAGCAAAGACGTTGCTGGGTACCGCTACGCCCAGTGTGGAGAGTTGGTACAATGCCACCGAGGGCGGTAAATATGCGTTGGTTGAACTGAAAGAAAGATACAAGGAACTGCAACTGCCCGAAATCATCCCCGTTGACATCAAGGAGTTGCAGCGGAAGAAGCGCATGAACGGCCCCTTTTCGCCTTTGCTGCTTCAGTACATGCACGAGGCGCTCGATCGGAAAGAACAGGTGATTCTTTTCCAGAACCGACGGGGCTTTGCGCCTATGATAGAGTGTCATACGTGCGGTTGGGTACCGAAATGCAAGAACTGCGATGTCAGTCTGACCTATCATAAGGGACTGAACCAGCTGACCTGCCATTATTGCGGATATACGCAGCCTGTTCCGCGTCAGTGTCCGGCCTGCGAAGGAGTCGATTTGCGCAACCGCGGCTTCGGCACCGAGAAGATCGAGGACGACGTGAAGGTTCTTTTCCCCGAAGCCCGTGTGGCGCGTATGGACCTGGATACGACCCGTACCCGTTCGGCTTACGAACGCATCATCCACGATTTTCAGCAGGGGCGTACAGACATTCTTATCGGTACGCAGATGGTTTCCAAGGGACTGGATTTCGATCATGTCAGTGTGGTGGGCATCCTCAATGCCGATACGATGCTCAACTATCCCGACTTCCGTGCCTACGAGCGTGCCTTTCAGCTGATGGCGCAGGTAGCCGGTCGTGCCGGTCGGAAGAATGGACGGGGCAGGGTGGTACTGCAGACCAAGAGCATCGATCATCCCATCATCCCGCAAGTGATGCACAACGATTTCGAGGGAATGGTGGCTGGGCAGTTGGCCGAACGTCAGATGTTCCGCTATCCGCCCTATTATCGCTTGGTGTATGTCTATCTGAAGAACCGCAACGAGCAGTTGCTCGACCTGATGGCTCAGACGATGGCTGCCAAACTCCGTGCCGTGTTCGGCGCGCGGGTGTTGGGACCCGACAAACCTCCCGTGGCCCGCATTCAGACGCTGTTCATCCGTAAGATTGTGGTGAAAATCGAGATGAATGCTTCGATGGCCCGTGCCCGCCAGTTGCTTGTACAGGTGCAGCGCGAGATGGTGGCCGAGGATCGCTTCAAGTCGCTCATCGTTTACTACGACGTAGATCCGATGTAAGATTTATTTCCCTTTTTGATGTACACTTGTCATCCGTTTGTGGGACACTTGTACGGCTCGCGAGCCGTGCAAGTGTGGCTCGTG
>ERZ779737.358-NODE-358-length-44623-cov-3.508257_pt1 | contig 44623 bp, 34 predicted proteins | sample MGYA00511889_ERZ779737 | MGnify/ENA primary metagenome ERZ779737 (study PRJEB29588, sample SAMEA2163575) | human gut metagenome | biome: human gut; feature: human-associated habitat; material: faeces | place: Denmark | collected 2008/2010 ... | reverse complement strand
GCATGAGCTTGGTTATCCGGTATTGGTTCGTCCATCGTACGTACTGAGTGGAGCTGCCATGAATGTATGTTATGACGAAGAAGAACTGACTCGTTTCTTGCAAATGGCAAGTGAAGTATCGAAAGAATATCCTGTAGTTGTTTCACAGTTCATGCAGGAAACCAAAGAAATCGAATTCGATGCAGTTGCACAAAACGGTGAAGTTGTAGAATACGCCATTTCTGAACACATCGAATATGCCGGTGTACATTCTGGTGACGCTACACTTGTATTCCCTGCCCAGCAGATCTATTTCTCTACGGCACGACAAATCAAAAAGATAAGCCGTCGTATTGCCCAAGAACTTAATATATCCGGACCATTCAACATTCAGTTCCTGGCACGTAAGAACGAAGTGAAAGTAATCGAGTGTAACCTGCGTGCATCTCGTAGCTTCCCGTTTGTATCCAAGGTTCTGAAACGCAACTTTATCGAAACAGCTACCCGCATCATGCTGGATGCTCCTTACGTACGTCCTGACAAGCTGGCGTTTGACATTGACTGGATTGGAGTAAAAGCTTCTCAGTTCTCATTCGCCCGTCTGCAGAATGCCGACCCGGTACTGGGAGTAGACATGTCATCTACTGGTGAAGTAGGTTGCTTGGGAGACGACTTCGATGAAGCATTGCTGAATGCCTTGATTGCAACCGGCTACAAGATTCCGAAACAGTCCGTTCTGTTCTCTTCCGGCGCTACCAAGTCGAAAGTCGATTTGCTGGATGCCAGCCAGATGCTTCACCAGAAAGGATACAACATCTATGCTACAGCTGGTACGGCTGCCTTCCTGAACTCTCACGGCATCACCACTACTCCAGTATTCTGGCCAGATGAACGCCCGAATGCAGAAAACAATGTGATGAAGATGATTGCGGAACATAAGTTCGACTTGATTGTCAACATCCCGAAAAACCACACCAAACGGGAATTGACCAACGGTTACCGCATCCGTCGTGGTGCCATCGACCACAACATTCCGTTGATTACCAACGCCCGTCTGGCCAAAGCGTTCATCGAAGCATTCTGCCACATGAACCAGAATGAAATCCAGATTAAGAGCTGGCAGGAATATAAATAAGGTATACCAATGGTAGAAAATAAGAACGTCAAAGCGCTTGGAACAAAACGCTTTGACGTTTAGATTAAAACGCAAGTGCGTTTGAAGTAAAATGCACTTGCGTTTCAACTAAAACGTCCTTGCGTTTAAGGGAAAACGCAAGGACGTTTTTTTCATATACCTTTTTCTTATTTCAAAGCGGCTTCAATATCAGCCATAAGTTCTTGAAATTCAGCCTTTGTATAGCCTATTGAAGCATGAATCAGTTTACCGTCTTTCCCGAACAGATACGCTCTGGGAATTGTCTGGTCGGCAAAAAGAGAGAAGACTTCCCGTTTAGGGTCCGGATAGAGTGGGAAACTGAACTTCTTCCGTTCATTGTATTTTTTCAGCTCTGCATCCGTATGCTCCCGACCGATAACTAACAGCTTGAAATCCTTGTTATCCTTGTATTTCGGCCACAAGGTCTTCTGAACCTCAGCCAGTTCTATCTGACAAGGACCGCACCACGTAGCAAACAAACTGACCAGCACTACCTTTCCTTTCAAATCGGCAGGTGTCACTTTACCATATATCTCCGAACTCAGGGTAATGGCAGGCATGGCATCACCCAAACTGATTTTTTCTTTCCCGGTGTCTTGTGCAGAAGCAGCCAGTACGCCCATCCAAATCAGACACAAAAGGCTCCAAATCCGTAAATTTTTCATTGTTCTTTCCTTTCTATAAAATGTTAAACCCTGACAAATATACCGTAAACCGCTGGAAAATCCGCCAAGGAGTCTATCTTTGTAAATAGTTTTAACGAAAAACAAGAGCGCGTATGATGACATTTATCTCGTGTGCCAAAACCATGACCGCACGTAGCAAAACTCCATATCCAGAAACCAGTACCCCTCATTTTTTGAAAGAGGCCCGCGAAAACGCCTTATACATGACCCAGTTTACCGTCGAAGAGCTGGCCCAGATGCTGAAAGTGAATCCGAAATTAGCAGCCGAAAACTATCTGCGCTACCACGAGTTTCTTTCACCGGAGACTCCTGCCCTGCCGGCTCTTCTAGCCTATACAGGCATCGTGTTCAAGCGCATCCATCCGGCAGACTTTACCGCAGAAGATTTCCGGTATGCCCAGCAACATTTGTTGATTACCTCTTTCTTATACGGATTGCTCCGCCCGCTGGACAGTATTCAGAATTACCGCTTGGAAGGCAATGTACGGTTACCGGAACACGAGCGGAAAACCATGTTTGAATACTGGCGTCCTTTGCTGACAGACTATTTCATTGATGCTATCCGGCAGCAAGGAGGCATTCTTGTCAACCTGGCCAGCGGTGAAATGAAAGATTTGTTTGACTGGGAAAAAGTCTGCCGGGAAGTACAGGTCGTTACGCCCGAGTTCTACACCCTGAAAAACGGGAAACCTACTACGGTAGTTATCTACGCCAAGATGTGTCGGGGCGAGATGACCCGCTTCATCCTGAAAAACCGGATAGCACATCCAGAACAACTGAAAGACTTTGAATGGGAAGGATTTTCCTATCACGGAGAAGAAGACGGGAAAATGCATTTCATTCTCCAATAAAAAAGAAGCGGTCTGCCGAGCCATTTCTCCCGACAGACCGCCATCAATCAAATGAAATCTATTTCTTATTCTTCAGCACCGTTACATTCAATATCCGTAGCCAAAGTTACGTAGTTCAATACAGATGTACCGTCTACCAATGCCTTTTCTGTTTCTGTAGTTTCAGTTGTCAAGCATTTTCCCTTACCAGTAATCAGGGCATTGTACATCTTCACTTGTGTACCGGCACGCAAGCGAACACCCTGTTTCTCACCGCCGTTACCAATCAAGGTCAGGTTAGCCAAAGTAGGACAAGCTACCGGAGTGGCAGCGAAGTTCTTACCGTTGTTATCGCATTCCATCAAGCAGTCGCAATCAAATCCGAGTGTTTCCTTTGCTTCCTGATAAGCCACCAGGAATTGGCCGCGTCCGTTCCATCCTTCAGTCCAGTCGAAAGAGTCATCACTACAATTGGTCACTACCATGTGTTTCACATCAACGCTACCACCGAAGAATTCAAAACCGTCGTCAGAACCATTGTAAGCCTGTACGTATTCTACTGTAGTACCGTTACCTACACCATAGAATGAAATACCGTTTGCTTCATGTTCAGAGTCCAATGCATATCCCGTATTTTCCAGACGAATATATTTCAGTGTACCAGAGTTATCATTGTCAGCAGAACCTCCATAAGCTGCATCACCGATTTCAGATTTACCGGTACCACCTTCCGCATTGGTATGAGCTTTACCGCAGATGTGCAAACCGCCCCATGCACCAGATTCTTTCTTGTCTGAGGTCATGATAATCGGATTCTCTTTTGTTCCTACAGCCTCGATTTTAGCACCCTGCTGTACCAAGATATAATCTACTGACTCATCATCAGTCTTAGCTACGATTTTCACACCTTCCTGGATAGTCAGTGTAGCGCCAGTCTTCACAATATATTCACCGCTAAGTGCATATACTTTATCCTTCAATAAAGTCTTATTGGCAGTCAGTTCGCCTTGCAGAATTTCCACAGCATTGGCACTTGTCTCATCACCGTTACCGCTTGTACGAATCCATCCGGCTGTCCAGTCATTATTAGCAGGAACTGCACCACGATAAGCAGCTGCTTCGAAGAAATTATCTACCTTCGTCATGTCGGCTCCACCGTCAATCGTACCGACAAATTTGTTTGTAAATGTATTGCTGAAATTATAATTAATTGCATTGTTGTTTGCTGCAGTCAAGAACAACTCAGAAGAATACGCATCTGCAACAGGAGGTTCCGGATTCGGAGTGTTGTCATCTTCACTACAAGCAGTACACAAAGTCATAGCAGCGATTGCAGCCATCGACATAAATTTCAAGTTCATTGTTTTCATACTTTTCTCGTTAATAAAAAGTTTAGATAGTGTTCAATTTTTTCCTTTATGAATTTTTATAATGTATAGCTAAAACCTAACTCAAAGGTCGTTCCTCTTCCGTAGCGTTCCACTTCCAGCTTTCTGCCGTCTTTCACTTCCTGCTTGAATACGATGTCCTGGTTCAGCAAGTCGGTCATCTGCAACTTAAAGTTCCAGTGGTCATTCAGTTTGTAAGTGGCTACGAAATCCAGCGTATGCAAGTCTTCCTGTTTCACGTCGCCCAATCCAGAAATACCTACCGCATGAATGCGTGGTCCTTGCAGGTTATAGAGCAGTGTAGCAGTCAGCTGTGTATCGTTCTTAAACTTAGGAGCATAGCTGATATCCGCATTCACCAGGTAAGGAGAGGCTCCTTGCAGGGAACGCTGTGCGTTGGTATAGGCTCCACCTTCCGGCAATTGTACGTTGGTGTACATGTAAGAAGCGTTGGCTCCTATGCGGAAGTCGCGGAACAGTTCTCTACGGAATTCCACTTCCACTCCGGCAGCCACACCCGTATCTGCATTCTGGAAAGAGTGAACAGCCGCACCACCCGACAAGGTCTGTGTACGTTCAATCGGGTCTTCCAGGATTTTTGCATAACCCGTAATAGAGAACATATTGTTGCTGTTCTGCTGGTCGAAGCGTTCGTAACGCAAATCGATATTGTAGTTATATCCATTCTTCAATTCTGCATTACCTCGAATCATGGCTGCTCCATACGATTCCTGATAGAGGAAAGGAGCCATTTCGATAAATGAGGGACGGGTTACCGTACGTGAGAACGAGAAGCGCAGGCTATTGGCATCGTTCACGGTATATTTCAAGTTCATGGCCGGGAAGAAGTCATGGCAGTTCACCTCATTCCGTTTGGCTTCACCTCCGTCAGTCGCATAATTTACCCACTGGTGACTGTATTCATAACGCACTCCGATGTTCACCAAGAAATTGGCCGTCGGATAATATTCCGCATCAATAAATCCGGCATAGATGGAGTGTCCGGCATCATACTGGTCTTTCGGCTGCTGGTCACGGATTATAGCAATGTCTCCATTGGTAATATGGTCATACCCCATAAAACTGGAAGTCTGGTAAATATCCTCTATTTCAGGATTGAAACGGCTTACATCATAGTAGAAACGGGTAGAACGGAACGTACGGCTCTTATCTTTGTAGGTAGCTCCCATACGTATCAGGTTATTGTCTCCATAGCGATAAGAACTTCGCAAATCGCCCACCCATTCATCTTCATTCAGCGAGCCGAAATAACGCATATTCTCCTGCTTGTTCAAATCGAACAGTTCCAGAGAGTTTCCAGCCTTTTCAAACATCACCTGTCTGCGGTCAGGCTCTTCGCTAGAAGTCTTGCTATAAGAACCGCTCCAGTTCAAATCCCACTGCTTTCCAAACTCATGGTGTCCGTTTAACTGATGATTTTGAAGGGTATAAATGTGGGTTACAGAGTTGTTACCTATCAGTTCATTGTCTTCATAGTCTTCTCCTTGTCGCAACATGTAGGTATTCTCCGCGTTACGTGCATAGAAGAAGGTGTACCCAATACGGTCGGCCTCTCTAAGTGTATAAGCCAGGTTACCAAGTCCTGCCAGTTTCAGTTCCTGACGGTAACTGTCGTAATTAAACTGGTCGAGAGTCGTACCTCCGGCTTCAAGTGTGCGATAAAAAGCATCTTTTGTGGTTTCATTGGTATTGCTTGCACTCAATGCGGCCAACAGACTTAGATTCTGTCCATTTACATCCCAGTTCTTTCCACCGGCTATATTACCGCCAAATTCCGGAAGACTTGTACTCTTATTCACATCGAAAGTTGTATGAAAAGGATTTTCCTTCGTAATGGCAGTAGAAAAATCTGCCTTAGGCATATCAATATACTTCTGATTAATGCCCGGATTACGGAACAAAGAATACTGCTGATCCATTTTATAGAAGTCCTGGAAAATTGTATTGAACCGGCCTCCCGTATTGAAACCGATGGAGAAAAAGTCTTTTCCGGTATTTTCTTTGGTACTGATGTCGATATGTGCTCCTGAATAATCTGCGAATGTTCCTGCTTCATATACCTTACTCACCGTAATGTTTCGTACCGTACTTGAAGGAAACAAATCCAATGGAATCAGTTTGTTATCCGGATTCGGAGAAGCAATCGGCAGTCCGTTCAAGGTAGTCGTACTATAACGGTCGCCCAATCCGCGCACAATCAACTGTCCTGCACTGGCAATCGAGATACCGGTTATCTTCTTCACGCCTTCCTGTACATTGCTGATACCTTTCACGCTCATTTCTTTTGCCCCAAGGTTTTCAATAGCTACGGTGGCTTTCTGGCGTTCCATGCTCAACGCACGTTCACCTTCCAAGTTTTTACGTGCAACAACGGAGACTTCACTCAAGGCTTGTGCATCACTTTCCATCTCAAAGTTCAGCACCACATCTTTGCCTTTGGCTTTTACAGCCCCAGCCTTAATGTCGGTGTATCCCACGTATTTCACCACAAGGTCATATACTCCACCAGGGACATCCAAAATATAATTTCCGTCAAGATCGGCTACTGCTCCTACTGTACTTCCAAGCACTTGTACGGTAGCTCCCGTCAATGGTTCCTTAGTCTGCTTGTCTACAATGGTACCTTTTATAGTCTCTGCTACCATCGGCATAGTAGAACAAGCTAAGAAACCTGAAACAAAAACAATCTCCTTAAAACCTAATCTCATAATCTATTCATGCATTTCTTTTTTCCGTTGCAAAGATGGAGTGTTTATGTTACAGCAGGACTTCATGGGATATACATTTCATTAACACGAAGATTACGTTTGTATTTCTGATTTGAGAAATCAAAAGAATACTTTATATCTTCTTTTTCTCACCCAATTATATAAGGTATAATCATAGTTTTTCCTATTTTTGTACAGACCAAAATAAATAAGATTATGTATCCTTTGAAATTCAAACCTATTTTAAAATCGACCCTTTGGGGAGGAGAGCGTATTATTCCTTTTAAACAACTGGACTGTCAGCAGGAACAAGTGGGAGAAAGCTGGGAAATCTCAGACGTACCGGGCGACGAATCTATAGTAGCAGAAGGTGCAGATGCCGGCAAGAACCTGACTCAGCTGATGGAAGAATATAAAGGAAAGCTGGTGGGAGAAGAAAACTACAAGCGATTCCAGGGAAAGTTCCCTTTGCTTATCAAGTTTATTGATGCCAAGCAGGATTTGTCTATTCAGGTACACCCTGACGATGAACTGGCCATGAAGCGCCACCAGTCTATGGGTAAAACAGAAATGTGGTATATCATCGACAATACCGGTGGACAGGCACACCTGTATTCAGGTCTGAAAAAAAAGATTACTCCGCAGGAATATGCCGACATGATTGAAAACAATACAATTTGTGATGCCCTCGACAAATATGACGTACAGCCGGGCGATGTATTCTTTTTACCGGCAGGACGTATCCACAGCATCGGAGCCGGATGTTTCCTGGCAGAAATACAGCAGACTTCCAACATCACGTACCGTATTTATGACTTCAACCGCAGAGACAAGAACGGTAACTTGCGTGAACTGCATACGGAACTTTCAAAAGATGCCATCGACTATACTGTATCTGATGATTATCGTACGCACTATGAACCGCGTAAAGATGAACCGGTGGAACTGGTAAGCTGTCCGTACTTCACTACTTCTGTTTACAACCTGACAGAAACCATGAACATGGACTACAGTGAACTGGATTCGTTTGTCATTTACATCTGCATGAAGGGAGCCTGCACCGTTACTGACAACGAAGGCAACCGCATCAGCGTAAAAGCAGGTGAATCTGTATTGTTCCCGGCTACTACCCAGAACCTGGAAGTTGTACCGGAAGGAGAAGTCTCTTTCCTGGAAACTTACGTATAATCTGATTTGATTTATACTCATCGCTGAGTCCTTTTCTCTTGTCCTGTTTCAGGCAGAGAAAGGGACTCAGTCATTTTTTACAAAAGCATTAGGTGATACGCCCGTAATCTGGCGGAACACACGATTGAAATGGTTCGGAGTGGCAAAACCTACTTCGTATGCAATCTGTTGCATGGTCCTTCCCCCATCGGCAAAAAGCTCGATAGCCCGCATGATTCTCAGATTATTCACATAATAGCTGAAACGTATGCCCGACTCATTGAACAAACGGCTCAGATTACGCACAGAGAATCCGAAATGAGCAGCCAGTTGCGGCATCTTCAAATTCTCATGCAAATGCTCCTGCAGATAGGCCAGAATAGGATGCAAACGTGCATCATTGGGAATGGCCAGCATCTTCAACAAGAAGCCCATATCCTGGCTGATGGAAGGCAGCAGTTTGAAAAAGCTGAGTGCAAAGGCATACAAATCGGGAGAATCAGCCTGTTCTATCTCCGTCCCCTTGGAAGCAATAAATTTTAAGTTCTCTGCAATGAAGGAGTTGGTATGATAAATGGAGAATTCTTTCAAGGCGGTATCCTTCTCATCCGCATCCAGCGACAGATAGAAAATAACCAGTGACACCTGCCGGTTCTTGCTGGACAATTCATGCTCCGTACAGCCGGGTATCCAAGCGATGTGCTTCTCTGGCACAAAATAACTTGTGGAACCTATCTGCACATGCAACGTGCCGGAAAGAGTATAGATAATCTGGCACTTTTCATGTGTATGGCCCGGCAGTTTAATTTCTTCCCATCCGGTTTTCTTGATGCGGATGGTCTCCTTACTCGTCTGCTTTATCAGCGAAATATAGCTTTCCTGTTCCTGATTCATTCTCTGAGGATGGCTTAAAATGGTAATCTTTTTGCATAAACCGCAAATTCAGCCTAAAAATAATGGTTTAATTTTGCACAGCCAAATAAAATGGCTAAAGGTATTTTCAACACAAAAAGAATAATGGGTAAAAGATTAGTTTCAACTATTGGAGTTCTTTCCTTTTTTATTTACACAGCCGCCGCACAAGAACGGGTTCTTTCTATCGATGAATTGTTTCAACTGGCTGACCAGAACAGTAAAAGTATCCAGCTTCATTCGCTGGCCATTGATGAAACGACACAGGCGGTAGAAGTGGCTAAAAATGCCAAACTGCCTTCCATCCGGGCACAAGTAGACCTCAACTACATTGGCGACGGCTGCATGACAGACCGGGATTTCAGTAACGGCATACATGCCGACATGCCACACTTCGGCAATTCTTTTGTACTCAAAGCCTCACAGACTATCTACGCCGGAGGAAGTATCAATGCCAACATTCAGAAAGCGAAACTGCAACAGCAACTGGCACAACAGACTTATCAAAACAACCAGCAGGATTTGCGCTTCATGCTGTTGGGATATTACCTTGATTTGTTCCAACTGAGAAATCAACAGACGGTCTACGAGAAAAACATTGAGCAGACACATCTATTGGTGAAGGATATGCGGGCTGCCTATCAACAGGGTACGGCACTGAAGAGTGACATTACCCGTTATGAACTACAGTTGCAGAATCTGCAATTAGGCCTGACTTCTACTATCAACAGGCTCAATGTCTTAAACCACAAGCTGACGACTACTATCGGACTGGACCCTTCGGTACATATTGTACCCGACTCCACGGCACTGTTCCGTATCAATGTGGACAAACAACAGGAAACGACCTGGATGGAAGCTTCTCAGGAATCTCCTGAACTCCAGCAGGCACACACGGAAATCAAACTGACTCACAACCAGCAGAACCTGATTCGTTCGGAACGCAGACCTCACATCAGTCTGACAGCTACCAATGAGTTTAATGGGCCAATTCTAGTAGAAGTCCCGCCATTGAACAACAATTTCAACTACTGGTTTGCCGGAGTAGGTATCTCGTACAACCTGGATGCTTTGTTCAAGAGTAAGAAGAAGCTGAAACAGGCACGGATAGCCACCTCAAAAGCAGAAAAGAATTACCAGCTGGTCAAAGAAGAAATAGAGAACAAGGTACACGAAGCGTACGTGAACCTGAATGAAGCTTACGTAAGATTGCATACCCAGCAAAAAAGCGTACAGCTGGCACATGAAAACTTCCGCATCGTGCGACAACGTTACCTGAACGGTCTGTCACTGATTACCGATATGCTGGATGCCAGCAACATGCAGCTAGACATGGAATTGCAGCTGGCCAACTATCAGATAGGTATATTGTATCAATATTACCTGCTGAAAAAAATTACGGGAACACTTTAATGAATTTCATATTTACACAAAAACAAATAAATATATGATGCGAAACAAAAAAAGAGCTATTTCTAATTTCTTTATACTGCTAGTCCTCGTAGCTGGTATCAGCTGGGTTTGCGGCAAATTTATCCATTTAGGTAATGTGGAATATACAGACAATGCCCAGGTGAAGCAACACCTGACTCCTGTCAGCACACGGGTACAGGGCTTCATCAAGAAAATCTGTTTTGAGGAGTATCAGACAGTAAAAAAAGGAGATACCCTGGCCATCATAGAAGATACGGAGTATCGTCTGAAAGTGGCACAGGCCGAGGCTGACTATCGCAATGCATTGGCCGGAAAGAGTGCCATGCATACCACTATCAACACCACACAGAACAACATCCTCGTAACGGATGCAGCCATTGATGAGCAGCGTATTCGTCTGCAAAATGCTCAGACGGATTACAAACGTTATCAGGAATTGCTGAAAGAAGAAGCCGTTACCCCTCAGCAATTCGACCGGGTAAAAACGGATTACGAAGCTACACAGGCACGCTATGAACAGCTGTTGCGCCAGAAACAATCTACTTTGCTCCAGAAACAGGAACAGACCCAGCGCCTGGAACAGAATGAATCGGCTATCAAACTGGCAGAGGCAGCGCTCAATTTGGCCAAACTAAACCTCTCTTATACAGTGATTCTGGCTACTACAGACGGGGTAACCGGACGAAAAAACATTCATGAAGGAGAACTGGTACAACCCGGACAGGCCTTGGTAACTCTGGTAGACGGTACGGAGAAATGGGTCATTGCCAACTACAAGGAAACTCAGACTACCGACATGAAGAGAAATCAGCTGGTGGAAGTAAGAGTAGATGCTATTCCTGATGTGAAATTTGAAGGACGTATCGCTTCTATCTCGGATGCTACCGGAGCTTCCTATTCACTTATTCCACAAAATAACTCGGCGGGCAACTTCGTAAAGGTAGAACAGCGCATCCCTGTCCGTATCGAGTTCACAGAAAACAACCGTCCCGAAGACTTGCAACGCCTGAGAGCCGGAATGAATGTAGAATGTTACGTTAAACAGTAAACAAGAAATGGCTGAACAACGTCCCCAGATTCCTTACTTCAAAGAATTCCTGCCCACTCCGGTCTGCATCGGCCTGTCGCTCTTCTTTGCCATGGTCTTTCAGTTTAACGGAGGAGTTTTCCTGCCAGCTGCTACCCAGATGTCGAGCGCATTAGGATGTATCCAGGAAGATGTAACCATGGCAGCCTATGCCTCTTTCATCGGTATGACCGTTATATTTCCGATACTGTTCCGTCTGAAATCCCGGTTTACCACCCGATCTATTTTCATGACGGTATGCCCGGTACTCATTCTCTGCAACCTGATTACCATGCATACAGACAACATCTTTCTTATGATTTGTGTGTGCTTCGTATCGGGATTCTTCCGCATGTGGGGCACCTTCGAGTGTTTCTCCAATACCCGTCTGAGCATCACACCTTCCGGAAATTTCTCGGTGTTCTATCCCGTGATCTATATCATCGTGCTTGAAAGTATACAGTTGTCCGGACTGGTTACCATGCACATCAACGACTGGGCCAACTGGCAATACATGCACTGGTTTGTCATCGGCATGCTGATGGTGGTATGGATTTGCGTCATGTGCCTGACTCGAACCATTAGACTAGGTAAAAAGATTCCTTTATATGGCATAGACTGGATAGGTCTCCTCTTATGGACAGCCATACTGTTTGCGATTGTTTTTATCTGCATCTATGGAGACTTTTACGACTGGCTGGACAGCGTACAAATCCGCTCCTGCATTGTAATAGCCGTAGTGTCCTTACTGATAAACATTAACCGGATGACTTCCATACGGCATCCGTATATAGACCCGCAGGTATTCCGCTACAAGAAATTCCCCGTAGTGTTGTTCCTGTTCTTGATGCTCTGTCTGTTTCTCACCACCTCCTCCGTACTGCAGAATGCATTCATGACCTCCATCTTACAGTACGATACGCTAAATGCCATTTCATTGAACTGGTGTGTATTTGCAGGAATCCTGGCTGGAGCAGGTATCGTATTCTTCCGGCAAGCAGTATTAAAAAAAGGATATAAACTATTGATTTCTGTCGGATTTACACTGATAGTCATGTACCAGTATTACATGTATTTCCTGATATACCCTGATTTGAATATTGAAAGTTTGTATCTGCCCAACTTTCTAAAAGGCATCGGTCATGGAGTGCTTTATATTTCGCTAACCATTTATGTAGCGAAGCATATACCCTTCAAGCATTTCTTCCAGTCCTTGTGCGTACTCAGCTTCATTCGTACCAGCATTGCAACCCCTCTGGGAGCAGCCATATTGAACCGCTGGATGAAACACCTGCAACGTGACAACTGGGGATTATTAAGCAGAAACATGGACAACCTGCACGAGTGGATGCCGGATGTATCAGTCATACAACTCTATAATGAAGTAAACACCCAGACCATGCTGACCAGCCTGAAAGAGTTGTTCGGCTGGGTATGTCTGTTAGGTACTGTTTTTCTTGTAATCGTGCTCAGCTACCGAATCTGGCGCGACCGCCACTTGGCAGCTCTCAAAATGCTGCATAGCCTGCCCGTAAAGAAACGGTACAGGCCATCCAGCGTACATAGAATCTCTAAAAATTAAAATTTATAGCCAGCAGTGAAGAAGAATGCCAAGTTACGTGTCTTTGAATTGCTGGCTAATTTGCAGCATCCAAACTCTCCGTCAAGTCCTACCGTCCAGCGTTTAAAGTCGAGTGCCACACCAGCCATCACGCCGGCATCAAAACGGCGAAGTCCTGAAACGATTTCTCCTTCAATCTTTGATTCACCGAAAGTGTTATAAGAAACAGTCAAGTCATCAATGTCGATATTCCGCTTGCCGTTTACTCCATACGCCAGATAAGGACCTGCCGTGAACACCATATCAAAATTAGCGGCTGTACCTACATGAAAAGCAGCCAGCAAAGGCATCTCAAAATAGTTCTGGTTTACGTGCATATCCACCACATTCTTCGTATTAGCCCCTACATAATCCACGTCTATGCTTGCTCCCTTCGATGCCCAATACAATCCGGTCTGGAATGACACCAGTCCACTCAAAGGTACATCAATTCCTACTCCAACCTTCTGGTTAAACAATGGAGAAGAATCTCCGGCATCCTTTCCCATCCAGGTACTCATACCCAGCCCGAGTTCCATACTCCAGGTTACTTTTGTCTGTGCGGCCATTGTCAAAGCTACGAACAAACCTGCCACTATGCATGCAATCTTTTTCATAAGCTCAAATAATAGATGAATTACACAAATTTAAAAAGATAAAGCGGAGAAACAAATAAAAAGGGAGCAAAAAAGAAGTTTTCACCTCTTTTTGCTCCCTATCTATTAGTTATTCAATCGTCCTTATTAGAATTCGTACTCAATGCCGATAGAAATATTTTCCGTATCCAGACCTACACCGAATCCATTTTCTTCTCCGCGATAATAGTCGTCACGATAACCTGCAAAACCTACTTTAGTAATAAAGCTGAAATTATCATTCAATTTTACTGCCAATCCCGGTTTCACTCCGATTTCAAAACCATTTACAGAATCCGCATGTTTTGCCTTGTAAGTAGAGAATCCAAATCCCATATCCAAGAACAAACGTACAATCTTGTTTTCATAGAAAGAGTAACGTGCATACGGAGCCAAAGCAAATGCATTCGTACTTATTGCATCTTCACCATCATAACCTTTATGCGCATAAGCCAGTTCCGCACCTACGGCCCATTTTTCACTCAGGTTATAACCAACATCCGGTGTGATAGAGAATGAAGTCTTATCTACATCATTGTTTCTCCACAAACTGATACCACCACCTAAATAAATACCTTCCTGTGCGCTGGCTGTGATGGCAGCCATTACAATTACTACGAGTAAAAATAATTTTCTCATAATCTTCTTTTTTTAGTTTTACAAATATATTAACAACTGAATACAGTTTTTTGTTCACTCTTATCCCTGTTTGTGTCTGTTGGCTCTCCGGCGGCGATATTCCGCTTTCATCTTGGCAGAACCAGAACCATGCAAACCCGTAATGTAAGTTTTCTTCTTAGCCTTGGTCTTTACTTTCTCTTCTTTCTTTTTTCCGTCAGAAGACTTCCCGCCTCTGAACACTATTCCTTCTGTCAATATCTTTTCAATATCCATATTCTTTCATTTTTTAGGAGATAATTTCACATGTTTTCCTGTTTTGGTACATACCAGCGTACGTTTCAAAGGGACACGGGTAGACATATTAAATAATAATCCAGGATTAAAATGTTGTCCGTTGGCCCTGAGTTCAAAATGTAGGTGCTCTGTGGTAGCACGTCCGGTTCGCCCGGTCAATCCTATTACCTGACCCGCCTTTACTGAATCACCCGGTGCAACAAAGTTCTTGGAATTATGACTGTACACGGTTTCCAATCCATTAAAATGCCGCACCACAATCACCTTTCCATATCCGCCGTAACTTTTGGCCATGCGCACCACACCGTCGAACACACAAAGAATAGAATCATTGGCCTTGGTCTTTATATCTGCTCCCGAATGTCCACCACGGCTTCCATAAGCAGAAATGACCTTTCCTCCGGGAAGTGGGAAGCAGAACTGCGAATCAGCCAGACACTCCAGATGTATCTCCACGCTATTTCCCTTTGAGAACAATCCCGGTGTATGCACCCTGACATGACTACGCTCCATGTGCGTAAATCCTGTTTTCACAGGTTCATCGGCCTGCATATTTCCCATACAAAGGAACAACAGTCCAAGTATTACAATCAAGCGATTCATTCTATTCAAAATAATAAAGTTCTACATCCTGGGCATCCGCAAATTCTTCCAGCAGGTTCACCATATAGTGTACGTCTTCCTCCAGACCTTCACTACCACTATATGCATTCATAATAGCCAACAGATGAGTGGTTTCCGATGAAATCTTTGTCCGTTCATTATCACTTGTCGGTGTACCTACGCCTCCCACGGCATCTCTGTATACCGGCATTCCCTCAATATTCAGTTCTCCACGCCCAATACCTTCGTAAGGCTCACCTGCCTTTCCGATACCTAATACCAGTTTGTCTCCTTGAATCTTATCCCGATCAAAGCCACCGATGGAATGTCCGCTATTGATGGACGCCAAGTTAATCAAATCGACCAGCGTATCTATCTGATAAAGTGAAAGTCCTCTTAACAAACGGCGGCATAAAGCTTCTGAAGAAGGACGGTAACGGCTGGGATCTTTCCCACATTTCTTATAAGCCTGACGAGTAGCCTGAATGGCAGGCATCTCTTTGATAGAATCAATGGTATATTTCTGACGGTAGAGTTCCGTAAACTCACCAATACGTTTCCACAGTTCTTCACAATATGGAGAATTTTTTACCGTCGCAAATACAGCGGCTCCACGAAACTGCGGCCAAGCCTGCCGTAATTCCTCTGATACTTCAATTTTCAAATCCATTTCGCTATTTTCTTAAATGGTTCTACATCCGCATAATCCCCGACAAAATACGTCCGGAACGAATGCCCAGCCGACGTGCCGAGAAGAAATCTGTATAATTTTGATAGGTACAAATCCCTGCTACTTCCACATTCTCCTTCTTTACTCCTTTAGACAGCAACTGCATCCGGTTGGCTTTCCAAAGGTCGAGGTGCCACTTTTCATCTCTGCGGGCGATGCAAGCCATATCAAATCCGGCTGCTTCAAAGGCTTCATACACCTCATCTCCCACTTCAAAAGCATCCAGAGAGATACCCGGCCCGATATAAGCCTGTACATCTTCTCCTTTCGTGCCATAAAGTGCTGCCATCTTGTCCAACGTCTTTTCCACGATGCGCTTCACTGTTCCCCGCCATCCGGCATGTATCGCCGCAATCACTTTCTGCCGGGTATCATAGCAAAGCACCGGGATACAATCGGCAGTAGAAATGCAAAGACAGACCTGCTTCAAGTCGCTGACCATCGCATCCACTCCTTCCAGTTGCTTCAATTGTTCCTCTGAAGAGAGCCGTAAAAAAGCCTCATCCACAACCTTCACCACCGTATCGTGCGTTTGATGAGGTACAACCAGCATCCGGGGATGCACAGGCAACAACGAACACAGAAGTTCCCGGTTCCGTTCTACCTTATCGGGCACATCACCACAATAATGATTGCAGTTAAACGAAGCATAATTCCCCTCACTGCAACCTCCGTGACGTGTCGTAGAGAAACAAAAAATGTCGGTGTGCGAACTTTTCGGGCCGTACACCAACATTCTTTTATCATCAGTCAGATTATTCATTACTTTTGTGGTTCGTCCTCCCAGTCTATCTCTTCGTACTCGTAGTCAAAGTCATCATCCTCATCCACATCCTCATATTCATAGTCAAAGTCTTCGTCTTCGCCCATATCTTCCAGCTCCTTGCGAAGCTTGGTCATATCTTTCGGACGATGTACGATGGCTTCCCGACGTACTGCTTCCAACTGGTTACTGTCTTTATTCAGTTCGGCCCAGAGCAAGTCTTTCAACTGCTGGATACCCATTCCAGACACCGAAGAAATAAAGACATGAGGTATATCTTCAGGTAATGTAGGTTCCAGCATCTGCATCAGTTCCTCGTCCAGCATGTCACATTTCGTAATGGCCAACACCCGCTGCTTGTCCAGCATCTCCGGATTAAAGGTAGCCAGCTCGTTCAACAGAATCTCATACTCCTTACGTATGTCATCCGTATCACCCGGTACCATAAACAGCAGCAATGAGTTGCGCTCAATGTGACGCAAGAACCGCAATCCCAGTCCCTTTCCTTCACTGGCTCCCTCGATGATACCCGGAATATCCGCCATCACGAAAGACTTCCCTTCATGATAAGACACAATTCCCAGGTTCGGTTCCAGCGTAGTAAAAGGATAATTGGCAATTTTCGGACGTGCGGCAGAAACTGAAGAAAGCAAAGTGGATTTTCCGGCATTCGGAAAACCTACCAGACCTACATCCGCCAATAATTTCAATTCCAAAATCACCGTCATCTCCTGCATCGGTTCACCCGGTTGGGCAAAACGGGGTGCCTGACGGGTTGCTGTACGGAAATGCCAGTTTCCCAATCCTCCGCGTCCGCCTTTCAGCAAGATGACTTCCTGTCCGTGCTCCGTTACGTCGCACACATATTCCCCTGTTTCGGCATTATATACTACCGTTCCACAAGGCACTTCAATGACTTTATCTGCCCCGTCCTTTCCGAAACTTTTGTTTTTCGAGCCGTTACCTCCGTGTTCCGCAAACACATGACGGTCGTACTTCAGGTGCAGCAATGTCCAGTAATTGCGGTTTCCCCGCAAAATCACATGACCTCCTCTACCACCGTCGCCACCGTCCGGACCTCCGTTAGGCATATACTTCTCACGGCGCATGTGCACCGAGCCACGGCCTCCCTTTCCGGAGCGGCAGTAGATTTTTACATAATCAACAAAATTCGATTCAGCCATAAATTCAAGTTTAAGAACTGGCAGACCGTCACCGGCCCGCCAGTTTTTTATTATTTAAAGTTTATCAATAGCCGCACAAATATCAGCGAAGATACCGTCCATAGTACCCAATCCCTGAATGTGGCAATATTTACCGTCGTTCTTGTACCAGTCAATCAACGGAGCAGTCTGAGAGTGGTATACCACCAGACGCTTCTTGATAGTTTCTTCATTATCGTCAGCACGACCAGATTCCTGTCCACGTTTGATCAGACGAGTCATCAGTTCATCTTCAGGAACTTCCAGGTCAAGCATGATAGAAACTTCCTGTCCGCGTACCTTCAACATTTCTTTCAAAGCCTCAGCCTGAGCGATTGTACGAGGGAATCCATCGAAAATCACACCTTTGCTATCCTTGAAGCTGTCGAATACGCTAGCCAGAATATCAATCATCAATGCATCCGGAATCAACTGACCATTGTCGATATAACCTTTTGCTGTTTTACCCAGTTCCGTGCCGTTCTTGATTTCTGCACGCAATACATCTCCCGTAGAAATATGGTTCAAGCCATATTTTTCCACAATACGAGCACTCTGAGTTCCTTTACCTGAACCCGGAGCACCAAAAATTACAATATTCAACATGTTGTCTTATAATAAATAAAAAAATTACTCTATCACTGTATAGATGTCGCGGTAGTTCCGTCCGAAGCCATCGTAATCCAATCCGTAGCCCACGATAAAATCATTCGGAATATTCATCGCCACATAGTTTATATCCAAATCTACCTGCAACTTATCCGGTTTCACCAGCAGCGTGGCAATACGGATTTCTTTCGGATTGCGTGCCTTCAGGGTTTCCAGCAAACGCTGCATGGTCAGCCCCGTATCCACAATATCCTCCACGATTACCACCGTACGTCCTGAAATGTCTTCATTCAGTCCCACCAGTTCTTTCACCTTTCCTGTAGAAGCCGTTCCCGCATACGAAGCCAGCTTCACAAAAGAAATCTCACATGGAATCGTCAGATGTTTCATCAAATCGGCCGTAAACATGAACGAGCCGTTCAACACACTCAAAAACAACGGATTTTCACCCTCCAAGTCATGATTGATTTCATTGGCCACACGTGCCACCTCCTTCAGGATATCCGCCTCTGGGATAAACGTTTTGAAACGCTTGTCTTTAATCTGAATCGTATCCATGTTATAATCTAGTTTTAGAAATTGTGCAAATTTACGGATTTTCCCTAAAACCTCCACACTTCCCCCTGAGTATTTAAAGATATTTTCAATAGAATATATATCCCATTCGAGGCTTTTTTCGTACTTTTACCGACAAAATAGCTATTTTATATATACAATGAAAATTTTAAGTTGTACACAACAAAAAGAGGCAGATGCATATACCATCGCCCACGAATCTATATTGTCAATCAACCTTATGGAAAAAGCCGCCGGTCTGCTGGCACAAGCTATCAGCGAGCGATATGACAAGTCACACCGTCTTGTCGTATTTGCCGGTCCGGGCAACAATGGAGGCGACGCACTGGCTGTAGCCCGCATCCTTTTCCTGAAAAACTATCCGGTAGAAGTCTATTTGTTCAACGTAAAAGGTACCCTTTCTGAAGAATGCCTCACCAACATCCAGCGCCTGAAAGAAAGCGGATTTGCCAACTACACCGAAGTCAGCAACCAGTTCGACCCGCCTCATCTGGGCAGCCACGACGTAGTAATCGACGGTCTGTTCGGTTCCGGACTTCAAAAACCGCTGAGCGGAGGATTTGCAGCCGTAGTACAATACATCAATGCTTCTCCTGCCCAGGTGGTATCCATCGATATCCCTTCCGGACTGATGGGAGAAGACAATACCCATAACATCCGACAGAACATCATCAAGGCCGACCTGACCCTGAGCATCCAGTTGCCCAAACTCTCCTTCCTCTTTGCCGAAAACGCAGATGTGGTAGGCGAATGGCAGTTGCTCGACATCGGTATCAGCCGTGAATTCATCGAATCAGCCAAGACGAACTATTACATCACCGAAGCCAGCGAAATGCGTGCGCTCATCAAACCGAGAAAGAAATTTGCCCACAAAGGCATGTTCGGCCACGGCCTGCTGATAGCTGGTTCCTACGGTATGGGAGGAGCTGCCTTGTTAGCTTCACGTGCCTGCCTGCGTTCGGGCATCGGACTACTCACCGTACACACCCCTGTATGCAACCATGACCTGCTACAGAGCAACGTGCCCGAAGCCATGGTACAGGATGACGTACACGACCGCTGCTTTGCCGAAGCTGCCGACCTCGACAACTTCCAGGCCGTAGCCATCGGCCCGGGATTAGGACAGGAAGAAATCACGGTGCAGGCCCTGTTCGACCAGGTAAGCAACTGCTATATTCCTTTAGTCTTAGATGCAGATGCACTCAACATCTTCAGCAGCTACCGTAACTACCTGACCCGTATTCCTCGCCACAGCATTCTTACTCCACATATCAAGGAACTGGAACGCATCATCGGACGCTGCAGCAACAGCTACGAACGTTTGTCAAAGGCGAAAGAACTGGCAGCCCATCTGCAATGCTACATCGTACTGAAAGGAGCATGGACGGCTGTCATTACCCCCGACGGAGTGACTTACTTCAACCCCACAGGTAACCCGGGTATGGCCACAGCCGGAAGCGGCGACGTACTTACCGGTATCATCCTGTCACTGCTCTCACAAGGCTACACACACGAAGAAGCCTGCCGCTTAGGTGTCTATGTACACGGTCTGGCTGGTGACATCGCCTGCCAGCAAAAGGGAGTAATCGGCATGACCTCCGGTGACATTGCAGACGCATTGCCGGCCGCATGGAAACAACTAATGGAAACTAAATGACAGACAATATGAAAAAAGGAATCATTGCATTGGGACTGCTGGCCTCTCTGAGTGCCTACTCCCAAGAAAGCTATGTGCCACAGGCAGGCGAAGGCATCGTGTACTTCCTGCCCAAGACCAAAGTAGCCATTGACATCATTGCCACCAAGGTAGACTACCAGCCGGGCGACTTCAGCCTTTATGCCAGCCGCTACCTGCGCCTGAACAATATCAGCTCACAGCCCGAAAGCCATTGGGAAATCAAGGATATTCAAGTCCGCCTTGTAGGAGTGCCCGACTCTACTAAAGCCTACATCATGAAGTTGAAAGATAAGAGTATGGCATCCAATGTAGAACTGACAGACAAAGGGATTGTAAAAGCCATCAATACGACCTCTACCGAAAAAGAATCTCTCCCTGACTACAAGTTAGAGAAACCACAGCCTCATGAGAATGCCCGCAAATACATGACAGAAGACATCCTCATGGCTGGCTCCAGCGCAAAAATGGCAGAACTGACCGCCCGCGAAATCTACAACATACGCGACAGCAAGAACACCATCCTGCGCGGCCAGGCAGAAACCATGCCAAAGGACGGAGCTTCTCTCCAACTGGTTATTGACCAGCTGAACAAACAAGAAAAGGCCCTGATGCAAGCTTTTACCGGTACTACCGACCGCACAGATAAAGTCTTTACAATATTGGTAGAACCCGGCAGTGATACACAAGAACAAGTTGCCGCTCGTTTCTCCACCCAGTTAGGAGTACTACCGACCGACAATCTGGCTGGTGACCCGATTTATGTTTCCATCCGCAACACTTCTACCCTTCCCATGCCGGAAGAAGATAAGAAAAAGAAAAAAGCAGATGGTGCCATCTACAATGTACCGGGTAAAGGAAATGTCACAGTAACTTATCAGGGTAAAAAACTTTTCAACGACGAAATGGCATTCACCCAGTTTGGCTACACCGAAGTACTGGTAGACGGCTTATTCGACAAGAAAGTAAACACCCGCGTGATTTTCAATTCCACTACCGGTGGTATTTTAAAGATTGACAAAGACTAAAATTTCAAGTTTTAAAGATAAAAATCCCGTTCTCTGTACAAAATGCTGGAGAGCGGGATTTTTCATATTAAATTGTTCCAAACGGCAGGTTCAGTTTTTACACTATTCACCACATTTTACGTACAATAATTGTTTTTGAGGAAGCACCATTATAAAATTATGTTTCTCCGTCCGTATTCTTTCCAACACAGAGAATATGCAAGAGCGTTCAGACGAATGTGACGGGGCAAATTGAATCAATAAATCGTGCAGAGAGAATAATTGCTTGAAGTGCCTGCATGGAAGTTTTTTTGCAATACCATATAACCACAAGAGCTGCAACTTTTTCAGGTCACAGCTCTTGTGAATATAATATGTATCGAGTTGATGTTTATATCTTGAAAAACAGAAGAAAGAATTTTAATAACGCTTACATAGCAAAAAGGCCGTCTCAAATTTATCTGAAACGGTCTTTTCTCTATAATAAGAATTTCATTATTCAGCTATATAAGGTTCCATCACTAAATCGCTGATATATATTTTTGACACAACCTTCTGAGTATCCTTTGATGCATTATTATTCGTATAGAATCTCAAATCAAATTTAGCATAATCACTCGTAGATGTATTTTTCCAATCATTCTCTTCTTTATAATTTTCATCTAATTCATCTGTAATTACAGTTCCAACAGTCTTACTCTTTTGAGCTAAATTAATATAAATAGTAAAATCCATCCAATTTCTATTATCTGGTGTTTTAGAAACAGCGGTTGCCGTAAAAGTCTGGTTAGTAGAAGTCGCAAATGATGAACTATCATCAGCATTTCTGCAGGTTATTACAAGTTTAGAAGCCCCATTTTCAGAAAGTACTCCATCAAGTGTTCCGCTCTGGCTCAATTCGGTTTTAATCTTCATCGATAACTTATAGATTTTTGCTTGAGAAACATCTAATGGTGAAGAATGAAAATATGACAATGCCGCTTTATAATAACTATTTGCTGCATAAGCATCCTCGTATTTTGATGTATATTCTAAAGATGCATATTTTCCCCAATTACAAGATTCATCTACTCCTATTTCAAAGTTAGTCACATCATTATAATTTGTACTATTTAAAAATTTAGCCCAAGCATCAGAAGTCAAGTCAAATGTTTTGATAACTTCCGTTAGTTCATCACCTAATGGCAATATCAATGGCACCTCATCTACTGTTGCATCACCAGGAACAACGGTACCTTCTCCCCAGTCAGTAATACCTTGTGAAGTAATCGTAACAGTATAATCCTCTGTAGAAGAAGAACCCAGTTCCACATTCAAGCTAATATATTTTCCTCTTTCAAATTTTACATCAGAAGCTTTGTAAGAAACTTTATAAGTTCTTCCTTTTGATACGATAGTCATCAATGCTGTGCCCTGAGCAACAGTCTGTTCCGGTACAATGGCACGGTATTTCATTGAAGCTGCCAGTTTATCCATGGTTACATTAGCTTTCTTTTCTCCCAGTGTCACAGTATTTGCTTCCAAATTTATCGTGGCATCCGTAGTCATATTACTCAATGTGACCACTGCATCTTCTGCCGCATTCGGTCCTGAAAGAGTCACTTCTACCAAAGAAAGCGCATGAGTAAACTGCAAGTCTACATTTGCCTGTCCTGCCTCAGCAGTCAAGTTAGCCATCAAATAATCATTAGCCAGATAACCACTTGTTTCCTGATCTGCATTTACTTCTGTAGCCACAGCTGTACTAGTTGCAGACTCTGCATAAGGATAGTATGCGTAATATGTATAAACTTTATCTGCTGGTACTTTAATAGTTGCACCATTCCAAACACTCCCATCAAATGTATATTCCAAATTAGAATAAGAATCCACTTCTTTTACAAAGACACCGACCTTATTTTCATTTTCAAAAGAAGCTTGATAAGAACCGTCTTCCATTGCAACTCTGGAAGCAGAAGTTCCTTCTATACCCATTGTAAACTTTACATCTCCACCATTGTTGGATACAAACTGTTCACCCAACTCATTGTTACATGCCGTCATGGTTGTTGCCGCAATTGCCGCAATAAAGATTTTATTTAATGCTTTCATACTATTAAAATATTATTTTATTATTCTTGATATGGTTCGATTGTCACATCACTTATATAAATCACAGGCTTTTTACCTGAGTTATTTGTATAAACCCTTAAATCAAAGCCGTTATAATCCTTTTCTGTAGTTTCTAAAAGTGTCACCTTAGACGCATCAGAACCAACCTTCGATGCAATATGACTAAAATCAATATAAAAAGTATAGGTTTCCCACGTTCCGGCTTTTTGGGGAGTCACGCCAAGAGATGTAACTGTACACGCATCGGAAGATGTTCCCATTGCAAACGACCATTTATAGCGATCTGTCGTTTCAAGATCTTTTGATTTACATGTAAACGCAAGCTTTGACACAATTTTTTCCGCATCATCACAAGTCTCCGCCTTTATTTTAGCTGTAACTTTATATATATAAGTATCCTTCACATACATTGGTTCAGTATGATGATAGCCTATTGCTCCCCTATACCAACTATTAGCAAGAGTTGTTTCATCATATGTTAATTTAATAGCTTTACCCCAGGTTGTTGAATTATCATCAACAACGTCAAATGCAGCATAATTTTCCCCATCACTGTTCCTTAACTGAAACCAAGATTCTTGTGTAAATTCTCGTGTATCCATCGAAACCTCAGGAAAATCATTCACTTTCTGAATCAAAGGAACCTCTTCCGTCTCACCACCTTCCGGATTTTCTCCTGGAGCCCAGCCATTAATCAGTTTTCCACCAATTGTTACCTTAGCGCCTTCTGGCAATGCATTTAATGTCTCTACTGTAATCTGCAAGAACTTACCTTTTTCATATTTTACATCTGCGTTAAAAGTCACATCAAATGTTTTTCCACCGGCTACGATTGTCAGCAATTTACTACCAGCTGTGATGGTCTGTTCCGGTACCACAGCACGATAAGTCAATGACTCTGCTGCTTTTTTCATAGCCACAGCTACAGCTTCACCAGCGGCAGTTTCTACAGAGCCATCTTTCGCATTAACTTTTGTATCAGGTAAGATACTCTGAAGAGAAACAGTTGCATTAGCATCGTCTGTAGTATTCTCCATCAATGAAACCTGCACCATGGCCATTGCATGCGCAAAAGTAAGGCTTACAGAAGTCGCTCCTACTTCCGCTTCTGTATTCTGGGCTGTAAGCACATCATCTTTGCTAAATCCGTTTGTTGCCTGATCTGAATTTACAGTTACATTGATTGCACTTGGGTCAGTCACAGACTCACTGTAAGGATAGTAAGCATAATAGTTTAACTGTACACCGTCCTGTGCTGCAATTGCAGCATCCGATGTCCACCCAGAACCATTATAAGTATATTTGATATTTGAAGAAACTACGCTTTCACCATTATAAGCAAAGATGCCAATCTCGTCACCTTTCACAAATTCAGTTTTTAAAGTTCCGTCCGCAATAGTAGTACGAGACAGATTTTCAATGCCGACAGTAAATTTCACTTCCTGCCCACCATTACCTCCAGCCAGCTGCTCTTCCATCTCATTTGAACAGGCAGTCATTGCCAACGCGCCTGCCAGGGCAAATATCAAGTTCTTGAAATACATTTTCATAAGGTTATATTATTAAGGTTATTATTATTCCGGTTGTTCATTTCCTTCCACTCCAATTTCACCACTTATTTCCCAGTCTTCCACCGTAATCGGATAGCTGGTTACTTTCACGGTCGGAACGAAGTTCACATCAATTTTTATCTCAAATTTTGTATTGATAGCGCTAGGTATCGTAGCTATGAAATCCGTCACTTTCACCTCGATGGGGTCTGCAATCTGTGCGTTGTTTTCATCCAACAAAGTAATCACAATGACAGGCGTTACAGTAGCTGCCGGTGTTTCAGTTGCACCTTCCCCTTCGTTTCCGTCTTGTTCTTGTGACTGAACCGGGAACAGCATAGCTCTAAACTTATTACTTGCAGTAGCTGTAGCCCTGGAATGTCCCGCAGTACTTGCGTCCGCCAATATCAGCGTACCAGTTTCCGATTCTGTCAACGTTCCGTTCAACACATTCAGACTACCTTTCAAGGCCGTATTTTTAACTTCTACCTTCATGCTAGAATAGGATACTTCCGGAGTAATGTCTGCAGAAACCATAGCAAACACATGCTTTAGTTTAAAAGCAGCCTCACGGTTATCTTTGTTCAACCCGTTCACTCTGTCAAACTGAAGATTAAAAGCCAATTCCTGCTCCGTAGTCAAATCTACGTTTAATTGGTTATCGGTGACTTCAGCCATACGCGGATAATATGCAGCTAAGTCCCTTTTATCTCCATTGGAAGGAAACACTGGAACAGAGTCGCTTTGGTTAGCTGTAAAATAACTTCCGATACCCCCTGAATTAAAACCGACATTAAAATAGGGCTCCACAAGATTGTCTGTCCCCTCTTCCAACATAGAAACGCCGATGTTCTCCCCTTTTGCATAAAGCTGCGCAGCCTTATCGGCTTCAAAGCCCACATTCTGAGCCGTCACCACCAACGGAAAGGCATTCTCATACACAGCAGTAGGCCCATCGTCTTTTCCACACGCTGCCAGCAAAAATGCCAGAGACAATGCCCAGAGGTAATGTTTTTTGTTAATCATGCTATTAATGAATTTATTTAGGTTATTATTTAATTCTTTCAAAGGTTTTTCATCAAAATACATGTCTTTCATACCATTAGTCATTGGCATCTTCACAAAAATACGAAATTTACCTTATAGCAACTATACTTTTTTTGTCTCAAAAATGTGCTATTTTTGTACAAAAAAGAATCGGTACAATAACTCCTATGAAATCATTGCACCGATTCTGATTATTCCATCAAGGAACTCGTTATTTTTTGATCAATTCGATTCGCATAAAGCGGATATTGTCTTCACTCTCATTCTGTATATCTTCACCAAAGAATCCCAGACGACTGAATGTTCCTGTGCTGTTTACAGACAATTCTATTGTCTTTACTCCTTTCTTATCAAACGAAACTGTACCTATGTCACTCCATGTCTCCGGATAAGAATTTTGTCGCACATTCGCAATTTCACCATCTTTCTTCATTTCCACATCCTTGAACGAACGTCCATCTACCTCCAGTGAAATTCGAGCACCCTTTGCAAACGAACGTCTCCAATGACGACTCGTAAAAATCCGAATCAGATAATCACCCGGTTCCTCAATTTCACATTTCAACTTCAGTTTTCCGGTTTCACTATTAAAATTCTGTGTGTTTCCTCCTTCGGCAATACTCAATGCTCCTTTCTTTCCGGGAATAATCCGTCCTGTAGCTACAGGCAAGCTCACTACATTTTCATTCATGTAATTAGTTTGATCGAAACGGGCAGGCTGCTGACAAACCAATTTCAACACCGGAACACGTTCATAATCCAGATTAGCCGGTATATTCAGTTGGAACTCCTCACCATCTGTATAAGTCAAATTCTGCTTCGATGCCAGAACGCACGCCTGTTCCACAGGAGACAATAACCCCTTCAATACTATTTTCCTATCTGCCGGTTCGCGCAATAAATGCAAATACAGGCAATTTTCCTTACGAGTTACATACCCCCACGGGAAATTATCATTAAAAGGATTTCCAGAAGCGCCATAAATAGATTCAGAATTAACTTTCATCCAGTTTCCTATGAAATTCATAATATCCACACTAGGCTGAGGAACCGTTCCATCTGCTTTAGGACCAATGTTCACCATATAATTCACTCCACGGCTGACACATTCAATCAAGGAGCAAAGAATATCTTTCGGGCTCTTCCAGGCATGATCGTTTTTCTTGTAGCCCCAGGTATGATTCATCGTTGCTACCATTTCCAAGTCCATATCAGCACGATATGCAGGCATTTCATTATCGCCTAATGGTCCATAATCTCCTAAATTATATCCCACACGACCATTAATGATGCAATGAGGCTGCAATTCACGAACCACGTCCACAAAAGCCTGGCTTTGTTCTTTGGTTAAATCAAAAGGAGTATCATACCACAACAAATCAATTTTTCCATAACGCGTAAGCAATTCACGCATTTGCGGTAAAGCCTTTTCCTGAATATACCGGTCCAAATTCGGTTTCACTGCCGACTTCGGCTTGCCGTAATGTCCATCATATTCATTCTGCATCACAGCTGCATCCTCCTCCCGCCAATCCTGACGATGAGAATAATAAAATCCGACCTTCATGTCGTATTTATGACAAGCTTCCACCAGTTCTTTCAGAGGATCTCCTTTATAGGGTGTACGTTCTATATCAAAATCCGAGACACTACTTGGGTATAAACAAAATCCTTCGTGATGTTTGGTAGTAAAGACAAGATATTTCACCCCTGCATTCTTTGCCATTTTTACCCATTCCTCCGGATTGTATTTATCAAGCGTAAAACCGGAAGCCAATTTCTCATATTCACTGTTGGGTACTTTTGCAAAGTTCTGAATCCACTCACCGATTCCATCTACCGGTTTCCCGTTCCATTCACCGGCAGCTACAGAGTACAGCCCCCAATGAATAAACATCCCGAAACGAGCCTCACGCCACCAGTCCATATCCGCAGATTGTCTGGCATAACCCAATACTGAAATCCAACCCAATAAAAAGATACTTAATGCCTTTCTAAAATTCATAGTAACTATTTTTCCAATTAACTTATCCGGTTATTTCTAACCGGATATTAATCACTTTATTTCTGTTTTGTTAGTTTCATATACACAGGAAGTCCGTTTCGCAACAAACAAGACACTTCCGTATTTCCATTCTCCATCGTCTTTAAGAACACACCAGGCACATTTCCATCCATCTGCCAGATACCCTTCAGTTCAATAAATGCAGGGGTAGGAATTTCCTTCCAGTTCTTTTTGTCCAGCATTTTAGGACGCAAGTTCGGATTGGCCATACCCAACGACAGACTGCCATCCATATTCTTTTGTTCTATCAGTAACAGTTCCGTAGCCGAAGAAACTACCTCACCTGCAGTCAATCCCTTCGCAGGAGTAAAGAATGAATAAGCCAGCACATTCTTCGGTGCATATTTAATGATGTGCAAGGAATCCTGCATTTCCACTACCGAGAATAATTCTCCTTTTGTCTGACGGTCGGCCACATTCTTCATCTTAGCTTCATCTGCTGCCGGAACTACAACAAAAGAATAAGACTTCTTCTCCGGTTTCACTCCATGGTTCATATACGCTTTTGCCACCACTTCTTTAGCCGGTTTACCAGCCATACCTACAGAAGAAGGCGTTTCCTGTTCGTCATAAATCACCGTAAGTTCATCATGACCTGCCGGAACAAAGAAGCCGGTTGAAACAGGATTAATCATCGTCACAGGTTCTGAAGAAGCATAATTCTGGCGATTTCCCTTCGTTACCTCCTGTCCGTTCACTGTCAACTTATTGTACTGCTTACTTACTACCGACTGGAATAAGTTCGTAGCCGTAATCATGTTGTCCGCATAATCACCCTTTGCAGAAATACCATTCCCAATACTGAACAACATACCGTCGATAGCCAACACCGACTTACAGAAAGTAAGATTGGTAGGAGTAAATCGCTGGCTTCCCCAACGGTCATCCTGATCAAAAGCGGTAGCAAAGAGTCCGTAATCCTTCATAGATACAGCCCCGGCAAAATTGCTCGTTCTGGCCTTCTGGTCAAAACGATCCTTATCGTTCTTATAAGGCATCATTTCCGCCCAGTCGGTATAATGCACTGTCGTACTTCCCGGCATCATGTTCCAGTCCCATCCGGCACCCTTGTTCTCATTGTTAGAAGGATAACCTGTAGGAACCAGTCCTCCGTCGTACAGAATCTCCAGCGTACCGTGACTCTGATAACGTCCGAAACGATTGGTCTTGTTATAAATTTCACTTCCCCACAACATAGCTGTAGGCGACTTCATCACAGCCACCCATCCCGGCTGGCGATACACTCCTGCCGAGCTGTAGTTATACTGATAGAATCCGTTGGCATCAGCAGCCGGTACAGGATACTTATCCGTCTTAAAGAAGTAATTATAATAAGCAGCCAGTTCCTTATCTAAATCCGTACCTGTGGCATCCGCTCCAATCTCAATCAACTGTTCGAACAGTTTCTGCGTAAAGGGTACTTCAATACTATAGAAAGGATGGCGTCCTGCCATACTGTTGGCATAAATCCGGTTCTTGTCACCTTCTGTACGCACAGCAGTCATGTAAATCGTTACGACAGCCTTTTTCAGTCTTTCGTACGACTTAGGGTCAATCTTGAAGGAAGTCCCCTTGAAACGATAGAAGTATTCCACCCACGTTTTGTAAGAATACATGTATCCGTTATAGTGCGCATTGTGATGGAAACCTGTACCGTCCGGCTTCAGGATGTCCTTATTGCCCACATTATAACGCGTACATACCCGCAGGAAGCCGGAGAGCAACTGCAAGTCCTGCACAGCCTGCTGGTCATTCGGGTTAGCCAGTGCCAGATTAAACACGTATGGCACAATGTTGAAAATATAGTCCGAACTAATCCAGTTCAGGATGGCCTTATCTCCCTGACGAATCACATCCACTTCCAGTAATTTCTGTACGGCTGCAATCATTTTAGCCTTACGTACCTCATCACATACCGGAATGGCACTCATCAAATCAGTAGGAATCTTTCGTACATCACTATAGTTGCTATATACCAGCTTAGGCATACGAAGGAAAAAATTGTGTGTAAACAGATAATCCAAATATAAATCCAAATCTGCTTTACCTGACTTACCATTTTTCAAGGCTCCGTACGACAACACGCGAACGGTCTTTGCCACATCTCTCAAATGCTGGTTCATCACTTTTTCGCCCCACAAATCAGCTCCAGTTACGGCATAATCTCCTGTACGCTGCAACATCAGCATTTTCACTGCCATTTGAGTAGATTTCAACTCATTTTCTGAAGCTTTCGGATTCGCCAGCTTATATTTCTTACGGAACTCCTGCAGCTCTTTTAGTTTCGTTTCATCAGTATTCTGATTCACAGCCTGCAGTGTAACGGCTTCTTCCATTATGCTGCCTGCGGCATATACAGCCGGAGCACAAACCCCACATAAAAAAAATAAACAAAGATTTCGTGTTAAGTTCATGATACTTGATTTAAAAAATTCATATTTCAACTGAATATTCTACCAAAATATTAACGACATTGTCTTTGTACTCGAGGTTTTCCCCGAAGTACAAAGACAATGTACTCATATATAACTCATCGGTTTTATTTCAAGGCACTAAGCCAGCCCGGTACATAGCCCAGACGTCGTTTCAATTGTGCTTCATAAAGAGAATTTGGTGACACCGGTGCATCCAGACTTTCGTAATACTTAATCTGGCTTTCAGAGATATCAAATGGAACAGATATACCATTCCACCCCACAATGATTGGCGGCATGTTTTTCCACCATATATTATTATCATCCCACCAGATCCATTTATTGTTCCAACCTTTGTCACAAACCACTCTGGTAGCTGTCATATTCCATATTGTCAAATCATTCAGATGATTGGGCAACTGTTCGTCATCACCACCTTCTCTCCATGCCACAAAACCACCCTGACAGATATCAATCAAAGTAGCACGCGGCTGAGTAGCATGTGATTCAAAGCAGGAATCATCTCCCCATCTCACGTTCCAGATAACAGCTCCCATACTTTGTTTCGACACACCACATCCGTGATACTGACCTGCACCTTCCATATAATCACCCAAATTATGTCCTCCACTATCAGTTGCAACTTTACCATCACTATGATCATACACCTTACCAATAAACACACGTGAAGAAGCCTGCGAACGAATGGCAGAGTGACCTCTGTTGCCTGAAATTTCTATATCGTAAGCTGATACATTGGCACACGATACAAACGAATGTGCCTCACTCACGCTCTCAAAGTTCACCCGTCGCATCCAGGAGTTTGTCAGACGAATCATTTGTATGGGCTTGAAAGCACCGTCGTCATCCGCGCTGCCATGGTGTCTAAAGTCATCTTTAGAGTGGCCCAAGAATGTCAAGTCTTCCACTCCCACATTCTCATAATGCGGATACTGATTAACCTTCCATCCCCATTTAGCCTCAATCTTACGCATAATCGGTTCATAGAAAGTCAGCGTATTGCCCGAAATTTGCTTTACCTGATGATAATCATAAATTTGTACTCCCTTGTTATTAAGTTCTGTCCAATTAGAAGAAGTTGCATGAGGAGCCAATTCTTCAGCCACAAGTGCCGGATCATTATTTTTCAATGACACACAAATCCAGTCACCCACATTAATACCTGAAGTAGAAGCAACTTCTATTGAGAATGTTCCTTTCTCCGCATTTCCCGTCACAGTTGTCAACTCTGTCAAATCTGAATTATGCTTAAATTCCAACATATTAGGAGTCGACCACATTTTATTTGGATCTGTTGCATTATTCTTAACTGCCATTTCAATAGTAGTCTTACCTTGACCAGCTCCCTTGAAAATAATATTTCCCATGGTCAATCGCAAGGTTTCTACAGTTTCTGCATCATCCCCTCCACGTAAAATATACTTTCCTACAGGGAAATAGATAATTGCATTGGCATTATTTCCTCCAATATAATATCTAAATGTCTTACCGTCATCCGCTGATTGTTCCGTACACTTCATTACCTCTTTCAAAATCTTAATCAATGCCGGACGGTCAGAAACCTCATCATTTCCATTAGCTCCATAGTCTTCAATATTATATACCTTATAAATAGCACTTCCCTGTGCCCCACCGGTTATATAACCGTTATAATATTTATTACCATTGGCATCAGTAAGCGGAGTATCAAAATCCATCCGGACATCAGGAGGAGCTACTTCGCCATGCATATATCCTGCATACGAAAAGTCCAGCAACACATTATCCTCCGCTTTCATCATGAATTTCTTCCAAGCATTAGCTGAAGTAGAAGCTGAAGCATCCATATTTAGAGAAAGTTCTCCCACTGCAGTCTGTAAAGACAATACACCATCCGTTACAGAAGCCGACTTAAATAATGAATAGCTGGCAGCCGTTTTCGCTTCCAGTGAAGGTACCACATCAGTAGAAAGATTTTTCCACTGCACACCGTTCAAAGACATCTTCCAGCAACCGTCCTCCCCCAATGCAATCTGCGGCGTGAACACTCCTTTTCCTGTCTTTCTCAAAGCGGGAACCGCATTACCACTCACGTCTGTCAGTTCCACTTGCGTACCGTTCAGCTGATATACCCAATATCCAGCTTCATTAATTCCCATTACCGGAATATCGTTGTCCACCTCAGCAGAACTGGAAGCACCCACCATCCAATTATTGTCCAATGTCAACTTATATCCAGACTCGCCATCTTCCGTATAGTCTACAATATTAACATCTCCTTCAGCCATCAACTGAAGTGCTGCCACATTGGTATTATATTGCTGCAACAAACTTGCTACTTCTTCCGGCTGTTCCGGAATGACAACCGGCTCTGTCACTTCTTCGTCTGAACAAGAAAACCAGAACAAAGAAGCTAAGAGAGTTATTCCAATATTTAGTTTTTTCATGATACTATTACTTTATCCTACGTATTCATTATTATTCTATATGAGCCCCCACATTCTGATACTCAGGGAGCAAAACAAATTTTGCATTTACTACATCCAAAGTCTCAAATGGATCACTGCTCAACTTTTGTAACGAATTAGTTACATTCTCCGGAACTATACCGTCAGTATTGAACAAATTAAAGGAAACAGTTCCAGCATCAGCATTATAATACATATTATTTATAAACGAGGTTGTTCCAAAAACAGAACCTTCAGCTCCATATAATAAGTATCCTCCCTTATCATTATTTCGCCATAGTAAATTATTAGAGAAATCCACATTAAACATCTTCACTTTTACCAACCGACTGGCAGGAACTACATTTACAAATGTGTTATTCTTTACTTTTATATTTTCAAATCCAGTACCATCAGTATTCGCACATTGCAACAAACTAAAATTTGTAATTGCAGCATCTTTTGTTCTACAATAGAACACACTGTTTTCTACCGTAAAATTCTTAAAGCCTTCATACATATGATTACTGAAATTAAAAACATACTTTTGACCAGCAGATTCAGAGGACAATAAAGTATTACATATTTCAATACCCCGAATTGGCATCTTTTGGGCAGTATTATTTATATATACTAAAGAATTTCCAGTATTGAACAAGATATTACATCTATCAAACACTAAATTCTCAAAATATGTATTTGCATCCACAAACGCTGCGCCTATATTAAAAGAATATGTATTGCTTGCGGAAGCATCTATTTTCACATTCTTCAATAATAATCCCAATCCACTCGCTGTACTACTCAAAGACATATAACACGCTGCAGTATATTTAATCATCGGCATTTCTGTCAAAGAAGCATCTGGCGTGTTGCCAATTACTACCAAACCGCTCACACTCAAATTCGATGACAAATTTACCGTTGTTCCTGATTTTAAGAAATAAATCCCTTTAGCGGACAATGCAGAGATGTTTTCATCAGGACCATGTATTTCCCCCTCAGCAAACATGGATTTATTAAGGGTTACAGAACCGACCTGTATATCTAATCCAGCCATAAAATCTGCATAATAACCAGTAGTGACAGTTCTTGCCACAATTTCATCTGTAATGGTATGAATACCATGAGTGACCTCCATCGTAACCACACATTTGCTGGCATAAGTTGGAGGAGTAACCTTCACCTTTAATTTACCATCCTTTCGTTCAGTAATTTCAGCTTTCCAGTCTGCTGGCACTATCGGGCGGACAATATCATCATCAGAAGCTAAAGTCACTTCCGCTTCCAATTCTGCTCCTTCTGTTCCAACAAGCCACATTTCGCCATCGGCAAGTGCCGGAGAAGTAATCTTACACATCAAATCCGGAATTACAGGAATCTCATAGGTTCCACCTGCCGTTAAAATAATTTTTATGACACCAGAAGTGGAAGTATCAACTGACGCTATAGGAGAAGAGGCTGTGGAAGAAGTAGAACCGACAGCCGACACTTTAAGATCTTTCCATTCTTTTGTGGCACTATCATAAACCCACCACGTTCCTCCTTCAATTTTGAACTGTGGATTTTCTGCATTTTCACCGTCTTTCGCTACTGCATATTCTCCCGTATCTTCACCTTCAATAATCCAATTCCCGTTTTCTCCAATCGTGATGGAAGGGTAATTGGCTCCCACAACTCCCTGGGTCAGCGTCAGCGTTTCTCCGTTGCTCAATGTCAGGGTATAATTTGTCCCATCAAATGAATAGCTTGTGATGGTTTTATTTCCATCCAGCAACACACGAATGATGTTCATGTCGTCGTTCAGCTTCTGTACCTGTGCTTCATAATCCTCCACACGGTCTTTCAGCGAATTAATGTCTCTTTCCAGATCGGTTGTATCACATGCTGAGAATCCGCACATCAACAAGCCGAGCAATAATGATTTATATAGTTTCATAAGTTTACAGTTTTAGTTATGCTGTTACAGTTACATGCAAAGGCTTCACCAAGCGATAGCCGTCCGTGTTATATATTTCAAAATAAATGACATATTCTCCCTCATCCACACCTGCAGGTACCGTTATTGTAAGGTTATCAGACGCATCCAATTCCACATTCAAGGGTGTAGGACTTATTACTACCTCATACACATCTGTTAAAGTTGCAGGGAGTGTTTTATTCCCTCCTTTTTTAATGGTAGGATTCTGTTCAGAAAATGTCATATCCATTCCACCCAACACGGCAACATTTATATAATCATCTGAATCGTAGAGTTTAAACTGTAAGACATCAGGACTCCCTGTACTAACTTTTACATCCTCAAAAATACTCGGATGAATTTTGCTTACGTCAGCCACATTATAAGCCCCGGGCACTCTTTGTTTCTCTCCATCCCCAATCTGATAGCACCAGTAGCCTTCATTATCTATTGACATCACAAGAGCTGAACCATCTTTTCCATCTATAGGTAATGCACTTCCCAAGTCAATCTCTTCACCCTCATAACTGAAAATCCACTTCTTTTCATCATTAATGGTCACTACCGGAAGTTCTCCTTCAGGCATTCCACCATACACCGTCCAGGAAGTACCATCACTCAGTCTTAGTGTATAATCTCCATTCTCATTCTGCGTATAACTTGTGAAATAAATCTTCCCGTTCGTCAGATTGTAGAAAGTATTGATATTGCTGTTCAGCTTGTCAAACTCCACCTGCAATGCATCCAGACGTGCAGACAAGGCATTGATGTCATCACGTATCTCGTCCCGGTCGTCACACCCAGAGAATGTGACGAGGGAGAATATGCTTAAAAATAGTAATATATGTTTTTTCATAATCATTCTTTATTTATATCGTTGAGCACCATAAGAACTGTAGGCAGCCGTAGGAATAAAGACTCCCTTAGTAGTATTAAATGAATTAGCGTCATCCACATTAAAAATATCAGACTTTTGGAAATCCGCAGTTGAATTTGAAAAAGCGGGAGGACAAACGATATTAGATCCACTATCAGTAAAGAATACCTTAAAGGTTTTTTTATTGGTTCCAGAATACCCAATATTATTGCCACCAGTTGCTTTGGATGGATCCTGCATATTATTCACATACTTGATAAACATAGAATTCGCATCCATTTCCGTATTCCAGAATATATTATTATTAATATCAATTGCATTTATAGACTTTGCATAAACCATTGCAGTATTAGTCGATTCAAGTCCTACAATTGTATTATTATTAAATATCAAGGAATTTATCGTCCGTGAACTTCCGTTATACATTTTCACATTTAGCGCCACACCTGATGTTTTATCAACACTTCTATAAACAATGTTATTTACAAATTCAAATACACTGCAATCCATGTTATTCACCAAGTTTGTTGCAGCAACACTTGTATCATCAAGATTAAAATTACATGATACAGCAGAAAATTTCTCCAAACTTCCATTACCAGCAGCTTGAGGCATCGCAAAACCAGAACCTGCAACTAATCCACTTACATTACAATTATTCATTATCACATTGACAGGAGTTCCAGGTTGGAGACGCAACACATAAGAAGACGATGCAGTATATTCGATATCCACATTCTGACAAATGAAAAATTTATTCAAATAAACTTGCCTTTTCACTGTTAATTTAGAAAGTTTATTGGTATCATCATAAGGCACTATCACCAGATAATCTACAGAAGTGGAGGAGCCTAAATTATAAGTAAATGTTATATTATCTTCCTTCACAAAATAGACTCCGCTTCCTGAGATTTCTGTATCCCCAGTCACTATGTGTATTTTCTGATCATCATCAAGACCCAAAGATTCTTTCGAGAATTCATACCCATTAATACTCAATGTAGCTCCATCCATGAACCGAGCATAATTACTATCATAAACCTTAGGTAATTTCACGTTAATCTTATCTACTGCCCAAAAAACATCTTTATTCACACGAACAGAGATTTCAGAAATATTGCTTGCTACCACATTTGCTAACGACGAAGCAGAAGTCTGTTCCGGAGCATAAACCACAAGCTGATAATTATATCCATTCTCGTCAGCAGAATCCAATTTTTCTAATTCGGCTCTCCATCCTGATGGATAAACAGGTGCTAAAGGAGTTCCTGTGATTTTCACTTTAAAAGTTTTTGTCTCTCCCGGTTGGAACTCGATGTAACCATCGGCCCCTACCATATCTTTATTAATCTCACATGAAAGTTGAGAAACAATAGGCAACTCATAAGTTCCTCCGTCATTAGCAAGTGTAATAACGAATTTGTCACCATCCACTTTAGCAGATTCAAAAATCTGGTCACCAAGACTTCCACCGCCGATATTACCGCCTTCTACAGGCTTCCATTCACCATCTTCGCCAAAACGAAACTGCCATGCACCGTCATGCACCCGAAATTCCGGAATCTCCGGCGTTGACCCTTCTTTTCCTTCCGCTTTCACACCCGTAAAGATTCCATTTACTACCCAGTAGCCGTTCTCATCAACAGAAATTGTGGGCTGCTCCACTTTGCCTGGTTTACCCACGGTCAACGTCATAGTACTTCCATCACTTAAGGTAATGGTGAATTGAGTATTATCATCTGATGGTTTCACTCCATTAATAGTTTTCTGCTGAGGATCAAGTACATAAGACAACACCTCTACATTATCGTTCAAGAGTTTAACCTGTTCTTCCATCAATGTCACCCGATCCTTCAGGTCGTTCACATCATCTTTCAGGTCGTCTACTTTACATCCCACCAAAGACACTACCATCAGCGTGAGAAAAATATACGATTTAATATATTTCATAGAATAAGTAATTTAAAGTTATTCAACGACATTCACAATGAACTCACACAATTTCTGTTGAGACTCTTCGTAATTTGAATTATTCAGAACAAAAGTAGCCCGATAGGTTCCCACATTGCTATAAGTGTATGTATAATCAGACATAGGTAGATTGATTTCCTTAATCTTAATCCCTGTATCAACATCATCAGTCAGCTGCCAGTTAATATAATCCGACACTAACCATGAATATTTCCACACACCATTAGCCGGACAGCCCGCTATATCAATATTCCCAGAAGATAGATTAGCAAAGTTCCAATATCCTTCTACACCACTCTTTACCGCTCCATACTCCATATCAGACGGCATATCAAACTCATTATCTTTATGTTCATCAAATTTAGTTTTATTCTTCATATTAACAGGAGTCAGTCCAAATGCATCTGCAGAAATAATCATTGTCCGATTATCTTTCAACTTGGTTTCAATGCATATATCTTCAAAATGAAAGGTCGATTGCAAAATTGTTTCTTTAGGAGTTGTTGAATTCTGAGGCGCAACTTTCTTATCTCTATTCAACACAAAGGCCAATGTCATTTTCTTGCCAATATAAGGAGTCAAATCTTTTTTAATCTGCTTGGCATTATAAGCATCAGTTGACTTATCTGGCATTTCACTACGTTCCACCAATTGTTGCCAGTTGACTTGCTCTTCCAGCATCACAGAATCGGCTTCAAAATCACGGCTCAATCCTGGAAATACAGGCTCACCATTTTCGTTTTCTGTTACGAACAATACATCCATCTGATTTTTGCAAGAATTCTCCGGATCTGTTCTGAATATACCATACTGCGCCCAAATCTTAAACTTCAGTTCCGCTGACACAATATCTTCCAAAGGAATCTCCGTACGGTTACGGTAAGCGTATTGATGTCCCAATTCTCCACTGAAGAAGGTAATCACATCAGGCTCACCTTCCAAACCGAAGGTTACCGGACAATTTTTCTTCACCGTAATGACTTTACCGTCATAGCTCACATTATCATCTGCCACTACATTCACACTTGCTCCTTCCAAATCTTCAAACAAAGTCTGCTGACAAGAAGCAAAGCCAACAATCAAAAAGGCTGATGCCAATAATTTATATATCTTCATGTTACGCAAATTCTTTTATAGAAACGACAAATAGTTACCATCCAGGATTATTTCCTGTTATCAATTTGTTTACTGCTTTCTCACTATCTGGAATCGGGAAATAATTATAACGTTCCGGAATTGCAAAGAACGAAGCAACCTGAGAACCCTGATTCCAATTTCGTCCACTATTAGCACGACTAACCTGTTCATTCATACTCTGGATATAATCTCCCCAACGTATCAGGTCATAACGACGTATCAATTCAAAACACATTTCTTTAGCACGTTCATCCTTAATCGCATTACGGAATTCATCTTGTGAAAGTCCTTCCGGCAAATCACTGATTCCAGCTCTTCTCCGTACCTCATTGATATAAGTATAAGCCGCAGCAGGTCCATTCACCTCATTCTCTGCCTCAGCAAGCATCAACAGCACATCTGAATATTTCAGAATTGGGAAATTAATGGAAGTCATGTTCTTATTTTTCTTGGTAGCCGGCTCGTATTCACGACGGAATTTCGCACAACATAAATCTTTGCGTGTATTATCACGGTTAGTAGGCCGCTTCGTATATACATCTCCAATCTGTTCTATACTTGAATCATACTCCGGTTCTGAACAAAGCCCATAGTCATAAGACACGCTTCCATAACCGTCTGCCGACATTACCCAATCATATAAATAATCATCCTGGAAAGTACGACCTACAATTCCTTTATCTTTACTGATTTTAGATGCACGGTATGTAAATGGAGCTATATTCCAAATGAAACGTTCATCTTTCTCAAAATCTGCAGAAACTTCCTCTTTAGTTGTAGGCCCCACATACCCAAATAGTTCATACAATTTAGGAGTAGCCCATATAAATGCATAAGCATAACCTGGATCAGCTTTTCCCACTACGTTGGTCAGAGAAGAAAAGTCCGAACACTGAATTCCGATAGTATTTCCAACACGGCCTTCTGCCCGAACATCACCCGTACCGTCTCCGGCAAATTCAGCCTCCCAAATACTCTCATGTTTATTGCTTGTATCATACTTATCAGAACACATATCAATAAAAATATCCCAGTACTTACCTGACAACTCATGTCCACCTTCAGAAACTACTTTCTTAGCAAAAAAAGCAGCCTTTTCAAAACGTTCACGAGTTTCAGCTGGCGCAGGTAGATTATCACGATAGTGTTCACCAGCCCAGAACAAATACACTCTGGCAAGAATACCCCATGCCGCTGATTTAGAAATACGCCCTGGCAAATAATCCAAAGCTGCAGCCGAAAGCAAACCACCTGTTTCTGTATTTGCAGCTTCTTCCATTTCTTTCACTATAAACTGATAAATCTCATCTTTGGGCGTACGAGGAAGATCCTTCCCCGACAAACTTTCAGAAGAAGAAGTAGATTGTGTCTTGAACGGTACGTCTCCCCAATTCTGCACCAAATTAAAGTAATAGAACGCACGAAGGAAGCGAGCTTCATCTCTAAACTGAAGACGCTTTGCATCTGTAATGTCTTTCACCTTATCAATCTGCTCCAAGAAATAATTAGCTCTTTCAATACCATTATATAAAGTAAACCAAAGCCCTGTAACTGCAGGGTCGCTTGTGGTAGCAAGATTGCAAATTAATCCAGTATTCGACACACGGCCAGTAGAACCGCCATAACAACTTAAGTCATCACCACCAGCCAATAAATAATAGTCTCCTCCATAAAAAGTAGACTGACCAAGAATCGCATAAATTCCTGTCAACACAGAACTAGCCTCATTTTCATTCTGAAAATAGTTTTCAGGCACAATCTCATAAGGTTCCTTATCTAAAAAGTTACAGGAAGCCACGACTGATGCCATTATCAATGAAAGGAATGTATATTTTATCTTTTTCATATATGCTTAATCGTATAATGTGTAAATATTAAAATCCCAAACTCACGCCAAAGTTCACGGCATAAGCACGTGGATAAGCTGAATAATCCAACCCTGGAGTTAATGCTCCCGTACGGATGGATACTTCAGGATCATATCCTGAATATCCTGATATTGTCCATAAATTTTGTCCAGCTACATATACACGTGCACTTGAAATTTTCCAGTTCTTTAACAATTTAGCAGGTATAGTATAACCTAATGTTAATGTCTTGAGTCGAAGGAAAGAAGCATCTTCAATAACACGAGTAGACACGACTTGATTAGAGCTAGAACGGAAAGCTGCCGGAATATCACTTTCCGGATTATCTGGTGTCCAACGGTCGGCATAGCTTGCAAACTGATTTAAGTCCTTCTTACCATTCGGGTTTTCAAAGAATAAACGATTCGCATTCAAAACATCATTTCCGTATGACCACTGAAAGAAAATACTTAAGTCAAAGCCCTTATAAGAGAAATCATTGGTAAAACCACCTGTATGGATAGGAAGTCCACGGCCAATGAACGTACGGTCGCTGGAATCAATAACTCCATCACCATTGATATCTTTATATTTAGGCATACCCGGCTGTGTATTGGTTTCTCCAGAGAAAGCCGGGACTCCAGGACGTAAAGTATAGACTCCACCAGAAGAATAAAAATCATCGTACTTATAGGTACCTTCATACACGTAGCCGTACATCATACCCATTGAATATCCTACCTTGGCAATGTAAGTCGGCTGAGAGTTATAATTTTGATCAAAATAAGCAGCTGTCAACAATGTATTCTGGTTCTCAGCCAATTCCAATACCTTATTTTTATTAAATGCAATATTAAAATTAGTAGACCACTTAAACCCTGCACGATCTATATTCACAGTATTCAAGGTCAATTCAATACCTGAATTACGCACTTTTCCAATATTTTTCATCGCACTGAAGAACCCTGTTGTCTGAGGTAGTGTAGCATCCAACAATAAGTCACGGGTTGTTTTCCAATACCAGTCAAAATTCATTGAAATACGTTCGTCAAAGAAACCTAAATCCAAACCAACATTCCATTGTTCCGTCGTTTCCCATTTCAAATCCTCATTTAAAATAGAAATAGGTGCCACACCAATACTATTCAAATTATTTTCAAACGGATACACAGTTGAAGAATTACTACCATTTGAAATATAAGTTCCCGTTTTGGATTTAAGCATAGATAATAATGCATAATAATCATATTCACCTACACGGTTATTACCTGTCAAACCCCAACTAGCACGAAGCTTACCGTTTGACAAAACTTTTGATAAAGGTTTCAAGAAATTTTCCTTACTGAAACTCCACGCAGCTGAAGCTGAGGGGAAGTAACCAAAACGATTTTTCTTACTAAACTTAGAAGAACCATCGGCACGGAATGAGGCAGTAGCATAATATTTTGATTTATAATCGTATTTTACACTTGCCAGGAAAGACATCATAGACCAGGAAGACTTCAGAGATGTAGTGGTACTAGGAATACCTTCGTTCATTCCTGCCATTCCCAATGATTCATTCGGAATATTTGTTGTTTTAAAAGAATAACTTTCATAATCTGAATTCTGGAATGTGACACCCAACAAGTTATTGAATGCATGATGTTTCTTTACTCGTGTCTGATAAGTCAGCACATTCTCATTTAACCAGGTCAAACGTTGACTACGAGTAACTGTCGCATTAACTTTATCATTAGAAATTGGGCTTCCATAACGCGACTTAGAGTTATTAAATGCATCATTGCTACGAGAGTCTTGTGTATAACCTCCAGAAACTTTCAGCTTTAACCCTTTGATAAATTCATACGCCACATAGCCATTCAACTGCAAGTTATTAATATAGTTTTTACGATAAGAGTTCAATAAATCCATATACGGATTAAAACGATAGTCATTTGTCATATCCAATGCATCATCAATTGCATTTTCCTTTAAGCCTTCCAAGGACTTACTAGTATGATTCACCGGACGATAACCCCAAACACTATAAAACAAGTTATTCATACCACTTGATGAATACAAAGAAGTAGAACTTCCGGTCTGAATGCTACGAGAGTAGTTAGCTGTAATGCTCGCATCCCATTTACCGTGGCGAACCACTGTATTTAAACGCGTTTGAAAACGCTTGTAATTTGAACATAAAATTACACCGTCCTGATCAAAATAAGAAACAGAAGCATTATAACGTACTCCTTCAGAACCTCCCATCAAACTTACAGCATGGCTTTGCTGCCAAGCAGTTCTAAAAATCTCATCCTGCCATGCATATTGAGGAACATTCCGATAATAATCCAAATCATAATAAAGGTTGTTCCCATTTTCGTCTAAAATAGGTTGCTTATTCTCGTCATACTGCATTAAATAATACCGCTTGGTATCTTCTGGATACAATTCATTCTGAAGTCTGATAAACTCATAAGCATCCATCAAAGGAATTGTTTTTGTGATATGCTGCACACCAAAACTTCCTTCATATTTTAACTGCGGCTTTCCAATTTTTCCTTTCTTAGTAGAAATAATAACTACACCATTGGCACCACGAGCACCATAAATTGAAGTTGCAGAAGCATCTTTCAGCACGTCAATTGATTCTATATCTGACGGATTAATTGTCGAAGCAATAGCCGGGTCTTCCACAGGAAAACCATCCACTACATACAACGGAGAGTTATCCTGAGTCAATGAGTTGTTACCACGAATCACAATATTCATGGTACCGCCCGGAACACCTTCTCCCGAACTTACATTCACACCCGCAATACGTCCTCCCAATGTCTGGTCAAAAGACGAAGAAGGAGTATTCAACAAATTATCCATATCTACTTTAGCAACAGCACCAGTCAAATCACTTTTCTTCACTTCCTGGTAACCTACTACTACTACTTCATCCAACACCTTCGTATCTTCTTCCAGTACGATAGACATCGGCTTAGAGGTATCCACCTGCAGTTCTTTTGTGGCATACCCAATAAAAGAAATTACAATAATAGATTTTTTGTTGGGTACACCCAATGAGAATTTACCATCAATATCAGTAATGGTTCCCTGAGTAGTACCTTTCACCTGGATACTGGCACCAATAACGCTTTCGCCCGTCTGGTCAACCACAGTACCCCTCACGAGTACCTGGGCCATAGCCACAGTTACAGAGAACAAGACGAACAACATCATGCTCAATCCCCTTCTCCACAGAATAGTTCGGAATTCGGTTTGCATACAAGAATTTAGATTAAATTTAGATTTTAAAGTTTTCGTCACAAATGTACCGTTTTATTATAGAAAGAGGTGACAAAATAGTTCATTTAAGGGTACAAAAATATTCATCACCTAAAATACGCCCCAAAGAGCAAATTTATAACAAAATGATTTACAATAAAATACAAAACACAATATGATAAAGAACATCTATTAAACGCCACTAATTTCACCCTTCAAAAAACTGTAGTGTACTAAATAAGTTGACACAATTTATTTAGTAACATGCGTAAAAAT